>OHWZ01000607.1_pt1 | contig 9867 bp, 7 predicted proteins | sample 1579781 | NCBI WGS metagenome assembly OHWZ01 (sample SAMEA3882545, study PRJEB24775) | human gut metagenome | biome: human-associated habitat; feature: intestine environment; material: feces | place: Netherlands | collected 2009/2010 | reverse complement strand
TAAAAAAGTTGCATGAATATTATGTCGATGCTTTTCAGGAAAATTTTCAAAATGTACTACATTTGCACTATTCGGACTAATGTTTGGCCGTGCGTAAGGGTTGAAATCCCATGTGTCGTCATTAAAGTCAATGCGCGTTTTATCCGTGAAATCTTCAATTTCAAACATGCTATAGATGTTGAGTTCAGCAACAGCATCTAGATACGGACCATATGGGTCAGGTTCAACGAAAGAATATGGGATGTTTTTAAAGCATCCTACTGTATACGTAGGAGTTTGTGGGGTGATTGAATTATCCTGTGAAACTGTTGAAGTGATCTCAGGAAAAGCTAAGTTGTTTTCTGGCATATTAAGCTCCTTTCTTTTCTGCAAGTTTATTCATAGCATCGACATACGTCAGATAAATCTGTTTTTGAATCGTCAAATCTTCTACATCGTGTTGGGTTTTAGCGTGTTCAATTTGTGAATCAATATGCTCGATTTCTCTTAAGAAGAATTTAAGATGCTCAAGAGTCGTAACAAAATATTCACAGACTAGACAGCTCGTAAAACTGTTTCCAGTACAGGATTCATTCATACATTGACCACATCCATTTTCAACTGTATATTCAGGGCTTTCATGCCCCTCCTGAATATCATCTTCAATATTCAAAGAACAGGCATCTACAACATCTCCAGTAATGATAGTGTTGTAATTCGCTTGGATCGCCTGTGATATACTAGCATCAAAGTAATGATTCATGGTCGTTGTGATACTTGTATGTCCAGTTACTATGCTTGTTTCCAATGCTGTATGTCCATTTGCGACCATTGTATCAATGGCTTTTGTCATATGTGTTTTTCGGAGGTTTTTTGAGGTATATTTCGGAAGTTCCAATTCGCTACATGCTTTTTTCAAACGCCTATTAAACATGCAAGCTGAATATGGCCTATATCCAAAATTTTTGCTTTTAGTCAGAAACAGGTAGGAGGCAATATTTTTGGTCGTACATTCACTACGAATCTGCTCAGTACATTGAATCACCTGCATAATGATTTTGTACGTCTTTTTTGTAATCCCGTAAATAACAGGCTGCCCGTTAGAGGTTTTGGAAACGTTAGATTTGATTGCGTAGTATCCAGGCTTAGAAGTTTCCACAAGACAGTCGACCTGTAGATTTAGAAGCTCGCCGTAACGAATTTTCTCTTGAAGAAGCAGATGGAATACACAATATGTAAGTTCGTCTTCTGCTGAATCATGCATATGTTCAGATAAGTAATGATTTATCTTTCCAAGATGCTCATCGGAAATTCCAACTTTTTCTTCAGGAATATCACTAGGTACCAGTCTAAGAATTGACATTACATTCTGATCAATTGTAAAGAAAGAATTTGCCTCTGCCCATTGTAGAAAAAGCTTAATAGATGAAATTTTTGTGTTTTTATTTCTTGCCGATAAATCACATCGTTGAATCATATCTTCAATCATTGCTGCTTCTAGATTCGAAACATGAAACAATTTTTGTTTATCCTCAGTTTCGCCTTTGTAAGATTTATGTAAATACAGTCTTCTCAGAATTTTCCAAAGCATGTCGATGTTATTGCTTGTAATATTACTTGCGTTTGGATTGCTTAAGAAATATTTCCAGACTATTTCTCGGTATCCGCAATGACTAGGTGGTCCTGAAAGATGAAATACATGATATTCTTCCTTGAAACCCTTAGATGAGATTTTATTCACGTCTTTAAAAATAAATACGATGTTCTTACAATCCCCTAAATCTAAGGTTTTATCGAACCAAATAATGCGATAGTCTTTTTTAATGTATTTGACAAACAGATGACTGAATAAAAGACTTTCAGATATTTTCATTGCTTGGTTCGAACTGTTGAAATCATGCTGATTAAAAGTGTCCCATAAACTTCTATAAAATCGAATCCAGCCATCAAGCATATCTGTTTCAAGAGCCTCGTCGTTAGAAAAATTTGCATGAATGCCGTGTAGAACCTTCCAGAATACTTCATTATCGAAATCCTTATAACTCGTAAACGAATTGCAGAAATCATGACAATAATCAAACAAAACTTTCCCATGTTCTGAATTAAAACTAGAAAATTCGTCTGAAAGAAGAAAGTTCTCAATCAATTCCCAAACAGGTTCAGAAAAGACTTTTGATTTCAAAAAGCCTACTCTTAAGTGTTCTTTTCTTTTGTGTGTCATTACTAACGTATTTCTAAAGTTATCATAACAATAGAATTGATCTAGATATGGAATTGGCGTAGACATTCTTTCAAGTAATGGAAGATAGACCTGTACAAGTCTTTCCTTGTATTCTCCAAAATAGAGATTGTTTTCAAGAAGATATTTCAAAAAAAGTGTGACAATTTGTTTTCCATGAGAAATATCTTTGACTAGATTGAATATGTCACAAATGACTGTCCAATTAATATTTTCTATAGAAACTTCAGCGAGAAATTTAGCAATCTGTTTACATGGCTTAGCTTTTAAGTAATAAGAACGGTCTTTTTCGTCAGGCTTTCTGATAGAGTTGTAGCATTCAGTGATGGCTTGAAGGATTCTTTTATCCTTCATTTTCGTTGTGATCTTCAAATCTCTAAACATTAGTCATCCTCCTCATCTTGTTCATCGTTAGGAATAACACTGAATTCCATTAAATCTTTATAGAGGTTATCCTGAAATTCTTCAGCTAGAGCAATCTGGTCTTCGAAAGTTGGATTGTAATAAATCAACGTAGATTGAAGGCTTCTATGTCTCATCATTTTAGACAGTTCCAATACTTCGAGATGATCTTCTCTGAAATGAGCGTGAAACATGGCAAATCCGTGTCTAAAGCGATGGCTTAAATTATTTTGACGAGTACCTTTGTCTGTGTCGATTCTAGCTTCTACGAAATAATTACGCAAATGACGATTCCAAGTAGCTGCTGTAAGACGGTTTCCAGTTTTGTTTAAGAAAAGGTAGCAGTTGTCTAAAATCTGCTGATTACGATCAACAATATCAGCTTCAACAACATCATGTTTGTCTGGATGCTTTGCTAAAATTGGTTCAAAGGTATTTTCAATATAATTCTCTACAACGTGATACAGACGTTCTGTAATGACGATTTTCTGCGTTGAATCAATGTATTCGCTTGTAGTGTAGATAGAACGGTCAACAGGGTGGATAAGATTCTTGCAGTACTGATCTTTGTTATCAGAAACACGGTTTCTGAGTTTCATCACGTAATAGCTTCTATTTTGGTATGTAGCAGGTGCAAAATCTTCCATTGTAAGACCTAGACATTCGCCTAAACGTAATCCGTAGCAATACATCAACTCCATCAAAAGCATTGCTGTATGATCGTTTTTCTTTTTTGCAAGTCCATATAGTTTTTTGAATTCATCAGGGCTGATATAACGAGGAGGAGCTATATCATCTGCACTGAAAGATCTGTAACGGGGATTGATATCGTAAGCGATACGATTCCCACGTCCAAGTGCCTGACGGTCTGCTGCGTAATATTGTGTGATTTCTTTCTTTTCAAACAACGCATGGCAATCAATATTGAAGCGTTTAAAATAATCACGAACGATGCTTAGGTAAATATTTATTGTTTTTATGCTTCGTGCGGTGATTTCGGACCCAGTTGCAGGAAGTCCTTTTAAGAAGTCGATATAGTGCTGGATTTCGTTTTGTGAAAGTGAGTTGATATCGTAGTTGAATATCGCAAGAAAGGCGTAGAATGTCTTTAACACACGTGCTTTTTGAAAGCGTGAATTTAAAGATGCTGTATTCTTTGTGCTTCCGTAAGATTTAAAGTTTAAATACATGAAAGCATTTTCGATAATGTTCATTTCATTGTCATATAGTATTAGATATGTGAATCCATCTATGATTGCTTGTTTAACTGAAATGTTAATCTGTTCAGTGCTGACAACTATGCCATCATTCGTACATTCTTCTTTGATGTATGCGATGTGTCCGTTTAATTGAGTTTCTTTGACTTTGATCATAATATTCATCCTTTCAGACCATTTAGGTCGACATAATCTATTGATTGATTGCAAGCTTGCTACGTCGTTAACGTAAACAAATCATAATGCGAGATTAAAAATACCACAATGCCAATAATAAAATGGTAGTACGTATAAAATAAGCACTAAAATACATTGTAATTAGTTTAAACTACCAGTATAATATACAAATACTACCAAAAAAGCTGTATTTTTGATATTAGTCAAGTATAATAAAAGTATGGAAAAGGTTAAATATATATATGTTGAAAATGAAAGACAAAAACTAAATGACATGCTCAGGACGAGGAAAGTAGCTTTAAAAATCGGTGGAGAGGATATTGTTGGCATTGAATCTTTTGGCGTGATAATGAATACGAATTATTTGGAGATTCTAGCAAATTCAGAAGATCCTTATGGCTTTATATTCATTGATTTTGAGGAGCTTCTCGTAAAAAAAGACGACAAAACTTACCAGAATATGTACTATCAGATTGGATTCAAGTATGGAATTGACATGGTATTTATCAACAACCCTGAATGTGACACGTATAATATAAGAAGCTTGCTGACTAGATTAGGCTTGTTGTGTAATGCAAGAAATGTACTTATAACTTTAAATAGTTTAAGGTTCACCAGAAACAGGAGTGAGCTTCGTAAAGCGGAGATTCGTCAAGCTAAGTCTAAGATTGCAAAAGAAGAAGGTCGAAAACTTCCAGGTGTGCAGAAAGGGACAAAAAGAACAACAAAACGCTCTTTAGAAGTCAAAGACCTGATGAGAACATTACTTGCCGATAAATCGTATACTCATGAGGAAATGATGGATATTGTACAGGTTTCTCACAATACTTTTTACAAGTATTTAAAGGAAATCAGAAAAGAAGATGAGGAAAGACTCAGAAAAGAAAATGCTAAGAATCCAAGAATGGAAGAATTAAGGGAGTTTATGGACGATACGAAAGCATGAAAAAAGCAGGACGAACCTGCTTTGATTGTTTATATAAGTTATTTTACGACTGAGTAGTTGACGCCTGATAAATCAATGACGAAAGCAGGACGCACGTTATACGTAGAGCCCACACCATTGGCGTTCAAACAACCACTGTAATCAGACAGATACTCTGCACGGTCAACACGACCCTGATAGCTGTCTCTTGTCCAGACGTTAGTATTATTCAAGAACACTTTTACTTTATCCGAATCTTTTAAATCAACTGCTTTTCCAATTTCGCTTACGCTAGGCAAAAATGCATGACGACTGATTGTGTTGTATACTTGGCCATTGTATCCAGTTTCTTGTTTAGTATCTGGATTACTAAATGATGCATATGAAGCCTGTTTAATACTTGTTGTTTGAATAGCTGCCTTCATTGTAGAAGATAAGTTGTTATACCATTCATTTTCTAGATAGTTGTCAATTGTACTGCCTTCATACGTATTCGCATTTTGTCCATCATGTCTCGAACTTGTATTCTTATCATAATTCCATTGGAACGCTCTCTCTCCAATACTACTAGCTGTCATAACCAATGCCTGATTATTTTCTTTTTGTTCTAAAACTACATATTTAGTTCCTTCAATATCCAAAGTATCTCCTGCTGAATATGATTCTACAGTTCCAGAAGTCGTTCCACCATTCTTGTCACCTACACTTGAATTGTAGATAACTCGTCCAGTGTATTGTCCAGCAACTTCAGCAGATTTCTTCGTTGTGTTCAACTTAAAATTCATATTCTGAGTTGCCGTATTGGTACCTGCTGGTACAGATAAGACATTTCCATTCACCCCCACAGTGCCGTTATCGTCTGAAACGTCATAGTTTAATACTTCGCTTCCTCCGTTATCTATTGTAAAGGCATCATTTGCTCCTGAACCCTTGACTGAAATGTTCAGGTATTTGCCTTCAGGAATGACATTCTTTAAAACCTTGACCTGATTACCAATGCGATCAACAGTGTGGTTCGCTCCTGCATCAGCTCCAAAGTCGATTGAACTATGGATAATCCAGTCATAGCTTGGTGAAACTTGATAATTCAAAGTTGTTGATTTGTCGCCTGATTCGGCAGCAAATACGGATGTAGTACTGGTCATCATCATCAAAGCTGACAATCCTGCCACTACAACCTTTTTAGTTTTTGTAAAATTCATGTATATATGCTCCTTTTCTTGTTACACTTATACAGTTAACCAGAAAATAAAAGGAGTGGTTGAACCCATATACGTCACTTACTATACAAAGTAGAAATCAGGAACAATAAGAGCTAGTATCGAATTTAAAGCATAATTCAGCAACTCTTCAGTATTCTTTTTCTTATTTGTTATCGAACTATTAATTAGAACACAAACATTTTCCCTGCAAACCCAAACAAAATTCCTGTGATATTTTCTTGGAATTAACCAATTATAGCCAAAATATTACGCTTTATACAGTTTACGCTGGTGCAAACCCTTAAAAACCAGGAAATTGTTTGTGTTCAACGGGATTTTGTTTGTTTTGAACGACGTAAACTCTTTTCACCGAGATTTTGTTTTGGTGACGGGAACAGCTGTTGGAATTATCCATTGTTTTTGTAATACCATATAGTTGACAAACATAAGGAGGTGCCACTTAATGAAGTGTGTTTCATGGAATGTAAACGGAATTCGAGCCATAATGAAAAAAGGCTTTACTGATGTTTTGAATCATCTTAACGCTGATTTTGTGTGTATTCAGGAAACGAAAGCCCAGCCCAATCAAATCAAAATGAATCTGGACAAATATCCGTATCAGTATATCAATAGTGCTGAGCGAAAAGGGTATAGTGGGACTATGATTCTCTGCAAAAAAGAGCCTTTATCTGTAAAATACGGTATGGATATCCCTGAATTCGATGATGAAGGTCGAGTTATAACCTTGGAGTATTCAAAATTCTATTTGGTAACTGTCTATACACCTACGTCAGGAGACGCTTTGATGCGTTTGGATTATCGCTTAGCGTGGGATAAAGCATTTGGAGATCACCTGAAATCTTTGGATAAGCCAGTTATGATTTGTGGGGATTTCAACGTGGCAAATGATGCAGTTGATGTCAGATATCCGATGATGTTTAGAGGCAGTGCGGGATTCTCTGATGAGGAACGAATCAGCTTTAGAAAGAATCTGTTGAATAATTTTATTGATACTTATAGAGCTTTGTATCCAACCAAAATTCAATACTCTTGGTGGAGTTATCGAGGCGGAGCAAGACAAAGCAACGTGGGAATGAGACTTGACTATTGGATCGTATCACCTGAATTAATGGATAAGGTTAAGAGTTCAAGAATCTTAACGAATATTCTTGGCTCTGATCACTGTCCAATCACGCTGGATATCGACCTTTAGGAGCGATTTGCTCCTTTTTTTTGTAATAAGTAAGGAGAAAGCAAAAAAAGACAATCTCAATGAGAAAGTCTTAAATCTTTTTCGAGCATCAATTATCCAAATCAAGTGAAATGAAGTTTCTTGCTTCATCAAAAGGTCTAATTTGTATTCCAGTAGTAACGATGTATGTTTGATTATCAATTTGATACTCAGAACCATAACAGATAAAGGTTAAAAAGCCTTCTACTTCTGCTAAATCAACCCCATTTTTGATGTCTGCAAATTGCATCATTTCTTCACAGTCATGGAGATTGCATGACTTTATGACTGGCTCTTCATCTTTATGAACTGCATCAAAGTATTTAAAAATAGGAGCACAATCATAGTCATTGTATAAGAGTAGTTTTTTAAGTATCTCTTCTGATTCTTTAGCATGATTTTCTAATTCAGAATCTATGCAGTTTATTACTGATTTACTGTTTAATAATTTCATGAACAATTCTCCTTCACCTTCAAAGATACCACAGTATGGAACTCATTTACATTTTGCACTATATATAGTATATTACAAATGTAGATGGAGATTCTATCTACATGTTATTATTGTTGTCATTCTCTTTATTAGGGTTCTGACCGATTGTCTTAAGTCAGTAACAAGTCACTTATTAGGGATAAAATCCATTAATAAGTAGAGGTAGAAAAAAAACTAACGGCAACTTATTAGGGCTCTGACCGATTGTCCTAAGTCAGCAACAAGTCGCTTTGAAAAAAGTAGAGGTAGAAAAAAACTAACGGCAGCTGAGAATGGCATATACTAGCATCTTGTATAGATGCTTTTTTTATTATAAAACCACAGAAACTTTTAAAGTAGAACTGTTGTTTTCTATGTTATAATATTTTAATTAGTGTTTCTATGCTATTTAATTTGTCTTGTGTTTAGACATAGATATAAATATGTGTAAATATTGTTGTAAGCGCCTTCACAACATGATATGATGATTTTGAAGAAAGCTTTCTATCGCAGTAAATATACGATATTTGGAGGATAATAATAATGAACAAATCATATCGTTTTTTATCGTGCGCTTTTGCACTAGCAGCATTTGGTTTAGTTGGATGTTCTTCTAATGCTTCTGTAGAAACAACAAAGGCAGTTGCTTTTAATGAAGCAGCAACACCTCATTATGATGTTGTAAAGAGAGATGAGAAAGCAACTATTGATGGTACATTGGACGATAAAGTTTGGAGTACAGTTCCAAGCATGAGCGGTGATTTTAGTTTTCCTTGGGATACAAAAGAAGCTCCATTAACAGTATTCAAAGGATATAATGATGGAACAGATTTCTATTTTGCGTTTGAAGTTACAGATGAAGATGTAGTTTTAGACAAAGACTGGAAAGATGATGAGAGTACGGTAGATATTGAAGATCGTGTAGAATTATTCTTTGCCGGTGGTGCTATAGATAAGCCAACCACAAGTGGAATGCCATTATATTATGGTATTGAAGTAGATCCAGATGGACGTGTACACGATTATTCGATTAAATATTATCGTCACTTTGATAGTAAGTGGAAATTAGATGGTCTAGAAACAAAGGGTAAGGTAACAGACACTGGATATATTGTTGAAGGAAAGATTCCTTTGAAGTCATTAGAAAATTTAAAATTAATTAATAATGATGTAATGTGTGCAGGTGTTTATCGTGCTGAATTCTCTACACCAGAAAAAGATGGTGATGATCCTATTATGGAATGGATTTCTTGGGTAGATCCTAAGACTGAAGAGCCAGATTTCCATGTGAATTCTTCATTTGGTGAATTTAGATTCTTGAAATAATGATATTATTAAAGCTTTTAGGTGATTTCATCTAAAAGCTTTTTATATACACAAAAGTTTTTGAGTTATGCACAACAAGATGGTATACTTTTGATTGCTGGATATATTGTTCATATTGTTATTTGCATATCCAGTTTCCTATGTAGTGAGCTAGACATTTTGCCACGTCAATTTGTTTAGCTCTTTTTTCGTATTGTAAATCATGATATAGTTAAAGAAACTGGTTGTCATGTAACCAACTCATGATTGTCCTCCATATATTTTATAATAAACCAGTTTTAGAGTCGACATCCCACATTTTAAGTCGGCTCTTTCGTATTTAAAAAAATCAGATTTATGAATCCACCTCAGTATCAACATATTGTTTTAAATAGTCTACATCTAAGACTACTATCTTATTGTATAAAGTTCGAATGACATGTTCTTCTCTTAATCCTCGTAGAATGCGATTGACACTACTACGTGTGGATATGCCACAAAAACCTGCAATATCATCATTCGTAATTTTTAGATCAATCAAAATTCCATTACGCACCTCTTTTCCAAACATAGTAATCAAATAGTATAGAAAAGCACACACAGCTCCATTCTTGCCATTCATTGTCATTAATTTATGTCTAGAAATTGTTTCTGATAATTTCTTGCGATAATATGAATTTACATATTCTTGTAGCTTTGGATTTTCCTTTACAAACTC
>OHWZ01000605.1_pt1 | contig 9880 bp, 8 predicted proteins | sample 1579781 | NCBI WGS metagenome assembly OHWZ01 (sample SAMEA3882545, study PRJEB24775) | human gut metagenome | biome: human-associated habitat; feature: intestine environment; material: feces | place: Netherlands | collected 2009/2010 | reverse complement strand
CAGCACAAGATGACATCGGCACCGACGCAAAAGGCGCGCCAGGGAATACATCCCCGGCGCGCCTTATTTCCGATGCGACAAAGGGGCTGTCCCTTTGTCGCATTATGCGAACTGGCTTAGGTAGAGGTCGGCGTAGGCGCCCTCGGCAGCCAGCAGCTCCTTGTGCGTACCCTGCTCGATGATATTGCCGTGATCCATGACCAGGATGAGGTCGGCATCGACGATCGTCGACAGGCGGTGCGCGATCACAAAGCTGGTGCGCCCGCGCATGAGCGCGTCCATGGCGCGGCCGATAGCAAGCTCGGTGCGCGTGTCCACGCTCGACGTTGCCTCGTCCAGGATGAGAATCGCCGGGTTGTTGAGCAGCACGCGTGCGATTGTCAGCAGCTGACGCTGGCCCTGGGAAAGCGACGCCTTGTCGTCGAGCACGGTGTCGTAGCCGTTCGGCAACGACATGATGTAGTGGTGCAGGCCGACGGCCTTGCATGCGGCCACGATCTGCTCGTCGGTGACGTCCTTCTTCGAATACGCGATGTTTTCACGCACTGTTCCACGGAACACCCACGTGTCCTGCAGCACCATGGAGAACTGGTCGTGCACGTTCCAGCGCGGCACGGACTTGGTGTCGATGCCGTCGATCGAAATCGTGCCACCGGAAATCTCGTAGAAGCGCATCAGCAGGTTGACCATGGTGGTCTTGCCGGCGCCGGTCGGGCCGACGATAGCCACCTTCTGGCCGGCCTTCACGGACGCGGAGAAGTCGTTGATGATGGTCTTGTCCGCGTCGTAGCCGAAGCGCACGTGGCTGAATTCCACGTCGCCGCGCACCGGCCGCTGCTTGCCGTCCGCGCCGACGCCCAGCAGCGCCTGCTTGCCGGTTTCGTCGGACAGTTCCGGCTCCTCAAGGAAGCCGAAGACGCGTTCGGATGCGGCTGCGCAGCGCTGCAGGTTCTGGAACGCCTGCGCGAACTGGGACAGCGGCTGCGTGAACAGGCGGATGTACATCATGAACGCCACGATCACGCCGAATTCGATCTTGCCGTCCATGGCGAGCACCGCGCCGACCACGCACACCACCACGTATCCGAAGTTGCCGACGAAGTTCATGATCGGCATCATCAGGCCGGACAGGAACTGGCTTTTCCAGCCGGACACGTACAGGTCGTTGTTGTACTTCTCGAACTGCTCGATGGAGCGTTCCTCGCCGCAGTATGCCTTGACCACGGTGTGGCCGGTGTACATTTCCTCGACGTGGCCGTTGACGTCGCCGAGCGCCACCTGCTGGCGGGTGAAGTACTTCTGCGACACCTTCATGATCACGCCCATGATGATCAGGCCGAGCAGCGCGGAGCCGATGGCGCACAGCGTCATGGTCACGTTGTTGTAGAACATCATGATGAGCGCGCCGAAGAACAGCGTGATCGAAGTGATCAGCGAGCCGACCGACTGGCCGAGCGTCTGTCCGATCGCGTCGACGTCGTTGGTGATGCGGCTCAGCACGTCGCCGTAGCTGACTTTGTCGAAATATTTCAGCGGCAGGCGATTGATTTTCTGGCTGATCGCTTCACGCAGCTGCTGTGCCGTGCGTTGCGTGACGTTGGCCATCAGCCAGCTTTGCAGGTAGCTCAGCAGCGCGTACCCGACGTACAGCGCGACGAGCAGCCATGCGATGCGCGACACCGCGTCCATATCGATCGAATTCATGACGGGCTTGCCGTGCACCATGGCCGGCAGACCCTTCGTGATCTCGTTGGTCATGTCCTTGAGCTTGTCCGGGCCGATGATCTGGCACACCGTGCCGGCAGCGCCCAGAACCAGCGCGAGAATCATCACCGGAATGTACCGGCTGCAGAATTTCACGAGCTTCTTCATCACTCCGCCGAAGTCCTTCGGCTTTTCCACGGCCCCACGGCCGCGTCCCATTCCTCTTGGCATGTCTCCCCCTTTCAGCGCTTCAGTTCGTCTTCGCTCAACTGCGATTCGGCGATCTGCCGATACACTTCGCACGTGTCGAGCAGTTCCTCGTGCGTGCCCTGGCCGACCACTTTGCCGTCGTCGAGCACGATGATGCGGTCGGCATTCATGATGGTGCCGATGCGCTGCGCGACGATGAGTTTCGTGGAATCCTTCGCTTCCTTTTCGAGCGCGTCACGTACGGCACGGTCGGTTTTGAAGTCGAGCGCGGAGAAGGAATCGTCGAAGATCAGGATTTCCGGATGACGGTAGACGGCGCGTGCGATCGACAGACGCTGCTTCTGCCCGCCCGAAACGTTGGAACCGCCCTGCGAAATGCCGGAATCGTACTTCTTCTGCTTTTTGTCGATGAATTCCGTCGCCTGCGCGACGTCGCATGCGCGGCGCACGGTGTCGTCGTCGCGGTCCGTATCTCCGTACGCGACGTTGCTGGCGATCGTTCCCTTGAACAGGAACGACTGCTGCGGCACGTAGCCGATCTTGTCGCGCAACGCCTTCAGCTTGTAGTCGCGCACGTTGACGCCGTCGACGAGCACCTCGCCTTGCGTGGCGTCGTAGAAACGCGGCACGAGGTTGATGAGGGACGATTTGCCGGAGCCGGTCGAGCCGATGAACGCCACCGTCTGACCCTTCTTCGCCTTGAAATTGACGCCTTCGAGCATGGCGTGACGCGAGTCTGGGTAGGCGAAGCTCACATTGCGGAATTCGATTTCGCCTTCCTCGCCCGGCTTGCCCGCGTCCTGCGTGCCGTCGGTGACCATCGGATCGGTGTCGATGACTTCGAGCACGCGCTGCGCGGACACGTCGGCTCGCGGCCAGAGCACGAACACCATGCTCAGCAACAGGAAGCTCATGATGACCTGGATGGAGTAGCTGGAGAACACCACCATGTTGGAGAAGGTGGTGAGCTTGTCGACGGCGTCGGCAGCGTCGATGAGGTACGCGCCGATCCAGTAGACGGCGAGCATCAGGCCGTTCATGACGGTGTTCATCAACGGCATCATGATGGCCATGGCACGGTTGGTGAACAGCTGGGTCTCGGTGAGTTCCTTGTTGGCTTCGGTGAACTTGGCTTCCTGGTAGTCCTCGGCGTTGTACGCGCGCACCACGCGCAGGCCGGTGAGGTTCTCGCGCGCCACGAGGTTGATGTTGTCGGTCAGGCGCTGCATGGCCTTGAACTTCGGCATGACGAAGTGCATGAGCACGGCGATGACCACCAGCAGGATGGCCACGGCGATGCCGGTTGCGAGCGTCCAATCGAAGCCCTTTCCTGCGATCTTGCACACGGCCCACACGGCCATGATCGGCGCTTTGACGATCATCATGAGGCCCATGGTGATGAACATCTGGATCTGCGTGATGTCGTTCGTGGAGCGGGTGATGAGCGACGCGGTGGAGAAACGGTTCATTTCCGCCGGTCCGAAGCTTTCCACCTTGTTGAATTCGAGCGAACGCAGGCGCTGGCTGAACGAGGCGCCCACGCGCGCGGCGATGAAGCCGGTGACGATGGCGCAGGCCGCCGAGCCGAGCGAGACGAGCAGCATTTTGCCGCCGGCCACCCAGATGTCGCGCATTTCGCTGCCGGGGGTTTCGACGAGCTGCGTGATGTCGGCCATATAATCCGGCAGGGTCAGGTCAAGCCAGATCTGACCGACGATGCTGACCAGCGCGACGAGCATCTGACCGATCTCCGCTTTGGAGAGGTATCGTACGATGCGAAGCATGCTTGGTTCCTTCTCTTGTTTTGTGTTTTGCTTGTTTTCTTACGATTAGTTTTTGCGATTTTTCGCGGTTTTTGCGATTACTGGATTGCGATTACTTACACTGTGAATTATTTACAGCGTAAGATACTACGCGTCTTCCTGTGCGTTTCCTGAGAACGCGGCTTTGACCTCGTCCGCCGTGGGGCGCGGTTTGCCGGGCATGCACAGCGACATGTACGTGGTGAATTCCTCGGTGAGCTCAACGAATTCGCGCGCGCGGCGCTCCCCCATCTGCGAGAAGATCCAGCAGATCGCCTCGCGCATGCTTTCGCGCTGCCGTTCGGCGCGTTCCCTGCCGGCTTCGGTGAGGTTCACGTGCACCACACGGCGATCGTCGGGGTCGGATTCGCGTGTGATCTGGCCTTTTTTCTCCAACGCGGACAGCAGTGTGGACACGCGTCCGGTGGTGGTTTTCATTGAAGAGGCGAGCTGCGATGGCGTCAGCGGGCCTTTCCTATAGAGTTCCTGCACGGCGAAGGGTTCGCCCTTCGCGCCTTTCACCATCTCCTGCTGCATGCGCGAGCGTTTGTCCCATGTGTTGGTCGCCAATTCGTGGAACAGTTCCTCTTCAAAGCCCACGCGGCACCTCCTTCCGTCGCAATCGCCGTCATAATATCTTACAGTGTAAACATTTTACAGTGTAAGTTATTCCCAGGGCGATTTTGCAGCGAGCAAGCTACAGAAGGCACGAAAAAGGCCGCGGCCCGAATCGCGATTATTGTGCGGAATCGGGCGCGGCCAATCGTACGTATTGCGCGGAATTCAGCCGCGACGGGCATCGACGGAGGCGTTCAGCATCGCCAGCTCATCCTGCGTGAGCGTCAGTTCGGTGGCGGCGAAGGAATCGTTGATTTCCTGCGGATTGCGGGCGCTGGGGATGGTGAACAACCGCTCGTAGCGGCTCAGTTCCCAGGCGAGCACCACGCGCTGGTAGGAGCAGCCGTGGTTGCCGGCGACCGTGCGGAACGGGTCGTACGCGCGCTGGTCGAACGCGTCGAGGAAGCCGCCGAGGGGGCTCCAGCACACGAACGCGAGTCCAAGTTCCGCGCAGTGCTCCATCGTATGCTCAGGGTCGGGGTACGAGGGCGAGAACTGGTTCTGCACGGCGATCAGCTTGTCGCCGAGAATCTCGCGGGCGATGTCGATCTGCGCGTTGTCCACGCGGGAAATGCCCGCGTACCGGATCACGCCCTCGTCAAGCAGCTGCTTCAGCGCGCCGACCTGGTCCTCATAAGCCACTTCCGGGTCCGGTCCGTGCGAGTACAGCAGGTCCAGCGCCTCCACGCCGAGGTGCGCGGCCGACTCCTTTGCGTCGCAGATCATCGTTTCCGGACGCGAATCCGCCATCCACCCGTACTGGCTGTCCACAGCCTGCAAATGCTGGCGTTCCCCGCCAGGCCGACGACTGCAGCCCTCGGAATCCCGCCCCTGAGTGTCCGATTCTGGCGAATCGGACACAGGAGCAACAAAAGCGGGAACCTCCATGGTGCGTCGATAGCCGGTTTTCGTGGCGACCAGCACTTCATCGCGAGGGCCGTCCCAGCTGGCGAGCGCATCACGCACCAACTTTTCGCCGTACCCCAAATCTTTCGCAGTGCCGGTACCAGGCTCGCTCGGCAGATAATACGACCAAGCTGTGTCCAAATAGCGAACACCCGCGTCCAAACCGGCGTGAATCGTCCGAATCGCAGTATCGCGATCCGGACGCCCCTCAATCGCCAAAGCCATCGTTCCCATGCCGAGCCGAGGAATCGTAAATCCTGCCAACTCACCGTTCATCATCATCTTCCCCTTCCTTGCAAGCACGCAGCCGATTCGCGCATGTTCACATCAAGACTAACTCAACGTGGACCGGCGCAAGCTTGTCGGGCGCCTGCGCGAAGATAAAGGCACAACCGAACGGGAGCCGAAAGGCTGAGAGGGAGCTCGACGAGCTTCGACCGAGGACTTGATGCGGGTAATGCCGCCGTAAGGAGACGGGTTGTTCGCGCCGCGAGGCGCATCTCATTTCCGTTCGCGATAACCGAATATCGCGTGATTAGGGTCACGGAGGGGCGCACCACCTCATAGGGTACGGTTCCTTCGGCGACCCTTTTTTCGTACCAACCGTGAATGTCCGATTCACCGGAAGCAGACGCTCGGAAAGCCCACAAAGCAGTTCTGAACGTCCGTTTCAGCGGGAACGGCACTCGTGGGGCCTGACATACAGAAGGGAACCGAAATGATCATCAACGGCAAGGAAGAGGACGTCGCCACGCCGATCACCGTGGCCGAACTAGTGGAGCAGCGCGGTCTGCGCGCCGACCGCGTGGCCGTGGAGCTCAACGGCGAGATCGTGCCGCGCGCCCAGCGTGCGCAGACGCAGCTCAAGGGCACCGACACGTTGGAAATCGTCACGTTCGTGCAGGGCGGCTGAGCACAGCAGCGAAACAAACCATACGAACGGAAACGAGAATACGAGAACAACCATGACTTTTGAACCATCCGCATCGCAGGCGCAGATCGACGCCCGCCAGCACGCTTTCGACAACCAGCCCGACCCGGCCACCCTGGTCAGCCGCGAGGAGATCCGCGCGGCCCTGCTCGACCGTCACACGGCCGCCACGCAGGACAAGCTCGACGCGGCGCACGTGGCCATCTGCGGCTGCGGCGGCCTCGGCTCCACCATCGCGGTGGCGCTGACCCGCATCGGCGTCGGCCACCTGCACTTGATCGACTTCGACCGCGTGGATATGACGAACCTGAATCGCCAGCAGTATTTCCTGAAGGACCTCGGCCAGTACAAGACGGAGGCGCTGCGCAGCAATCTGCGCCAAATCAACCCGTTCACGGACATCACCATCGACACCGTCAAGGTGACCGACGAGAACGTGCCGACGCTGTTCGAAAACGAGGACATCATCTGCGAGGCGTTCGACGTGCCGGAAAACAAGACGATGCTCGTCAACGCGGTGCTGGAGAATCTGCCGGGCAAGAAGCTCGTCAGCGCGTCCGGCATGGCCGGCTTCCGCAGCTCCAACCTGGTGAGCACGCGTCGCGTTTCGAAGAACTTCTACTTCTGTGGCGACGGCGAGACGGCTCCGGTACCGGGTGCCGGCCTGATGGCGCCGCGCGTGGGCGTGGTCGCCTGCCACGAAGCGAACATGATCACGCGACTGATCCTCGGCGAGGAAGACGCCTGACGCACTGCTACGTTACTCCACTGCCGTAATCGAAATTTTTATTGCGATTACAAACGCACGTTGCACACAACACAACAGCGACGCAACGGCAACACAACAGCAGCACAGCAATCGCAACAACAGCAACACCAAACACCCCAACGAAAGGAACCGACGATGAGCACCGAAAACACCATCACCACCGCAGCCGCCGACGTCGCGGCCGCACCGAACGCCACGCTCGACGAGCTGGTCGGCACCACCACAAACACCGCGATCCTGCCGGAGCCGGACGCTCATGCGTACGACGAGATCGCCACCGGCGACGCCGACCCGCTGATCCTCGGCGGGCACAAGTTCACGAGCCGCTTCATCCTCGGTTCCGGCCGTTACGACCTGAACCTCATCAAGGCGACCATCGAGAACGCGGGCACGCAGATCGTCACCATGGCGCTGCGCCGCTGCCGCACCACCGAAAACAACCTGCTCGACTACATTCCGAAGGGCATCACCATGCTGCCGAACACGTCGGGCGCGCGCAACGCGGAGGAGGCGGTGCGCATCGCACGTCTCGCGCGCGAGGTGTGCCAGACGGACTTCGTGAAGGTGGAGATCGAGCACGAGTCGAAGTACCTGCTGCCTGACAACGAGGAGACCATCAAGGCCACGGAAAAGCTGGCGAAGGAAGGCTTCGTGGTCATGCCGTACATGTTCCCGGACCCGATCGCAGCGAAGCGTCTTGAGGACGCGGGCGCAGCTTGCGTGATGCCGCTCGGCGCGATGATCGGCTCGAACAAGGGCCTGCGCGCACGCGATTTCATTGAAGTGATCATCAAGAATGCCAACGTTCCGGTGATCATCGACGCGGGCATCGGCCGTCCGAGCCAGGCCGCGGAGGCCATGGAGATGGGTGCGGACGCGGTGATGGCATACACGGCGATCGCATCCGCCGGCAACATTCCGCTGATGGCGCGCGCTTTCAAGAATGCGATTGAGGCCGGCCGTGAAGCGTACCTGTCCGGCCTGGGAAAGGTTACGGAGGACCACGCCGTCCCGTCCAGCCCGACGAACGAGGCCGACTACATCGGCTGATTCGCGCCGATTTCGTACGATTCGTGCACTAACGTTTCGCACTGTTTTATTGCGATTACACGACGAGGGTCGGTGGAGACGCACATTTTCGCAAGGTTTCCACCGACCCTCTTTCGTCAGATGCGCGGCACGTAGCGCAACACGCGCATGCCACGCATACCGCAGCGACAGGCAATACGTCTACTTCCCTAGAGCCGCCTTCAGGTCGCGGTTCTGGAATCGCTCGTGCAGCAGGCAGTAGCCACCGAACACGACAAACCAGACCAGGCCGGCGACTGCGGAACCGAGCGTGTCGGAAGACAGGAACAACGTGACATACACGACCACGTAGAACGCGACCGCAATCCAATCGCACACCTGCCATGCCGGCATCACGAAGCCGTCCGGCAGGAAGTCGGCACTCTGGCGGTAGCGGCGGTGAGCAAGCATCGTCAGAATGTAAATGAAGATCACGACGGCGCTGGCGGCCGAGGCGAACAGCACGAACGCGCCGGAAACGCCCGGAATCGCGTTGATCAGCGGGGAGAACAGGATCATGCAGCCGGACACGATAATCGCCTTCGCCGGAACCTTGCGGTCCGACACTTCGCCGAGACGCTGCATGGCGGGCGATTCGGAATCCTGCGCGAGCTGGTACAGATGGCGTCCAGCCGAGTAAATCAGCGAATTAAGCGCTGACGCGGCTGCGGTGATCACCACGAAGAACACGAGCGCGGCAGCCCAGTCGAGGCCCGCGTATTTGAACACCATGATGAACGGGGAGCCGAACGAGCCGTCCGCGTTCTGGTGGAAGTTGCGCCACGGCACGATCGCCATGATGGCCACGAGCGCGCCCACGTAGAAGATGAGGATGCGCATGATCAGCTCGTTGACGGCTTTCGGCAGCACTTTGCGCGGGTTCTGGGTTTCGGATACGGTCACACCTACGAATTCGATGAGCTGGTAGGCGAAGAACACCATCTGGAAGCTCATGAAGAAGTTCATCCAGCCGTTCGGCGCAAGCTGGAAGCCGTCGGTAATGTTCGTAAGGCTCACAGTGGCACCGGAAACCGTGCCGTCCACGCCTTCGATATGCGTGGCCGGGTAGCTGAAACCGAGGAACAGCATCACCACGGCGGTGACAATCAGACCCACAATCAGCGTGATTTTGATCATGGAGAACCAGAATTCCGCCTCGCCGAACACTTTCACGGCAATGAGATTGATGCCGGTGAGCGCCACAAGGAAGCACAGTTCGATAAGCCATTTCCACGCGTTGAGGTCTATGCCGAACGTGCCGAAGAATGTGACGAAATAGGTGCTGACGGCCGTGATTTCGGTCATGCCGGTCAGGATGAGCACGATCCAGTACGTCCAGCCGGCGAATTTGCCCCACGCGCGGCCGAGGTAGCGGGTGATGAAGTTGATGAACGTGTGCTGGCTTGGGTCGCTGTACATCATTTCGCCGATGGCGCGCATGAGCAGGAACATGATGAGGCCCACGCCGATGTACACGAGGATGATGCTCGGTCCGGTCAGCGCGATCGAATTGCCGGAGCCGAGGAACAGGCCGGTGCCGATGGTGCCGCCGATGGCGATGAACTGGACGTGGCGGTTTTTCAGGCCGCGTTCCATGTCGTTGTCTTTGTCGAGGCTTTCGACGGATTTGATATGCGATTGTGTGCTTTGCGCGTTCTGCGTTGCGTCAGACGCGTCGGCAGCTTGCGTGTTTGTGCCGGCCTTCCCGGTATTCGTATTCCCTAAAGTCATAATGGTCACACCCTACCGCGGGAACCGCCCAATGCGCCCGCGTGCCTCCTTTCCTAACGATTTCGATAGCATCGGTCGGACCTAGGCGGTCTTTCCGGCCACAGCTCTGAGCGAACCACGTTTTACGCAAATCGTGGGTTA
>OHWZ01000596.1_pt1 | contig 9977 bp, 8 predicted proteins | sample 1579781 | NCBI WGS metagenome assembly OHWZ01 (sample SAMEA3882545, study PRJEB24775) | human gut metagenome | biome: human-associated habitat; feature: intestine environment; material: feces | place: Netherlands | collected 2009/2010 | reverse complement strand
AGAAAAAAACGGCAAAGAACAGCTCGAAGAAAAGCTTCAAATCCTTATCGATATGATTTCCAATAAGGAACTTCCATTTTCTTTAAACAACGCTAAGCTAACTCTTTTGAAATGGAAAGAAGATGGATATCCTGCCATTCATCATTCCAATACATTCAATCAATTGTACCATCCATCTTATCGCTTAATACATAAAAAGTACGTCCCCTTCTTAAAACTATTTAAAGATATCGACAACAAGCATCCTTCTATTATTTCAATCGACGGACGTTGTGCTTCGGGTAAAACTACACTTTCAAATCTTTTAAAACAAATATATGACTGTAACGTATTTAAAATGGATGACTTTTTCTTACAACCCCATCAAAGGACAAAGGAAAGGCTTGAAAGTCCTGGAGAAAATGTAGATCATGAGCGATTTGAACAAGAGGTCTTGATTCCACTATCCAAACATGAAGATATAAAGCTGCGTAAATTCAATTGTTCAACTTTGTCAATACAATCTGCTCACTTAATTCCATATAAATCATTTAATGTCATTGAAGGTTCTTATTCAATGCACTCAGATCTTCAAAAATATTATTCGTATTCTGTTTTCTTAACCGTGAGTAAAGAAGAACAACTTTCAAGACTTGAAAAAAGGAACCCAAATATGTTGAACAATTTTATTCAACGATGGATTCCTTTAGAAGAACTTTATTTTAAGACTTTTTCAATCAAAGACATATGTGACATAAAAATAGATACATCAAAGGCCTGAATCATCAGGCCTTATTTACATTATTCAACTTGTTCATCTTCCATACTGACAATACGACCTTCTCTTTGTCCAAGATCATATTTTTCACGGTACTCAGCCAATGTTGTTTTATAATCGTCACCTTCAATCGCATATACTTTGGAATCGTGAATATGAATATCTGTATCTTTTTCACGAATCTTAATCAAAGCCACCATACTACTTGCACAGTGTGTGGCAATACGGTTTAAACTATTTAATAAATCATTGAATACTGTACCTTCTTCAAGACCACAGTTTCCTTGTGATAAACGTTCAACGTGACGCAATTTCATTTCATCACAAAGTCCACGAATGACAATTCCTAATGGAGATACGCGTCGAGCCAAAGCTAAATCATCTTCTAAATAAGCATGATATGTCATGTTCATTGATTCAACGGCCTCCATAACAAGGTTTAACTCATCCATAGCGGCTTCTGACATTTCCATACGATTCTCATTGATACTCTTTGACATCTCGGCAATATCTGCAGCGTGATCCCCAATTCTTTCAAAGTCACTAATTGTATGAAGATATAAAGAAGCTTGTCGAGTTTGTTCTGTATTTAATGCTTGTTTTGTCAGCTGCATTAAATAAGAACCTAAACGTGCTTCATATTTATCAATCAAATTTTCTTTACGATGTACTTTATCATATTTTTCTGGTTTAAACTCATTAATCAAGTTCATTGAACGATTCACGTTATTACGCACCTTTTTAGCCATACCATTCATTACACGATGACATTGTGCAATCGCCAAAGCAGGATATGGAATCAAACGTTCTTCTAGTAAATCAAAGTCAGCTTGTTCTGCTAGATCTTCAGGACTGTCTTTGACAATACGCATCAATAATTTTTCAATTTGAGGAATGAACCAGAATAATACTAATACATTTCCACAACGAATAGCTGTATTCATTAATGCGATATTTACTGGAGACATAACTTTATTCACAAAGCTATACTGCATAAATACATTTGAACCATAGAATAGAATTGACCAGATAATCATACCAAATAAGTCGTTGATCAAATATTCTAATGCGGTACGTTTACCATTTTTATTTGCACTTAAGGCAGAAATCAACACAGGACATGCAGCACCAATACCAATTCCTAAGTTAATTGGAAAGGCTGCCGCAAATGTCAATGAGCCTGTCATAGATAATGCTTGTAAGATACCAATCGCAGCACTTGCACTTTGTAAAACGGCAGTAAACAAAATACCAACAAGAATACCCATGATTGGATTTGAGAACATTGTAAGCATACTAATGAATGTTTCGTTTGTTCTTAAAGGCGAAACGGCTCCACTCATTTGTTGCATACCTGTCATTAAAATCGCAAATCCAAGCATGATATTTCCAACATTTTTATGTGTAGTACGTTTTCCAAATGTTTTTAAACAAATACCAATAAACGCAAACAATGTTGTGATCGTAGCTGTTGAAAATAAGCTTGCGATTCCACTTGATCCACCAACATAAGATAAACACAATATCCAACCAGTAATACTTGTACCAATATTGGCACCCATAATAATACCGATAGCTTGTCTTAGTTTCATCATACCTGAGTTAACAAAACCAATGACCATTACTGTCGTAGCACTACTAGACTGAATAACAGAAGTAACACCTGCACCTAAGGCAACACCTTTTAAGCTTGTGTTTGTCATCTTGTACAAGAATGCTTCTAACTTGTTACCGGCTACGCTTTTTAGTCCATCGCCCATTAATGACATACCGAACAAAAATAACGCAATGCCTCCTAATAGGGATAAGACCATTGTAACTATTTCCATCTTGAACTCCTTTATAAAATGAATATTTAATTTTCAATTTTTACGCATATCGCGACGTCTTTATTATGCAATAAAAACAATGTCAAAACAATATTAAATTTATGTTAATTTTCTGTAAAATGAAGTTTTTTTCTGAAAACGCTTTAAAAAAGATGACTTTAGAAACCTAAAATCATCTTTGCGATCATCTCAAAAAATTGAATCATATTTGAACGTAACATACCCAACGGATAATCTAATAAACCTGAAAAAATCAATAAGATAAATAATAGATTCATCCATGGTGCACCATCAATAAATTTATAGTATTTATCGTCGGGTAAAAACGAAAACAATACTTTTGAGCCATCTAATGGTGGTACTGGAATCAAGTTAAAAATGCCAAAACCAGTTGAAATCAATCCTGTATATGTCAATGTATTCGATATAAAATATCCTACACTAGACATCATAAAATATGGAGCAAATTTATAAAGTGCATAAAATAAGAATATACAAATAAAGCTTAATAGAAAGTTTGCGATTGGACCCGCAAAACTTGTCCATATGATTCCTGTCTTCGCATCTTTGTAGTAACGTGCATCCACGGGTACTGGTTTTGCCCAGCCAAATCCACATACTAATAGACAGACAAGTCCAATCCAGTCAACATGTTTAAAAGGATTTAAGCTCAATCGACCTTCCATCTTAGCCGTAGGATCTCCCATCCAATAGGACACAAGTCCATGTGCCGTTTCATGAATCGACATGGAAAGAACAACGGCAATGACAAGATAAATAATATTTGATAAATTAAACATTAAATCTAAAGTGCATTACATCGCCATCTTGCACGACATAATCCTTTCCTTCTAGGCGCAAGCGTCCTGCTTCTTTGATAGCTAATTCGCTACCCAATTCATCGATATCTTCAAAACGATATACTTCAGCACGAATAAATCCCTTCTTGAAATCTGTGTGGATAACACCTGCACAATCCGGTGCTTTCATGCCTTTTTTAAATGTCCATGCACGACATTCATCTTCTCCAGCCGTTAAGAATGTACATAGATCCAATACGGCATAAGCCTTTTGAATCAATTGATCCAAACCAGATGTTTCAACACCTAATTCTTCTAAGAAAGCATCTTTTTCTTCTTTATCTAAACCAGACAATTCTTCTTCCATTTGCGCACATAAGGCAACAACCTGGTTATTCTGGCTTTGTGCATATTCTTTTACTTGATTATAGTAAGCACATGAATCTGGATCCATGATACCTTCATCATCTAAGTTGGCAACATAGATCATAGGTTTAGCTGTCAATAAGTTATAGCCTTTCATCAATATTTGTTCATCTTCATTCAACTCTAATGAACGAGCTGGTTTTCCTTCTTCTAAGATTGGTTGTAAACGATCTAATAAAGCCAATTCATCCAATGATTCTTTATCCTTGTTTGTCTTAGCCTTACGTTCGATCTTACTTCTACGATTTTCAATTGTCTGAAGATCCGCTAAAGTTAATTCTAGATTAATAATTTCAATATCACGAATTGGATCTACACTATTTTCAACGTGTGTGATATCTGGATTGTCAAAACAACGAACTACGTGACAAATCGCATCTGTTAAACGAATGTTTGATAAGAATTGGTTACCAAGTCCTTCACCTTGACTTGCTCCCTTAACTAATCCCGCAATATCTGTAAATTCAAATGTTGTATAGATTGTTTTTTTCGGATTGAAGATTTCAACTAAGCGATCAATACGATAGTCTGGTACTTCTACAACACCTACATTGGGCTGAATTGTCGCAAATGGATAGTTTGCGGCTTCTACCTGTGATTTTGTGATAGCGTTAAATAAAGTTGACTTTCCTACGTTTGGAAGACCAACGATTCCTGCAGTTAATGGCATAAATTCAATACATCCTCTCTATTCTTCTTCATGTCGAATTACTTTTTTTAATTTCTTTTCAAATTTTTGTCTAGGCATTAAAACACTGGCTCCACAACCTAAACATTTAATTCGAATATCAGCACCCATACGAATAATTTTCCATTCATTGGACTTATGACAAGGATGCTCTTTTTTCATTTCTACAATATCATTTAATCCATATTCCATAATTATTCTCCTTGCATATGCATATAATATGCATCCAGCGTATTCGATAATAACATACAAACCGTCATTGGACCAACACCTTTTGGCACTGGACTTACATAACTTGCCTTTTTCGCAACCGATTCAAAGTCACAATCCCCTACAAGTTTTCCATTGACACGATTGATACCTACATCAATAACAACAGCCCCTTCTTTTACCCAATTTTCATTGACCATTTGAGCAACACCCATCGCAACAATTAAAATGTCAGCTTGTGAAGCAATCTTTTCAATATCCGGTGTCTTTGAATGAACGATTGTCACTGTTGCATTCCGATTTTGAAGCAACAGGGCAACTGGTTTGCCTACAAGGTTACTTCTTCCGCAGACCACAGCACGTTTACCAGATAAATCTTTACATCCAATGGAATCTAACATAGCCATAACACCTTGTGGCGTACAAGGAATAAAGCCTGGGCGATTCGTAAGTAAACAACCAGCATTCATGGGGTGTAAGCCATCTACATCTTTTTGTGGATCAATCAACTCTAAAACTGCTGTTTTATCTAAATGCGAAGGTAAAGGCATTTGTACTAAAATACCATCGACTTCAGAATCTAGGTTCAAACTCATAATCACATCATTTAATTCTTTTTGCGATACATTTTCATCTAGACGAATTGTTCTTTGAAGCATCCCAATAGAAGAACAAGCCTTTTCTTTACCACGAACATAAGACATACTTGCAGGATTATTTCCCACAAGAACTACACTTAATAAAGGAAGTCTTGTCCCTTCAGCTTGAATATCATCAATTTTTTGTTTCATTGACCTCTTGATTCGATCCGCAAGTGTATTTCCATATATAATTTCCATTAAAATAACTCCTTTGAATCCAATACAATGGTTACTGGACCATCATTCAATAATTCAATCTTCATATCAGCACCAAAAATACCTGTTTCAACATGCATACCTTGTTCTTGTAGTTTCTGATTGAATTGATCATACAATGTTGTAGCTAAATCTGGTTTACCTGCATTTGTAAAACTTGGGCGATTCCCCTTTTTACAATCCGCATATAACTGCTCCAGATTGTGCATGGCTGTGGCGTCGATGGCGCTTACGCTGCGCATACGCAGTACCAGGCAGTTCATTTTCTCATCTAATGTGATCTTCAGGATCTTGTCCGCTGCGCCGAAGAATAAGGGGCCACTCACTTCATAGACCATGGTATTGTGAGGTACGACTCTTAAGGACAGGCTGTCCGCATCATCCTCATCATCCACATATTTCCAGCCTTCCACTTCCGTCACATCGCTCATACGCTTCATGAACAGAATGGCTGCCAGTAAAATACCTACCTCTATCGCTACTACCAGATCAAATACGACAGTCAGTACAAATGTGGTCACCAGAACGATAATGTCACTCTTGGGTGCGGTCTTGCACAGACCTATGAATTTACGCCAGTCGCACATATTGTAAGCCACCATGAACAGAATGGCTGCAATGGTGGGCATGGGGATCAGTGCCGCATAAGGCATCAGTACTACCAGGATCAACAAAAGTGTCACGGAATGCACCATACCGGCAATGGGGGTACGTCCGCCGTTTTTCACATTGGCAGCAGTTCTCGCAATGGCTCCGGTGGCGGGGATCCCACCGAACAATGCGGAAGTAATGTTGCCGGCGCCCTGGGCGATCAGTTCCATATTGGAACGATGTCTGCTGTTCACCATACTGTCCGCTACCACGCAGGAAAGCAATGACTCAATGGCAGCCAGGATCGCGATGGTAAAAGCATCCGGCAGGACGTTCTGTACCGTCTTCAGGCTGAAGGCGGGCAGAGAAATTGACGGAAGCTTATTGGAAATCTCATACAGATCTCCGATCGTATTTACATTCATGTTAAGTAGTGCAACCATGGCACTTCCCACCAGTACTGCGATCAGAGAAGGTGGAATCTTCTTGCAAAAGCCCGGCAGATACTGCCACAGGATCAGGATCAGGAGACTGATCACACCTACAAGCAGTGCCTGCACATTTGTGGTGGAGATGAACTGAAATACTGCTTTCAGTTTATCCATGGTCTCGATCAGCGGCTCTTCGCTGACAATGGTCAGTCCCAGGAAGTCCTTGATCTGTCCGATAAAGATCGTCACAGCAATACCGGAAGTAAAACCGGTGGTGATCGTATAGGGGATAAACTTGATCAGATTGCCAAGTCGTAAAAATCCCATCAGGATCAGGATCACACCCGCTAACAATGTCGCGATGATCAGACCGTCCATGCCGTTCTTGGCTACAATTCCTGCAACAATGGTGGCAAATGCCGCAGTAGGACCTGCGATCTGTACGCGGCTGCCCCCTAAGAAAGAGATCACAAAGCCTGCGGTGATTGCTGTATAGATACCCTTTTCCGGTGTTACTCCGGAAGCCAGTGCCAGTGCAATGGATAAGGGCAGAGCAATGATCGCCACAATGATACCTGCGATCACATCTTTTACAAACTGTTCTTTCGTGTAGCTTTTCATCACTGAGAAAAGCTTCGGTTTCAATTTTTCCATAACATTCTCCTCAATATAATCTCCTCAGTAAAAAGACCCGTGTGAAATTATAAAATTTTTATAAAATCACACGGGTCTTATCATAGCTCTATTTTTTAAGCTTTGCAAGACTTTTTATTATTTTAAACCTATTCTACAATACGGTTTTTACCGTTATTTTTGGCAATATATAATTTCCGGTCCACAGAAGTAAACAATAGATCCAGCTGTTTATCAGCCTCATAACGTTCCATTCAACCGCTGATGGTAATATCCGTCTGTCTGGTGTTCTGGGAATATCTCCTTAAGCCTTCCTGGATATTCCGGAATGAATGTAACACCTGTTCCCGATCATCCTGTTCAAACACCAGCATAAACTCCTCGCCGCCGAACCGGGCTGCGATTCCTTTTCCCATCATTTCTTCCAGCATCAGTCTGCCGGCTTCCCGCAGTACATCATCACCGTATCCATGCCCATAGGTATCATTGACTGCCTTGAAATCATCTACATCCATCAATACGATCCAGAAGCTCTTCTCCGGCTTGCATATCCATTCATTCACCTGATTTACAAGATAGCGCCGATTATACAGCCTGGTCAGAGGATCATGGTTCGCTGCAAAGTTCAGATCCTCACTCAGACTCAGCAATTGCTTTCGTTGTTCCTCGTAACTTCTGAGCAATTCAAATATCATGGCAAATACAGATACTCCCACAATAACAAAGGATCCGAGCGTAGTTCCGATCTTACCCGCTTCCTCCATATTTCTCCATATGGAAGGCCGTTCAAAGCTGTTCATCATGATCACCAGATATTCCAGCAACGTGACCGCAAAAGAAACGATCACCACATTTCTCGGGAAAAATATCGCCAGTCCAACGACCCCCAGGACCAGATATACGATAGAGGCATCCCCGTAGCAATAATACAAATAAGGAAATTCAAACCATACAAGTATTAATATGATCAAGACCGCCGGTATTTGCACCTTTTTCGTAGTCCATCCGATAATGCCGATGGTCACGATCATCAGCAGGCATATGCCGCAGAGTATGGTCGGCAGTTTCGTACCGTGAATACAGAAATTACAGATTGTTCCGATCAGATTTGCAGTGCACGCCGTTATCGTCAGTATCTGATACATTTTCCAGGACATGTCCTGTTCCAGTTCTATTCTCTTTTTCTTCTCTTGTTCTTCCATTTCTATTCCCTTTTACAATTTATTCATCAGAGTCATGACTAAACCATATGGCCCATATAATAAAATCCATGACATTCATCCAGTGAAACATTCACAAGCTTCCCCACCAACGATGCATCTCCCGGAAAATGTACCAGCGTATTATTTGACATTCTTCCGGTCACTAAGGAACTGTCATTTTCATTGATCTCTTCTACCAGCACATCGCAGATCTGTCCCTGATACCTGGATACCTGTTCTCTGGCTGTCTCCTGCACGGTCTTAAGCACCCGGTCAAACTGCTCCTTTACCAGTTCCTCCGGCACCTGTTCCATGGCTGCCGCCGGTGTTCCGGTTCGTTTGGAATAAATAAAGGTAAACGCAGAATCAAAATCGCATTTTTCCACAACGTCCAGAGTATCCTGGAAATCCTCTTCCGTTTCTCCCGGAAAACCTACAATGATATCTGTAGTAAGGGAAATATCCGGTACGGCATTACGGATCTTGTCTACAAGCTCCAGATACTTTTCTTTGTCATAACGGCGGTTCATGATCTTTAAGATTCGGCTGCTTCCGGACTGCATGGGAAGGTGGAGGTGATGGCACACTTTTTTGCTCTCTGCCATTGTCCGGATCAGTTCATCAGACAGATCCTTCGGATGGGAAGTCATGAAACGGATCCGCTCCAATCCTTCGATTCTTTCTACATCCTGCAAAAGCTGTGCAAAGGTAATGGGCTCTTCCAGATTTTTACCGTAAGAATTTACATTCTGTCCCAGCAGCATGATCTCCACAACGCCGTCTGCCACCAGACCCTCGATCTCCCGGATGATATCCTTCGGATTACGGCTTCGCTCTCTGCCGCGGACATAGGGGACAATACAATAGCTGCAGAAATTATTGCAGCCGAACATAATATTGATACCTGATTTGAAAGAATACTTTCTCTCCACCGGCAGATCTTCCACGATCTTGTCCGTATCCTTCCAGATATCAATGACCATTCCCTCATTTTCAAACAGGGAGCATAACAGCTCTGCGAATTTGAAAATATTATGAGTTCCGAAGATCAGATCCACGAAGCGGTAACTGTTTTTAATCTTCTCGATCACGGTGGGTTCCTGCATCATACAGCCGCACAGTGCGATCTTCATATGAGGATTTTTCCTTTTATAGCCGTTTAATACTCCCAGTCTTCCATAGACACGCTGGTTGGCGTTATCTCTCACCGTACAGGTATTATAGATCACAAAGTCCGCATTCTCATCTTCAATGATCTCATAGCCGACTTTTTCCAGGATTCCCACCAGTTTTTCCGAATCCCTGGCATTCATCTGACACCCGAAAGTAGTCACACAGCAGGTAGGCCTTCTGCCCAGTTCTTCTCCAAGCTTTGCCACATGACCGGAGGCTTTCTCCATAAAATAATACTGTCTGTCGGTTTCGTTCATTTGTGTTACATTTGTCATATAAAAAATATTGCCTTTCTAAATATCTGTATCTATTATCTTTCTGCGTATTTTGCTGCAATGGCGATCAATAGTCCGGTCGTTTTTTCCATGGACTGTACACAG
>OHWZ01000593.1_pt1 | contig 10001 bp, 3 predicted proteins | sample 1579781 | NCBI WGS metagenome assembly OHWZ01 (sample SAMEA3882545, study PRJEB24775) | human gut metagenome | biome: human-associated habitat; feature: intestine environment; material: feces | place: Netherlands | collected 2009/2010 | reverse complement strand
ATGTGAAAACTGCCGAATGGGAAGCCTTGGCAACCTCCATCAAGGCAATTGATAAAAATCATCTGATGACATTCCATCCACGTGGCAGAACGACTTCTGCAACTTGGTTCAACAATGCTCCCTGGCTGGATTTCAATATGTTCCAAAGCGGACACCGTCGTTACGGGCAGCGTAACGGTGATGGTGACTATCCCATCGAAGAGAATACGGAAGAAGATAACTGGCGTTTTGTGGAAGCCAGTCAGGCAAAGACTCCGTTGAAACCGGTGATTGATGACGAACCTATTTATGAAGACATTCCACAGGGGCTGCATGATCCCAATGAAACCCGTTGGAATCAGCACGATGTACGTCGTTATGCCTATTGGTCGGTATTTGCCGGATCATTCGGGCACTCATACGGTCATAATGATATCATGCAATTTATCCGTCCCGGATATGGAGCCTCTTTCGGTGCCGACGGACGTAAGAAAGCATGGTGGGATGCTTTGGAAGACCCCGGTTTCAATCAGATGAAATATCTGAAGAACTTGATGCTGACTTTTCCTTTCTTTGAACGTGTGCCCGATCAGAGTGTCATTGCAGGAACTAACGGCGAACGCTATGACCGTGCCATCGCTACCCGTGGAAATGACTATTTGCTGGTTTACAATTACTCAGGACGTCCTATGCAGATCGATTTGAGCAAAATCAGCGGTGCGAAAAAGAATGCATGGTGGTATAGCGCGAAGGACGGTAAGTTGGAATATATCGGTGAGTTTGACAGTAAAGTCACTCCTTTCCAGCATGATAGCGGTTATCTGAGCGGCAATGATCAGGTTCTGATTGTTGTGGATTCTGCGAAGGATTATGTGCAGAAAGCTTGGACAGCCTTGCCGGATGCCATACAGAAATGGAATAAGTAAGAAATATGCATATCATGAAAAAACAAGTATTATTAATCATTCTTCTGGCACTTCCGTTGTGGTTGAAGGCAGCGGATGTTTCGGTTACCGGCCTGCGTACCGAGCAGATGGTAGATCCCATGGGGTTGGATACTGCTGCTCCCCGTATGAGCTGGCGGTTGGAATCTTCTCAAAGAAATGTGATGCAGACCGCCTACCGGATCTTGGTTGCGTCTTCTCCCGAACTTTTAGCACAGGATAAAGGAGATTTGTGGGATTCCGGAAAAGTGGAATCCGATGCGTCCGTATGGATTCCCTATCAAGGGAAGCGTTTGAAAAGCAATCAGCGTGTTTACTGGAAAGTGAGAAGCTATACCAATCGCGGTGAGACAGAATGGAGCGAGCCTGCCCGATGGGGGATGGGACCTTTAGGTGAGATTCATTGGAAAGGACGATGGATAGGTTGGGACGCTGCGTTTGCATGGGACCGGGAAGATTCACACAGCCGTTTGAGCTCTCGTTATTTACGCACGGAATTTAAAACGCAAGCCAAGGAGATAAAGTATGCTACCCTTCATTTGTGCGGTTTGGGTATGTACGAACTGTTCATTAACGGTCAGCGGATAGGTGATCAGGTATTGGCGCCGGCTCCAAGTGATTATCGTCGTACTGTGCTTTACAATTCTTTTGATGTCACTAAACAGGTTGCCGGAGGAAATGCCGACAATGCCATCGGAGTGACCCTGGGCAACGGACGTTTCTACACTATGCGTCAAAATTACAAACCTTATAAGATTCCTACTTTTGGTTACCCCAAGTTGCGTCTGAATCTGATTATAGAATATACCGACGGCAGTATCCAGCGTATCAACAGTGATGAGAAATGGCGTTTGACGGCTCAAGGGCCTATACGTAGCAATAATGAATACGATGGTGAGATTTACGATGCCCGTATGGAATTGGGAAACTGGACACAGCCCGGTTATGATGATTCCAAATGGCTGAAGGCGCAACGTGTTTCATTGCCGTACGGTACACTCCGCGGCAATACCGCTCCCAACATGAAAGTGATGAAAACGCTGAAGCCGGCTGTCTTCAAGCAATATGGTGACCGTTATATGATTGATTTCGGTCAGAATATGGCAGGATGGGTGCGTATTAACATAGCGAAAGCCGCTGCGGGAGATACGATTTGCATACGTTATGCCGAACGGGTAAAGAACGACGGTACGGAACTGGATGTGGAAAATCTCCGCCATAGCCAGAGTACGGATTATTATATCTGCAACGGTAAAGAAAACAACACCTCCTGGAGTTCTCGTTTTTCTTATCATGGATTCCAATATGTAGAAGTGACAGGTTATAAAAATCTGAAAGCGGAAGATTTGGTTGCTGAAGTAGTATATGATGACTTGGAAGATAACGGTACTTTCGAGTGTTCCAATGATATCATGAACCGGGTTTATCGGAATGCCTGGTGGGGGATTTCCAGTAATTATAAAGGAGTGCCTTTGGATTGTCCGCAGCGTGACGAGCGCCAGCCCTGGCTTGGCGACCATGCTATGGGAACGTGGGGGGAAAGTTTCATGTTCAATAATGGAAACACCTATGCCAAATGGGCGGATGATATCCGTGAAGCGCAGCGTGAAGACGGTTGTATTCCTGATATTTGTCCGGCTTATTACAATTATTATACATCGGAAATGACATGGTCGTCCACATTCCCGGTAATCTGTGATATGGTTTATGAACAGTTCGGCAACATCGAACCTATTCGTAAGAATTATGCCGCTATCAAGAAATGGATGCACCATATACGCAGTGAGTTCACCACAGAGGATGGAGTGATTAACGCCGATAAATACGGTGACTGGTGTATGCCTCCCGAATCACCGGAGCTGATTCACAGTCAGGACCCTGCCCGCAAGACGGATGGAGCGCTGATTGCTACAGCCTACTATTATAAGGTATCGCAAATGCTGGCCAAGTTCGCCCGTTTGCAAGGTCTGGAAGATGAGGCGAAAGGATTCGAGAAGGATGCAGCAAAAATCAAAGACTGCTTCAACGCCCGTTTCCTTACGGTTAAGAAGGGAACTTCTCCGGTACAAACGCCGCATGTTCTTTATCCCGACAGCATATTCTATGGTAACAATACGGTGACAGCCAATATCCTGCCGCTGGCTTTCGATATGGTTCCTGAGGCCTATAGGGAAGAAGTGGAGAAAAATGTAATAACAGGCATTATCACCCGGAATAAAGGTCATATCAGCAGTGGGGTGATAGGTATGAACTGGATGATGCGTGAGCTTACCCGTATGGGGCGTGGCGATGTTGCTTTCCTGTTGGCAAGCAACAAGACTTATCCCAGTTATGGCTATATGATAGAAAAGGGAGCTACTGCCATTTGGGAATTGTGGAACGGTGATACCGCCAATCGTTGGATGAACAGTTGTAACCATGTGATGATATTGGGTGATCTATTGACTTGGTATTTCCGTGATTTAGCCGGATTTAATCCGGCACAGCCCGCTTACAAACAAATCATCCTTAAACCGGATTTTTCCATCCAGGAGTTGAGTCATGTCAAGGCTTCGCACAACACTTTATATGGCAAGATGATTAGTAACTGGAAGAAGACCCTTACGCATCTGGAATGGGATATCACGGTTCCCTGCAATACCACTGCATTGGTTTATCTTCCAACGTTGGACGAGAAGGCGGTAAAAGACAAGGACGTTACCTTTGTACGTCGGGAAGGCAACTCTACCGTATGGAGTGTTCCTTCGGGGAACTATCATTTTTCGGTTAGCATGGACCCTTCTTCAGGTAAAAACCGTGCAGGTATCGTGGAAGATCAGTTCCTATACGAACAAGCTTCTTTTCCCGAATGTCACGGCGCTACTATTGTGGAATTGAAGAACGGAGACCTGGTAGCCTCTTTCTTTGGAGGCACTAAAGAGCGTAATCCGGATTGTTGTATCTGGGTATGTCGCAAGCCGAAGGGCGCGACGGAATGGAGTGCACCTTATCTGGCTGCCGACGGGGTGTTTAGTCTGGATGATCCGCAGGCTGTCTTGGCAGGCATTACGGCAGAATCCACTCCGGCGGATGCCGGCCCCGTGGTTTCTACGTTTAAAGGGGACAAGTCCCGGGCACGCCGCAAGGCTTGTTGGAATCCTGTGCTTTTCCAGATCCCCGGCGGAGATCTGATCCTGTTCTATAAAATAGGATTGAAAGTAGCCGATTGGAGTGGTTGGCTGGTACGTTCTAAAGATGGTGGAAAAACTTGGAGCCAACGTGAACCGTTGCCAAAAGGTTTCTTAGGTCCTATTAAAAATAAGCCGGAGTATGTGGATGGCCGTATCATTTGTCCTTCCAGTACGGAAGGCGATGGAGGATGGCGTATCCATTTTGAAATTTCGGATGATAAAGGAAAGACTTGGAAGATGGTAGGTCCTGTAGAGGCGGAAATGAGTGTGCCTACTGCTTTGCGTAAGGCAAATGCAGCCAATGTAGACGATCAGGAAGGCGGTGAAGCCATAAAAGGAGAAGGCGAGAAGCCTATTTATGCTATCCAGCCCAGCATTTTGCGTCATAAGGATGGGCGTTTGCAGGTACTTTGCCGTACACGTAACGCACAGATTGCCACTTCATGGAGCAGTGACAACGGTGAAACATGGAGCAAAGTCACTTTGCTTGATGTTCCCAATAATAATTCGGGCACGGATGCCGTAACCATGAAAGATGGCCGCCATGTATTGATTTATAATGATTTCAGCACATTGCCGGGTACTCCGAAAGGGCCGCGTACACCGTTGTGTGTGGCGGTTTCGGATGATGGCATTCACTGGAAGAATGTAATGACATTGGAAGACAGCCCCATCAGCCAGTATTCTTATCCGTCCATCATTCAGGGCAAGGATGGCAAACTGCATGCCGTATATACCTGGCGCCGTCAGCGTGTGGCTTATAAAGAGTTGGATTTGAGCAAACTGAAATAATACAATTGTGGATAAAGGAATTCTTTGATAGAGAGTATTGGAGAATTTGAAAAAAACGGGTGTCTGAAATAAAAATCAGATACCCGTTTTTTGAAAACAGACTCCCATTATCCGCCAATGAAAGCTCTTTCTAAAGATACAGAATATGAAATAATTATAAATAGAGTACAAACGTTTCTTATTATCGTCCTCCCTTTATAAAGAAAAGAATAAGTGACAGATTATTATGAAAAGCATTAGACTACTACTTTTACTGGCTTCCGGAGTAACTACGGGAGCATTTGCCCAGTCGGGCGGGCTGACGGATATGAGCCAAAGTCGTTTTGCCAAGATGGCCAATACGGAATTAGGTGCCGTGCATTGGACAGATGGCTTTTGGGGCGACCGTTTCAATGTATATAGCCATACCTCCTTGCAAAGTATGTGGGATACATGGAACAATCCCGATGTTTCGCATGGCTTCCGTAACTTTGAAATAGCTGCCGGTGTTTGCGAGGGCGAACATTGGGGACCTCCCTTTCATGACGGTGATATGTATAAATGGATGGAAGGGGTGGCTTCCGTGTATGCCGTCACGAAAGATCCCGAATTGGATAAACTGATGGATCACTTCATTGAACATGTGGTGAAAGCCCAGCGTGCGGACGGTTACATCCATACCCCTGTCATCATCGAGGAAAAGAATAAGGGGATTGACACTCATTCGGACAAACAGCAACAGACGGTAATTGGCACCAAAGTAGGCGGTGAGGACGAGAAAGGTGCATTTGCCAATCGTCTGAATTTTGAAACCTACAATTTGGGGCATCTGATGATGGCAGGTATCATTCATCGCCGTGCCACCGGAAAGACTACTTTATTCGATGCTGCCGTAAAAGCGACGGACTTCCTCTGTCATTTCTATGAAACCGCTTCTGCGGAACTGGCAAGAAATGCCATTTGTCCCTCCCATTATATGGGTGTGGTGGAAATGTACCGTGCTACAGGGAATCCCCGTTATCTGGAACTTTCCAAGAATCTGATTGATATCCGTGGTATGGTGGAAAATGGCACCGATGATAATCAGGACCGTATTCCGTTCCGTCAGCAATACAATGCGATGGGACATGCCGTGCGTTCCAATTACCTGTATGCCGGTGTGACCGATGTGTATGCCGAAACAGGAGAAGACCAACTGATGAAAAACCTGACCAGCATCTGGAAAGACATTGTGACCCGCAAGATGTATGTTACAGGAGCGTGCGGTGCGCTGTATGACGGCACTTCGCCGGATGGAACCTGCTATGAGCCGGACAGCATTCAGAAAGTACACCAAAGCTATGGACGTCCTTATCAGTTGCCTAATAGTACGGCGCATAACGAGACCTGTGCCAATATCGGCAATATGCTTTTCAACTGGCGTATGCTGGAAGTGACAGGGGATGCGAAATATGCTGACCTTGTAGAGACTTGTCTTTATAATAGTGTATTGAGCGGTATCAGTCTGGACGGAAAGAAATATTTCTATACCAACCCGTTGCGCATCAGTGCGGATTTGCCATACACACTTCGCTGGCCTAAAGAACGTACCGAGTATATCAGCTGCTTCTGTTGTCCGCCTAATACGCTGCGCACCGTTTGCCAAGCCCAGAACTATGCTTATACGGTGACTCCGAATGCGGTATATTGCAATTTGTATGGAGCGAATACACTGGCTACAACTTTGAAGGAAACGGGAAAGATCGGGCTGGTGCAAGAAACGGAGTATCCGTGGGAAGGTGCTGTGAAGCTGACTGTTACCGAAGCTCCGAAACCGTCAAAGAAGAAAGCGTTTTCTTTGTTCCTCCGTGTTCCTGACTGGTGCGAGAAGGCAACTTTGAAGGTAAATGGCGAACCGGTGCAAGGAACCTGGAAAGCGAATACATACGCCGAGGTAAACCGCATCTGGAAGAAAGGGGACTGTGTGGAATGGGTGATGGATATGCCTGTAAAATTGCTGGAAGCCAATCCGTTGGCCGAAGAAATCCGTAACCAGGTAGTGGTGAAACGTGGGCCGTTGGTCTACTGTCTGGAAAGTATGGATATAGAAGGCGGGCATAAGATAGACAATGTGCTGATACCTGCCGATATCCGGTTGACTCCGAAAAAAATAACCATCGAAGGCAGTCCGATTGTCGCATTGGATGGTACTGCCCGTCTGGTCGATGAAGTATCATGGAAAGATACCTTGTACCGCGAGGTAGGAAAGGCCGACAAACCGGTCCATATCCGTCTGATTCCTTATTATGCATGGGGAAACCGCGGAAAGGCTGAAATGACGGTATGGATGCCTTTGGCACGGACTAATCACTAACCACTTACCCCTAATTAGTTACAAATGAAAAAAATATTCATAACCACTGCCGCGCTGCTGATAGCTTGTACACTGTCAGCAGCCGATTTGTTCGTATCTCCGGAAGGCAATGACCGGAATCCGGGTACCAAAGACTCTCCGAAAGCCACCCTTACAGCCGCATTGCGTCAGGCAAGGGAACTTCGTCGTCTTAATGATGAAAGTGTAAAAGGTGGCATCACCATCCATCTGGAGGCAGGTGACTATCATCTGTACGAACCCGTCTTTATCCGTCCGGAGGACAGCGGGACGGAAGCTTCACCTACAGTCATCACTTCGGATGGAAATGCCGTTCTGAATGGTGGGGTGGAAATCAGGAACTGGAAGAAGCAAGGAAAGTTGTGGGTAGCCGATGTCCCTATGTTTAACGGGCGTCCGCTGGATTTCCGGCAACTGTGGATCAATGGGCAAAAGGCTGTTCGTGCAAGGGATGTGGCAGACTTTGAAAAGATGTACCGCATCATCAACAACGATCCCCAAAACGAAATACTGTGGGTACCTGCCGCTGCTGTAAAGAAAATACAGAAGGCCCGATATGCCGAAATGGTCCTTCATGAAATGTGGTGTGTGGCAAATCTCCGTATCAAGTCGGTCGAAATACAGGGAGACAGTGCCGCCGTGCGTTTCCATCATCCTGAAAGCCGCATCCAGTTCGAGCACCCGTGGCCGCGTCCTATGGTGACTAAGGATGGTCACAACTCGGCTTTCTATCTGACCAATGCCATGGAATTGCTGGATGAACCCGGCGAGTGGTATCACGACATTGAAAGCCGTAAAATATATTATTATCCTCGGAAAGGAGAGAAGATAAGCAAAGCCGTAGTTCCCGGCATCGAAACGTTGGTATGGGTGGAAGGAACGATAGACCGTCCGGTAAAGCACATTCGTTTTGACAATGTTACTTTCCAATATACCACCTGGATGCGTCCCTCTTTGCAAGGTCATGTTCCTCTTCAGGCAGGTATGTACATGACAGACGGATATAAAATCCGTCCTTCCATGATTCGTAAGAACAATCATAAGCTGGATAATCAAGGTTGGTTGGGCCGTCCGGCATCGGCAGTCGTAGTCAAGGCTGCCCAGGATATTGATTTCGAGAAGTGCCGTTTCCAGCATTTGGGCTCTACAGGCATTGATTATGAATGGGCCACCGATGGAGGACATATAAACGGCTGTCTGTTCCGTGATATTGCCGGGAACGGTATTGTAGCGGGCAGTTTCAGCCCTGCCGCTCACGAAACACATCTTCCATACGATCCTGCCGACCGTCGTGAGGTCTGTACCGGACTGACCATTTCCAACAACTACATCAACGATGTGACCAATGAAGACTGGGGCACCTTGGGTATTTGCGCCGGTTATGTCAGTGATATCAATATCGAGCACAATGAAATCAGTGATGTATCCTATTCAGGCATCAGTCTGGGATGGGGATGGACACGTACAGTAAACTGTATGCGCAATAACCGCGTGCACGCCAATCTGATTCATCACTATGCCAAGCACATGTATGATGTAGCCGGTATTTATACATTAGGTTCACAACCCCATAGCCGGATTACGGAAAATTGCGTTTCCGACATATTTTCACCCGGTTATGCACACGATCCCAATCATTGGTTCTATCTTTACACCGACGAAGGATCTTCATTTATCACCGTCAAGGACAACTGGACGGAAGGAGAGAAGTTCCTGAAGAACGCCAACGGTCCGGGCAATACATGGGAAAACAATGGTCCGATGGTGAACGACAGCATCAAGGCAAATGCCGGACTGCCCAAAGAATATAGCTATTTGAAGGAAAAATAAAACGTGATACCATTATGAAAAACAAACTTGCCACTTTAGTCGGAGCACTTGCATTGAGTGCTGCCGCCTCCGCCCAGACCTGGATCTGGTATCCGGGTGATTATGAGATATGGCTGGGCAACCGGATGAACAACCGCCGTACGGAACGCGGTGCTTTTTTCCCTCCCTTCTGGAAAACGGACAGCCATTATGTGGTAGTGGAATTCAGCAAGAAATTGGACCTGGCGGAACCGGAAGAAATCTTCATTGCCGCCGAAGGAAAATACAATGTGAAATTGGACGGCAAACTGCAATTCGGTATGCCCTCCACCTTGAAACTCCCCGCAGGAAAACACAGTCTGAACATCAAAGTGTGGAATCAGTCCACTCCCCCCACTATTTATGTGAAAGGAAAAACCGTAAATACGGACAAGACCTGGAAAGTAACCTACGAAGACAAGGAATGGATAGACGAAAGCGGAAAAGCCAGTGATACTTCTGCCACCGTTTATATGGATGCAGGGTGTTGGAACTTTGACGGAGCCACCCAACTGCCTTCCAAGTTTTCATTGGCCAGAAAACCGATGAAAGCAGTTTCCTCCACTCCCCGGAAAGAAGGGGTATTGTACGACTTCGGAAAAGAGACCTTTGGTTATATCACTCTGAAAGAGGTAAAGGGAAAAGGAACGATCCATATCTATTACGGTGAAAGTCCTGAAGAAGCCTTGGATACGGAATATTGCGAAACATTGGACAAATTGCTGGCAGAGCCGGGGCAGATAACCGATCTGGCCATCCGGAATACACGGAAACTATACGATGAATACACGTTGGACAACAGCAAGGCCTTCCGTTATGTCTATGTCACTTGCGATCCGGGAGTAACGATACAGGACGTTTCCATGCAATACGAATACCTGCCCGAAAAGTACCGGGGCTCATTCAAATGCAATGACG
>OHWZ01000589.1_pt1 | contig 10034 bp, 10 predicted proteins | sample 1579781 | NCBI WGS metagenome assembly OHWZ01 (sample SAMEA3882545, study PRJEB24775) | human gut metagenome | biome: human-associated habitat; feature: intestine environment; material: feces | place: Netherlands | collected 2009/2010 | reverse complement strand
TATTCTTTCTTTAAACTATCCTCATCCGATAAATCTGCAACTAAAGCTCTATAGCCACCGACTTTTGTCTCTGTATATTCAGCTTCCCCATTCAAATCTTTTGTCGCAAGCTCTTCAATAGTATATCCATCACTCCATTCTGCGAATGCATCGTCTCCTACATATACTAGAAGAGCCGGAAGATAATCATCACGAACTTCATATTTTATGCTTCCAAGTGATAATTCCGTATTGTAAACAGGCTTTTCTAAACCCTTCACCAAATAGAAAGAATCCAAGTTTGGCAATTTAAAATTACAAGCTAGACCCTCCGATTCATACTCTTTTCTTTCGGCAAACTTCTGCTCTTCTTTCTTCTCTACCGTTTTTGTGCCATCCGTCTTTGTAGTTGTACCACCATCGCTACTACCACATGCAACTAGACTCAAACCCATACCAAGCACAAACAGACTTGTTAATAACTTATTATTTTTCATATTATGTTCTCCTATTATTATTTAATTTCTACCTTCAATTGTTGCAAAGTCGCCAATAATATATCTTCTAATCCTGTCGTATCATCCGAATTATCACGAAGTGTTACAGAACATGACAAGATCACATTTTTATCGCCTACTGGATAACTTAACTTATACGTATACGTTGTATCATTGGCACTATTCCAATAATTCGTATACCTTGTAGCACGATAACCCGAATATTCACCCAATGTATACTCTGTGAATGGCTCTTCTCCTTTACTTAAATGCTCATTATGGAAAACGATAGCCTCTTCAAGCGTATCACTTGAATCCGTACATATGTTAACGTAGATTGAACGATCTGGATCTTTTCGACTTAATGTATAACCAATGTTTCCCTTATCTTGCTCACCCTTGATCGTGTCATATTTTTCACTAGGCGTATAGAACGAAGTCAAATCCCTTGGTAAAGTTAATTTTGCACGAGACGATTCACCAACAATTTCCTTGCTGTTTTCATCCACCTTTTCTTCTTTAACATCCTGTTTTACTTCCTCTTTCTTTTCTTCCTTCACTTTTTCGAGCTTCATATTCTTAATGATAGCCTTCGCAAAAGGTTCTAAATCAGAAGTATCCTTTTCTTTATCATTCTTCTGGTTGATTTCGATAGAAACGACTTTGTTGATATCCTCGACTGGATAATCTACATAATAGTGAAGTCTAGTATTTTCAACTGTACCCAGATTGATGGTGTGACTATACGCATCAAAGCCCTCAAACGTACAAGGCTTATACTTTTTATCCTCGTCATTTTCACCATACATTGAATTCTGTAGATCCGCACTCTTTTCAGCTGAGCTAGACGACAACAATTTAATTTCAGCATTCAACTCATACTTATTCTCTTCATTTAAACACTTATAGACAATCGAACCATTATCCTTTAACATACTCTCCATTTTACCTACACCCTCTCTAGATGAAGTAAAATAAGGAGACAAATCTTCGGGAACACTCAATTTAGCCGTTCGATCCTGCGTATCGATTTGCTTCTCTTCTTTTTTCTTTTCTTTTTTCTTTTCTGCTACCTTAGCCTCTTCTTTTTTAGACTCGGGCTTATCATTTGAACAAGCCACTAAACTCAGTCCCATACCCAAAACTAAGAAGCCGGTTAATAACTTATTCCCATTCATATTATTCTCCTATTAATTCAATCTTTAAATTATGTACCACATCCAGCAACAATGGCTCTAACAAGGAAGTATCGTCATCATTACGTAATTCTTCACGAATGGTTAGTACGACATCTTGACCATCCACTAGATAATCAAGCACATAATGATATTCAATCGATTTATCACTTGACACCACATACTTATATCCAGAATATTCACCTACAGTACATGGCTCATACATTTTTGATTCATCCTTACAAACCTTGTTGTGAGAAATACTGGCAGCCTCTGCTGAATCCCAGCCATCCGTTCCAATTGAGAAATGAATGGTAAACGTACGATCTTTCGCATACAATGAATAACCAAGAACATTCGATTCTTCCATATAGCTATATCTAGAAATTTCTCTAGCAGGCGTATGGAAAGAAGTCAAATCTTTAGGTAAAGTAACTCTTACCTTTTTATTCGCATAACTAATAATCGTACTATCCTTTTCTTTTTCTTCCTCAGCTGCCTTAGCCTTTTCTTCTTCCTTCTTCTCTTCTTTTACCTTTTCTTCTTTTTCTTCAATTGCCTTAGTCTCTTCTATTTTCTTTTCTTCTACCTTTTCTTCTGGCTCATTAGATGAACAAGCCACTAAACTTAGTCCCATACCCAAAACCAAGAAGCCAGTTAATAACTTATTCCTTTTCACTCTTATCACCTACTCTTCCATACAAATTTCAACAACGATATTATCCAATACAGCAAGTGTTACCTCATCCAAATCATTGGCTTTTTCTTGTTCTACATAAATTTGTAAGACAACATTATCTTCACCAACCGGATAATCGATCAACATCTTAGAATAGGTTTTATCAGACGAATCATATACTGTTGTTTTCTTATAACCTGAATACTTACCAATCGTAAATTCCTTATATTGATCTGCTTCATCTTCAAAACCTGCATTCAAGACATCCGCCGTTTCCTTGGCCGCCTTACGATAATCGCAATCAATTGAAATTCGCGTGATATACGTACGATCATCCGAATGTAAATCATATTTAAGGATACGGCCACCCTCTAGCTTACCCGATATGTTTAAGCCTTCTTGTTTCGGTGTATAAACCGACAATAAATCTGGCATCGTCATCTTAATGAAATAGCCATTCATTTGTGCGACTCCAGTCATTTCGCCAATCTTTACCTTCTCTTCTTTTTTCACTTGTGAAGGCCTTGGTTCTTCTGGCTTTTTTGCACAAGAAACTAGGCTTAAGCCTATACCTAGCGCAAGCAAGATCTTAGCTAGCTTATGATTCATAGGCTTACTCACATTTCTTCTTTTCAACTTTTACATTATCCAAAATTGCAGTAATAATAGCTTCTGTATCCGAATCATCCGCTTCCGCTTTTAGCTTTTCAACAACAACCTTAATTGTTCCTTTAAAACCATCTCGATCCAAATTGAAATACATATTGTACGTTACATAATCATCATAAGAATAATCCGAAATCTTATTTACACCTGTATAGTTTCCAACCTGATAAGGCTTATAAAGCTTACTCTCATCTTCCTCACCTTTATTGAAGGTTTCAGCCACTTCATCCGCTGTCGCATCTGCATTTGCTTCAATAGCCGCAATCTTTTTCGTATCGGCTTCTTTATTTTCAAAGCTATAGCGAATAAAGGAATCATTGACAATCTCTCCTGTAACCTCTACACCATCAGCTGGCGTATAAATCGTTGTGAAATCTTGAGGCATTGTGATGATGATTTCATACTTCTTGTTGTAGTTTTTACTCACCACAAAATCCGTTGTTTTCTCTTCCTTCTTTTCCTCTTTCTTTTCTTCCTTTTTAGCTTCGACAACCTTTGTATCTTCCTTTTTAGGCTCTGGATCATTCGATGAACAAGCAGCTAAACTCAAGCCCATTCCGATTACTAATAAACTCTTCACAAAGTTTGTGTTCATGACTACTTAACCTCAACTTTCATATTGCCCAAAATAGCTTTCATCGCTACTTCCATATCCGCTGTATCCGTATCATTGAATTGTTCTACAGTCACAGACATCACTACAGCAGAACCATCCACACTTTCAAAATCCAACAACAAGTTATCTTTACATTTGAAGCTAGGATTTTCACTTGTAGTCACTTTTCTAAAACCATTGAAATCACCCACCGTGCTAGGCTTATATTGTTTCGATTCATCATCCTTGAATCCTTCATTAATACGATTCGCATAGGCTTCTGCACTCTCAGCACTGATTGGGTTTACATAAATAGCCATTTTAAAATCACCAAATTCATCTTCAAGCGTATATGAGATTTGTTGTTCATTTACTTCTGTTTTAACTTCTAAACCATCTCTACTTGGTGTATAGAATGAAGTAAGCTCAGGAATTGTGACTGTATATGTCTTACTCGTAATTTCTCTTACTAATACAGCATCTAATACAGCATCCGTACTTTCTTCTTTCTTCTCTTCTTTTTTCTCTTCCTTCTTTTCTACAACCTTTGTATCTTCCGGCTTTTCACTTGAACAAGCTGTTAATCCAAAAAACATACTTAGTACTAATGCACTCGCAAACAATTTTTTATTATTCATATTGATACTCCAATTCTAATTTGTCATGATCAAACAAATTTTTGATCTCTAATTTTTCATATAACGGCATTACTTTACAATACGATAAGACTTGTTGATTATAGTCATCATATCCATACACAAATCCATCTTCTTCCATACCTACACTAAACAATAGGCCAGAATGCGAATTCTCTTGATCCTGCATTGCATACAAACCATTCTCATCGATTTGAAGTGTTACACTCTCATTTGTATACGTACCTTCAAGACTTTTAAACGGCTGATTTCTCAATGCATCAAATAAATCAATCAACTGATCATTTTCTGTCAGTGCCTGCCCACTACGAAGGCTTTTTACTTTATCTAACCCATATAATGGTCCTTGACTACAAACACGCTCAATCGGCAAACCATCCTCAATCGCAATCACTTCCACCAAACCATTTGTCGTTAGCGCAAAACCATAAGTGACACCAGGACCTATTTCATACACATGAACTTGTTTATACTCATTAAAACAACCATGCACCTTATACGTTTTATCCGTTCCACTATAGTAAAGCGATAGTTTATTATCCTTTAATGTCATAGTCATCTGGTCAAACGTGGAAGAATCTTCTATCTTATAAGACTTCTTGCGACTTGGCCTATACGGAACCATCTTTGTTCCAGAACCAAAATTTGTGGCGACAGGAATCAATACATTCAATTTTCCTTTGTGGTAAAACACATCCAGATTTGAAGGCAACAAACCAATTGTTTGAGCTCTTAACTCCTTTACATTGTCATAATATTCATTGGCATATTCCTGATCAAAAGCCTGTGCAGCCCATACCTTCATATCTTTTTGACTGATTTTATATTTCTTATACAACTTTTTATTCGAAACACGCTTCTTCGTTTTAGAATCAAAATGATACACCTTATACCTAGGATATTCCGTCTCTACTTCTTCCTTAATAACTAAACTCAATAGATTTGAATGTGTATACACATCATAACTAACCTTTGTGTCCGGCAACGTATACCCTTCTTCTTTTGCCTCATCTAAAGAATCTACCAAATCCTTGTATTCATTTTTGATTGTCTGATTCAATTTCTTTGCGCTCTTTGAATCACAATGAATATAAGGTAAGGAAATGTCATACTTACCAACATTTCCCCATGCATCCTTATATTCTTCATGAATATTGTAGAAATCTGAAATATATACCTCTTCATTAGGTTGTGATTTACAACCTGTAAACATTAGATTCAAACTAAGAAACAAGACCGAACAAAGCTTAATCCAAGTCATATCCAGCTAGAGCTTGATCGGCTGCATCCTTAAACTGTGTACGATCTCCAATGATCGTTGCCCCAAACGCATCCACTGTCGCTTTCGCTTTTTCTTCTAAATTTTCTCCATTCTTTTTGGCTTTCGCCAAATCCCACATACTCTTTGTTGCCTTAAATTGAGTTACTGACTTTTTAATTCCACTCCTAAATGAATCATCTAAGCCAAACAATTTATTTAGATAATCCACACATTGATGGCATCTTGTTTCATCATCAAATGGAATATAGACATCATTTAAACCTTTTGTATGTACAAAGCCTAAGTGAACACACATTTTATCTTTATCCGAACCACTTGTTCTTGCGGGCATCCTTTCAGTTCTATATAGCTGAAGATTTTCTAAACGATATACACACGCATATGTTTTTGTATTAAACAAACCTCCACGCGCTTCTGTTACCGCAATCAAACCTAGACTTGGTGCGATAAAGATTGGACGAAAAGCCTGCATCTTTTGATTTTTATCTCGTGTTTTTTTCAAAGGTTCCATTAAATCTTCCCAAATCTTTGTACCCACTTCAGTTTGATGAATATGGTCCTTGACATTATCTAAATCAGAATGAACATAGTCGTAATATTTTAATCCCTTTGCACGACAACCCTTTGTACAAATATAATTCCCATCCATTAATTTCTGTGATTGTAAAACATTAATTGTAGCACCACAAATTGCACATGTATTTGCCATATATGATTCCTCCTTTTCTGTGCATTATTATGATTCAAGCGCATCCTTTAATGCGTTTGCCACCTGTAAAGATTCCTGATACTTTTCGTTTGACTGTACCATTACTTCTTTATCCTGCATTTCTGAAATGATCTTGACATCCTCTTTGGTAATCTTCAAAGAAATCATTTTGATGAATGGATGATTCATTTGAATATTTACCTTGAATTGGTACGTAAATTCGTATCTTGCTGGTTTATAGGAACATGTCTTCCCTTTCTTATTTGTGAAATGAAGTTCTCGCTTATTCTCTTCAATTTCTACCAAAACATTTTGAATGTCACTTAAGTCAAACACATCTGGATTTTCATCACTAAGCTTTGTTGCCTTTGTCACGACAAACCAGTTGTGCTTTCGATCAACCATCACCTTTGGATACTCACCAAACGTTTCAGCTGCCACAAACGCTTTGACTCTTTGTGCGTTTTCTTCACGATATGTTAGCTGACCTTTGATCTGTGTTATTGTTGTGTTTTTGTAGTCTGTAAATAATGGTGACATTTTTTTCTTACAGTCATTACAGATCGTACCATCCGCACATTTATAACCTTCCATCAATGCCATCTTCTTTTTACACACATCACATTCCTTTTTAGAAAACAACCCCATTTCATTTTCCTCCTTTCTTCATTTGATTGACTTGTTTACTTGTGCTATATTGTATTTAGAAAGCACTTTCAAAACTTATGTAATCAACTTACATTTTCATTATAGAAAGTATTATAAAATTTACCCCACCCCAAAACTTAAAAAGGGTGGGAACTGCGGTAAATAAAGGGGAAAATCATGAAAAAAGTTATAAAATATTTATTAGTATTTGGTCTAGGCCTATGCAATCTATATGGGTGTTCATCAAAATCTTTACTCGATAAAGATAACCCCGTGACCCTGACAATGTGGCATGTTTATGGAGAACAAGCCAATTCTCCAATGAATCAATTGATTGCTGAATTCAATGAAACAGAAGGCAAGGACAAGGGCATTATAATTAATGTCACAAAAATAACCAATGCGAGTAAAATTGGTTCTGAGCTTGAAGAAAGTTTATCTAAAGAACCAGGTGCAGATCCAATGCCAGATCTTTATACAGGACATATTCATAATGCCAAACAGGTAGGCTTAGATAAGAGTGTTGTATGGAATGATGTATTTACAGAGAAGGAAATTTCAAATTTTGTTGATGAGTTTTTAGATGCTGGAATGCTAGAGGATAAGCTTGTGGATCTTCCATTATCAAAATCAACAATCGTTTTATTTATGAATGGTACACAATTTGAAAAGTTTTCTAACGATACCGCTGTTTCATTAAATGATTTTGACACTTGGAATCAAACGTTTGATGTAGCCGAAAAATATTATGAATGGTCAAATGGAAAGCCGTTATTATGCTTTGATTATCTATTAAATTCCATTGAATCTTATGCAATCGCATTAGGCTCTAAACATATGTTTAATGAGAATGGCTGGTATAATACGGAGGATCCTGCTTTTAAAGAAGCCTTTAGAACCTTTCTAGAACCATTGATCAAAGGCCATATTTCTGCTTCTGACTTTTATTCAAGCACAGAACTTACAACCGGAGAAACACTCATTGGTGTATCCAGCAGTGCAGCCTATCTCTATTTAAATGACATCGTTACATATCCAGATAATACAACGGAACCATTAAATGCGATTGCCCTGCCTTATCCAAAGGCCGATAAAGACCATGCCCTCATGACACAAGCTGGTGTTGGATTATGTGCCTATAAGACTACAGAACAAAAACAAGAAGCCGCTAGTGTCTTTGCACATTGGCTTGTAGAGCCAAAACGAAACATGGACTTTGTGATCCAAGCAGGTTACATGCCAGTCACAAAAAAAGCATTTAAAAACTTAAAAAATGAAAAGTTTGAAGATGAAGAAACACAATCTTTATACAATACACTCACCGAAATGAAATCCGACTATACCGTTATTTCTAGAGAAGTTCCAAATGCGATTTCTAGAAAGGCCTATGCATTTTATGATCAAGTAAGAAGCCACCAACAAGAATGGCAAGCACGAGCTAATGCCGGTGAAGATATTGATGAAATTGTAGATGAAGCAATGAATATTTTAAAAAGTCTTTCTTGAGGTTAGCCTATGCAATTAAGTTTTAAATCAAAAGAAAGATCCATGAAACGAAAGCTTTTCGTATATATGTTCTTTCTAGTGACTACCATCAGTATTACTTTATTAATGGGACTCTTCCTATTTGGAAGACTTGGAACGACCGAACAAGATTTTCATAAAAAACTATCCATTCAAAGTGAATACTTCACAAAGAATATGGAAAATTATTGGGATGACTTGGCCTCTATGAATATCGCACTGGCTGATAATATGGAAGCTATATTAGAAACAACCCTAGCGAATCAAGGATTAACCTTTCAACAGCTGCAGGACAATCCCAATGCCATCTATTCTTTAGAAAACGATATGATTCAGCCTTTAGGACAATATCTTGAACGATCTAATTGTTCAGGAGCTTATGTACAACTAGATACGACAATCAATTCCACTTTGGATAATGCGCAGACACAACGAAGTGGTGTGTATCTTCAAAAAACGACAATGTCCTATTCAAAGGAAGACTTGATTTTATATCGTGGAATTGCCAATATCGGCAAAAAACATGGCATCATGCCACATCGTAAATGGAGACAGGAATTTGATATTACACTTGTACCCGATTATGAAGAATTAAAAAAAGGGAACTTTGATTATTCCCTATCAAATATTATTCAATTGCCATACACAGGTGAAAGAATCGCCCTATTACGTGTTCCTTTAGTTGGAAAGTATGGTACCTTCTATGGTCTTTGTGGTTTTGAAATTTCACAAAGCTGGTTTAAATTTGCGCATCCCCAGCCCTCAACTCTCAACCATTTAACGTGTCTTTTAGTGCCAGACTCCGATTCAATCGTCACAAATGAAGGCTTTAGTACGGGAAGCCAAAACGGATTCTATTATATGCCAAATGGAGATCTTTCCATTAAGCCTATTGGCAACAACTTATTGAGAATCATAAGTAAAAATCGTAATTATATTGGGGTTAAGAATACTGTCCAAATTTCTAAGAATCAAACCTATTCAACATATGTTATGATTTTGGATTCTGACTACAATCGAGCCATCGTAAAAAGTAATATTGAATTTTTAGGATGTTCCTTCTTCAGTCAAAGATACCTGTCCCCAATTCTAAAAGGATTAGAACAGCTGCGTAAAGACAATAAAAACAGTATGCGCTGTGATGTACAAGAAATTGATGATCTTTTGGATTTCTTATCTTCAAAAGACTATGAAGTTGAGAATAAAATGTTGACGCTTGAGCTAGAAATGCAGGAAAATCGCAAGAAGCTTGAACAAATTGAAAATGAACATGAACTCATTCAAAGAGAATATGATAAGGCAAGGGTGGAAGTTGAGCGTCTGGCAAAAAAACGTGAAGCCGATGTCGATGAAGAAGAATATAAACGTTTCCTTGAATGTCTTGCGACACTGACACGCAAAGAAAAAGAGATCTTAAATCTCTATGTGAAGGGATGTTCAAGTAAAGATATTCTAGAAACATTAAATATTACAGACAATACATTAAAGTATCACAATCGTAATATTTATAGTAAGCTTGGTGTAAAATCAAGAAAACAATTGTTGATGTACATGACATTATTAAACAACAAGGAGCTGTAACGAATAAGTAAATTTTATTACTTATGGAGTTCAGCTCCTTTCT
>OHWZ01000572.1_pt1 | contig 10233 bp, 6 predicted proteins | sample 1579781 | NCBI WGS metagenome assembly OHWZ01 (sample SAMEA3882545, study PRJEB24775) | human gut metagenome | biome: human-associated habitat; feature: intestine environment; material: feces | place: Netherlands | collected 2009/2010 | reverse complement strand
CGGAGCATTCGATAACAGATGCAGCGGATAAGTTCCAAGCTCCTGCTCACTCTGGAAGGAAAATAGGATGCCTATGAGCAGTGGGGCAATAAACAAAAGCCCTAAGAGCATCTTGATGATCTCCGGCAGTATCAACAGATACGGTAATACCGGAATTTTCTTCCGTCTCCCTGGTCGTCTCAGGATCGGGCTTCTGTTGTTCTGCGCTATGCTGCTGTTGTTTTTGTCGTTACTGTCTGTGCTGTCATTCTTTTTCGCCTCACGTTTTATCTGTGCTTTATCATAGCCAAAAAATTTTTGTAAATACCACGTAGGTGTAAATTTTTGTAAAATTCTGTAAAAGAATTTCTCCCATTCATGTAATACAATAATCAATCTATGTTAGCTCTTTGTTTAAAATTGCTCATTATGTGATTATTTGCCCAAAATTGTTAGATATAATAATGATTTCCAAAAAAAATTTTACTTTTCAGTAGATTTTTGGGAGACACTAAACTATAATAGAACATCATGGGATTTTAGTTGCAAAGATCCATAGAGAAAGGTGTCAGCAATGTACAAGATAGGTTTTGACAATGACAAATACCTCAGTCTGCAGTCTGAGAAGATCAAGGAGCGTATCGCGAAATTCGGCGGCAAGCTGTATCTGGAATTCGGCGGCAAGCTGTTTGATGATTATCACGCTTCCCGCGTTCTGCCCGGTTTCCATCCGGACAGCAAGATCAATATGCTGGCACAGTTAAAGGACGAGGCCGAAATCGTCATCGTCATTAATGCAGCAGATATCGAGAAGAATAAAGTCCGTTCCGACCTTGGCATTACCTATGATCTGGACGTTTTGCGTCTCATCGACGCATTCCAGGAGCGCGGCCTGTTTGTGGGCAGCGTATGCGTGACCATGTACACCGCTGCCCCCGAGGTGGAAGCCTTTGAGAAGCGGCTGAACAGCCTGGGCATCCGCACCTTCCGGCACTATAAGATCCCCGGCTACCCCAACGACGTTGCCCGCATCGTGAGCGACGAGGGCTATGGCCGCAACGAGTACATTGAGACCCAGCGCCCGCTGGTGGTCATCACGGCTCCCGGCCCCGGCAGCGGCAAGATGGCCACCTGCCTGTCCCAGCTGTACCACGAATACAAGCGGGGCGTGAAGGCCGGTTATGCCAAGTTTGAGACCTTCCCCATCTGGAACATCCCCCTGAAGCACCCGGTCAACCTGGCATACGAGGCCGCTACCGCCGACCTGAACGATGTGAACATGATCGACCCGTTCCATCTGGAGGCCTATGGCAAGACCGCGGTCAACTACAACCGCGACATTGAGATCTTCCCCGTGGTCAACGCCATGTTTGAGCTGATTGCAGGCAAGAGCCCCTACCACTCCCCCACCGACATGGGCGTGAACATGGCCGGCAACTGCATCGTGGACGATGCGGCCTGCTGCGAAGCTTCCCGCAACGAGATCGTCCGCCGCTACTTCAAGGCCCTGTGCGACCTCAAGAACGGCGCACAGATCCAGAGCGAGGTCTACAAGCTGGAGCTGCTGATGAATCAGGCCGGACTGACCCAGGGCAGCCGCCCGGTGGAGCAGGCCGCCCATGCAGTCTCTGAAAAGACCGGCGGTGCCCCCGCTGCCGCCATTGAGCTGCCGGACGGTACCGTTGTCACCGGCAAGACCGGCCCCCTGCTGGGTGCCGCTTCCTCCGCTCTGCTCAACGCGCTGAAAAAGCTGGCCGGTATCGACCAGGAGCTTGACCTCGTTTCTGCCGCCGCCATCGAGCCCATCCAGACCCTCAAGACCAACTATCTGGGCAGCAAAAACCCCCGTCTGCACACCGACGAGATCCTGATTGCCCTGTCCAGCTCGGCCGCGCAGAATCCCACTGCTGCAGCCGCCCTCAAGCAGCTCTCCCACCTGAAGGGCTGCGATATGCACTCCACCGTCATCCTGTCCAGCGTGGATATGGATACCGTGAAGAAGCTGGGCATGTATCTGACCTGCGAGCCCACCTATGAGGAAGCAGACCGGATGTACCACAAGAAGTAAAAAATAATGACCCTCTCTGTCATTGCTTTGCACTGCCGTCTTTCCCCCAAGGGCTAGGCGGCCGCATCTGCGCGACGGAGAGGGTCATTTCTATTTCCGGGTCTGTTCCCAGTAGGCTCCCATGCTCTGGCCGGGCTGGTCTGTGACATCATCGTTCAGATAGTCTGCAAGGCCAAAGGCTTCCGGCTTCCAGCTGCGGGCGGCATCCACGGTGGGGTATTCCACCTCAGCGTACCAGAACGCAGTGGGCTGGCCCTCATCCACATAGTTCACCTCCAGCACAAGGCCATCGGGCAGGGCGTAGCTTCTGCGGATCTTCCCGATCAGGGGCTTACCGATGATCTTTGTTTCCAGTTCATCAAACAGTTTCTTGTCGATGGGGCGCTCGATCTCCTCCCGTGCAAGCCCGCTTCCGGACTTGAAGCAGAGGATATAGGCCGTCTCGCCGCCTTTGAGCGCCTCCTCCCGGATGCGCACGGTGGGCCGCACGCTGATATATCCCTGCCGCATGGCAAACTCTTCCTTGAGCGGCAGAGCCGGGAGGTTTTCGCCCTCCGGCCAGCCGTTCACCATCCATTTGCGTTCGATCTCCATGACGTTTTCCTCGTTTCTGTGTTTTTGTATTTATTCTAGCACGTTTTTATGTTAGAATAAATATCAGTATGAAATTTTAGCATCCTCACCCTCTCAGTCAATGCCTGACGGCATTGCCAGCTCCCCCAAAGGGGGAGCCAAGAGCCGCTCTGTATTCAAGCTTGATGAGACTAAATCGAAAATCGCCAAAGGCTCTCCCTTTGGGAGAGCTGGCGAGCGGAGCGAGACTGAGAGGGCGAGCCAGTTATAACAGGAGCAACTATGAAATCTTCTCGCAATTACCCCGTTTACACCGTCAACAAACACGCCGAGGGCCTGCTGGTGGGCGGCCACCCCTGGGTGTACGAAAACGACATCCAAAGTTCCCCGGAGGCGGAGCCTGAAAACGGCACGCTGGTCGATGTAGTCAGCACAAAGGGTGCCTATCTTGGCACCGGTTTTCTCTCACTGAAAAGCAAGATCCGGGTGCGGCTCATCTCCCGCAACGCCAACGACACCTTCGATGCCGCTTTCTGGAAGCGCCGTGTCGAATACGCCTGGGCCTACCGCAAGACCGTGCTGGAGCCCGCCGACCTGACCGCCTGCCGTGTCATCTTTGGCGAGGCTGACCAGTTCCCGGGCCTGACTGTGGACCGGTTCAACAATATCCTTGTCACCCAGACCCTGAGCGTGGGCATGGAAAAGCTCAAGCCCATCCTCTTCCCCCTGCTGGCAGAAGTCCTGCGCGCTGACGGCCAGACCATTGAGGGCATCTACGAGCGCAACGACGAGGCTCTGCGGGCCAAGGAGGGCCTGGCACAGAACAAGGGCTGGTTTGACCTGCCCGGCGAGACGCACCCCGACAGCACCCAGACTGAGATCTGCGAGAACGGCGTGTTCTACCACGTCGATTTTGAGAACGGCCAGAAGACCGGCTTTTTCCTTGATCAGAAGTATAACCGCCGGGCTGTGGCACGCCTTGCCGCCGGGCACACCGTGCTGGACTGCTTTACCCACACCGGCAGCTTTGCGCTGAACGCTGCCAAGGGCGGGGCTGCCCGGGTCACCGCCGCTGACATCAGCGCCGAGGCCATTGCCATGGCCCAGCGGAACGCCCAGCGCAACAACCTGACCAACATGGATTTTCTCTGCGAGGACACCTTTGAACTGCTGCCCCGGCTGGAAAAAGAGGGCCATCCCTACGACTTTATCATCCTTGACCCGCCGGCCTTTACCAAGGCCCGCCGCACGGTGGAGAACGCCATGCGCGGCTATAAGGAGATCAACTACCGCGCCATGAAGCTGCTGCCCCGGGGCGGCTATCTGGCCACGGCCAGCTGCTCTCACTTTGCCACCGAGGAGCTGTTCATCAAGATGCTGCACGCCGCCGCAAAGGATGCCCACCGGCAGCTGCGGCAGATCGAGGTGAAGCAGCAGGCACCGGATCACCCCATCCTGTGGGGCGTGCCCGAGACCAATTACCTGAAGTTCTTCCTGTTCCAGGTGATCTAAAAGTAATACCAAATACGATATCTCCCAAAAAAACGAGAACGTGTTTGTGCAGAATCGTCAGTTTTGTCAATTGCCTTTTGAGCCGTTCCGGGATATAATCAAACCATAGACAGCAACGGCGCTGTGGGTCACCTCCTGACTCGCAGCGCCATTTTTGTTAAAAAGCTTTTCGCTGTTTCCAGGCCGCAGTTCGGCGGCGGGAGACAGTTTCGGAAGGGACAGACATAAGATCAAGTAAGGAGTAGGATTTATGGCAGCAAATGTTATGGAAATCTACGGCAGCAAGGTCTTTAACGAGCATGTAATGAAGGAGCGCCTGCCGAGCGCCACTTACAAGAGCCTGGAGCGCACCCTGCACAAGGGCGCACCCCTGGATATCGAGGTGGCAAACGTTGTGGCCAGTGTGATGAAGCGCTGGGCCATGGAGCTGGGTGCCACCCACTACACCCACTGGTTCCAGCCGCTGACTGGCATCACCAGTGAGAAGCACGACGGCTTTGTGAGCCCCGTGGGCGACGGCACCGCCATCATGGAGTTCTCCGGCAAGGAGCTGGTGCGCGGCGAGCCCGATGCTTCCTCCTTCCCCTCCGGCGGCCTGCGTGCCACCTGCGAGGCCCGCGGCTACACCGCATGGGACCCCACCAGCTACGCCTTTGTGAAGGATGACGTGCTGTGCATCCCCACTGCATTCGTCAGCTACACCGGCGAGGCACTGGACAAAAAGACCCCCCTGCTGCGCTCCATGAACGCCCTGTCCGGCCAGGCGATCCGCATCCTGAAGCTGTTCGGCAAGGATGTGGACCGCGTCGTGACCACCGTCGGCCCCGAGCAGGAGTACTTCCTTGTCAAGAAGGAGGATTACGAGGCACGTCAGGATCTGATCCTCACCGGCCGTACCCTGTTCGGCGCTCCCTCTGCCAAGGGTCAGGAGCTGGAGGAGCATTACTTCGGTGTCATCCGTCCCGAGGTTTCTGCGTTCATGAAGGAGCTGGACGAGGAGCTGTGGAAGCTGGGCGTGCCCGCCAAGACCAAGCACAACGAAGTCGCTCCCTGCCAGCACGAGCTTGCTCCCATCTTCGATACCACCAACGTAGCCATCGACCACAACCTGCTGACCATGGAGATGATGAAGAAGATCGCTCCCAAGTACGGTCTGGTCTGCCTGCAGCACGAGAAGCCCTTTGAGGGTGTGAACGGCAGCGGCAAGCACAACAACTGGTCCATGTCCACCACCCACGAGAACCTGCTGGATCCGGGCGACACGCCCATGGAGAACCTGCAGTTCCTGGTATTCCTGGCCGCTGTCATCAAGGCAGTGGACGAGTACGCCGATCTGCTGCGCACCTCCGTTGCCACCCCGGGCAATGATCACCGTCTGGGTGCCAACGAGGCTCCCCCGGCCATCATCTCGATCTTCGTGGGTGAGGAGCTGGAAGCTGTTATCGATGCCATTGCATCTGACTCTCCTTATGCCGGTCCCGTCAAGATGAAGATGGATCTGGGCGTGGATGTCCTGCCCAAGTTCAGCAAGGACACCACCGACCGCAACCGCACCTCTCCCTTCGCCTTCACCGGCAACAAGTTCGAGTTCCGTATGCCCGGTTCTGCTGAGAACCTGAGCGATGCCAACACCATCCTGAACACTGCTGTTGCCAAGGAGCTGAAGGGCTACGCCGACGAGCTGGAGGGCGCCGAGGACTTTACCAGCGCTGCCATTGCTCTGATCAAGCGCACCATCCGTGACCACCGCCGTGTCATCTTCAACGGCAACGGCTACACCGCCGAGTGGGAAGAGGAAGCAGCACGCCGCGGCCTGCCCAACAAGAAGAACACGCCCGCCGCTCTGCCCGCACTGATCGACCCGAAGAACATCCAGCTGATGGAGGATTTCGGTGTCCTGACCAAGATCGAGATGGAGAGCCGTTACGAGGTCGAGATGGAGCACTACTCCAAGATCATCAACATCGAGGCTCTGACCATGCTGGAGATGGCCCGCAAGCAGCTGCTGCCCGCCATCAATGCCTACATGAGCGAGGTTGCCAACACCGCTGCATCCAAGCTGGCCGTCAGCGAGGCCATCAGCGTGCGCAGCGAGACCAAGACCCTCACCCGCCTGTCCACCGATGCCGATGCCATGAGCGATGCCATCGATGCCCTGCAGGCTGCCGTGGATACCGCTGAGGCCATGACCGATGAGAGCGCCAAGGCTGTCTCCTTCCACGATGACGTTCTGCCCAAGATGGATGCTCTGCGCGCCGCTGCTGACGATGCCGAGACCATCTGCGGTGAGGACTACTGGCCTCTGCCCAGCTACAGCAAGATGCTCTACTACGTCTGATCTTTCTGACATAGCTTGATAAGCATCGCTGGGTTGTTGGATTTTTAAGCCATTCCCCTTTTCCTATTTCTTACACCAGCCTAAAGACCTGCTTTGCGCATACGAAGCAGGCCTTTAGGCGTTTTTTAAGGACACAAGCTGATTTTTCCAGTTTTGCACTGATGTGCCATTCGCCGCACCCTGCGGCTCGGAGGGAACCACTATGAGCTATAATACCCAACAGGACATCCTTGATTTTGTGGAGGACAACAACGTCAAATTCGTCCGCTTTGCCTTCTGCGATATCTTTGGCACCCAGAAAAACATCGCCGTGCTTGCCAGCGACCTGCCCAAGGCCATGGAGGATGGTGTCTGCTTTGACGGCAGCTCCATTGCCGGTTTTATGAAGGTGGAGGAGAGCGATCTTGTGCTCCGGCCCGATCTTTCCACCGTAACCATCCTGCCCTGGCGGCCCACCGAGGGCCGGGTGATGCAGTTCTTCTGTGACGTGGAAAAGCCGGACGGCGCTGCCTTTGGCGGCAACTGCCGCGGCTTCCTGCGCCAGATGAGTCGCAGCTTCCGCAAACTGGGGCTGACCTGCAACGTGGGGGCTGAGTGCGAGTTCTACCTGTTTGAGAATGACGACCGGGGCCGCCCCACCCGCATCCCCATCGACTTTGGCGGCTACTTTGATGTAGCCCCGCTGGATGCAGGTGAGAACCTGCGCCGGGACATCTGCCTGACCATGGAGCAGATGGGCATGAGCCCCCAGCACAGCCATCACGAGAGCGGCCACGGCCAGAATGAGATCGACTGCCACTACGCCGGCCCCCTGAAAACAGCCGACAATGTGATGATGTTCAAGCAGATCGTGCGGGCCATTGCCATGCGCAGCGGCATCCACGCCAGCTTCCTGCCCAAGCCCCTGCCGGACCAGGCGGGCAGCGGGCTGCACATCAACCTGTCGCTGTACCTGGACGGCAAGAACCTCTTTGAGGGCGACATTGCCCCGGACAGCATTGCAGGCAGCTTTATGGCGGGTGTTCTGGCCCACAGCCGGGAGCTGACCGTGTTCACCAATCCCCTGCCCAACAGCTACCAGCGCTTTGGCTGTGACGAAGCGCCCCGCTATGTGAGCTGGAGCCGCCAGAACCGCAGCCAGCTGGTGCGCATCCCGCAGGTCAAGGGCAACAACTGCCGCATGGAACTGCGCAGCCCTGACCCTGCCTGCAACCCCTATCTGGCCGTGGGGCTGGTACTGGCTGCCGGTCTGGACGGCATCGAGCACCGGATGGTGCTGCAGGCCCCCATCAACAAGAACCTGTTCGATCCCACCGAGGCCGCAGGTCTTGGGCTGGAAAGACTGCCTTCCACGCTGGAGGAGGCCGTGCAGGCCGCGCAGGAGAGCGAATTTCTGCACCGCGTGCTGCCGGAAGAGCTTTCGCATCGGTACTATGAGGAAGAACTGAAGCGCTGTGCCGCCCTGAAAGCTGCCGCCGACCCGGCAGAGTACGAGCGGGTGCACTACTTCAACGCCATCTGAACCGCTTTTGAGGGAAAGTACGAAGGGGCAACGATTCGGCCCCTTGCCTGGATGTAAGAGAAAGGAGCGATTCAAATGGGACGTGCTCTGATCGTGAGCGCCGGAGCAAGCTCCAACGAGTACATTTCCGCGCGGCTGGCAGAGCTGGGATACACCCGGCCTACGATCATTCCCAGTGGTACCGAGGCCCGGCGCAGGATGCTGGAATCTGATTTTGAGTTGATCGTGGTCAACGCGCCTCTCCCGGACGAGTTTGGCCACGAGCTGTGTTCCTCTGCCGTAGAAAAAACAGACGCAGGCGTGGTGCTGCTGGCCAAGGCAGCAGCCGCCGAGCAGCTGCTGGCCCCCATGAACGAGCAGGGGGTGCTGCTGCTGAGCAAGCCGTTCTCCAACACGCTGTTCCTGCAGGCCATCCATCTGGCCGCGGCCAGCAACCACCGCCTGCAGCTGCTCCGGCAGGAAAACGCGCGGATGCAGGAAAAGATCGTACAGGTACGGCTGGTCAGCCATGCAAAATGCTGTCTGGTGGAGCGGGAGCAGATGAGCGAGGATGCCGCCCACCGCTACATTGAAAAGCGCGCCATGGACACCCGGCGCAGCCGTGCAGAAATTGCACAGGAAATCCTTGATTCTTACGAGGATTAGGATTATAATTTGGTGTTGTATGTTTTGTTCCGGATGCGGTCGCATCCGTATTGGGAAAGAATGATCTCTGAAAGATAAATTAGAGGAGGACTGAACAAATGGCAAAATTCATCTTTGTGACCGGCGGCGTTGTCTCCGGTCTGGGCAAGGGCATCACGGCGGCTTCTCTGGGCCGCCTGCTCAAATGCCGCGGACTGAAGGTCGCCAGCCAGAAGCTGGACCCCTATGTGAACGTGGACCCGGGTACCATGAGCCCCCTGCAGCATGGTGAGGTGTTCGTGACCGATGACGGCACTGAGACCGACCTCGATCTGGGTCACTACGAGCGCTTCATCGACGAAAATCTGAACAAGTACTCCAACCTGACCACCGGCAAGGTGTACTGGAACGTGCTGAACAAGGAGCGCCAGGGCGCTTATCTGGGTCAGACCGTCCAGATCATCCCCCACATCACCAACGAGATCAAGAATTACATCTACAACATGGCATCCTCTACCGATGCCGATGTGGTCATTACCGAGATCGGCGGCACCACCGGCGATATTGAGAGTCAGCCCTTCCTGGAGGCCATCCGTCAGGTGGGCCTGGAGCAGGGCCGCGACAACTGCTGCTACATCCATGTTGTGCTGGTGCCCTATATTTCCGGCTCCGACGAGTACAAGTCCAAGCCGGCCCAGCATTCCGTCAAGGAGCTGCAGGGCATGGGCGTGAACCCCGATATCATCATCCTGCGTGCTGACGGCAGCGTGGGCGGCGATATCCGCCGCAAGATCAGCACCTTCTGCAATGTCAAGCCTGAGTGCGTCATTGAGAACCTGACCATGCCCAGCCTGTACCAGTGCCCGCTGATGCTCCACACCAACGGCCTGGATGATGTGGTGGTGGAAAAGCTCAAACTGGACGTGCCCCCCGCCGACCTGACCGAGTGGAAGGGTGTGGTCTCCCGCATTGCCACCCGCAGCAAGACCTGCACCATTGCACTGGTGGGCAAGTACGTCAAGCTGCACGACGCTTATCTTTCCGTGATGGAGAGCCTGTACCACGCCGGTTTTGAGAACGACAGTCAGGTAGACATCAAGTGGGTGGAGAGCGAGGACCTGATCGATCAGGATGCCTGCAAAGAAGTGTTTGCTGACGTGGACGGCATCATTGTGCCCGGCGGCTTTGGTGACCGCGGCATCGAGGGCATGATCCAGGCCGCACAGTATGCCCGTGAGAACCAGATCCCCTACTTTGGCATCTGCCTGGGAATGCAGATCATGGTGATGGAGTTTGCACGCGGCGTGCTGGGCTATGCCGATGCCAATTCCAGCGAGTTCACCCCCGATGGTGCCCACAATGTCATTGCCCTGATGGCCGACCAGCAGGGCAACATCCCCAAGGGCGGCACCATGCGTCTGGGCAAGTACCCCTGCACCGTCAAGCCCGGCACCAAGATGGCCGAGTGCTACGGCGAGGCTGAAATCTGGGAGCGTCACCGCCACCGCTACGAGTTCAACAACGAGTTCCGTCAGGAGATGGAGGATGCCGGACTGGTCATTTCCGGCACCAGCCCGGACGGCCGCATTGTAGAGACTGTGGAGCTGCCCCAGAACG
>OHWZ01000571.1_pt1 | contig 10248 bp, 9 predicted proteins | sample 1579781 | NCBI WGS metagenome assembly OHWZ01 (sample SAMEA3882545, study PRJEB24775) | human gut metagenome | biome: human-associated habitat; feature: intestine environment; material: feces | place: Netherlands | collected 2009/2010 | reverse complement strand
TGTTTTCTTCTTTTATATAGCCATACTGTACGGATACCTCTTCGCCAGGCTTTGCGGTCTGTCCTGTAATAACGGCTGATTCACTCCGATTGATCGTCTGACTCATTAGTGCCGGTCCAAAATCAGCAAACCAGGTTAGTGTAACCGGGCTTTCCGTAGTCACATACATACCTACCCGGATAACTTTATCCGTGTCATTTTTTACAACAAATGTATCCGGTTTCTGTCCGATATAAATGTATCCGGTAGTATTTGCTTCACCAAATATTACACTGCCACTTTTTGCTTCTGTAAGTGTGTAAGTTACCTTATTTGCATCCAGATCCATTTCGAAGTTCTTTGCAAAAACAGGCTCTGCATGACAGATTACCATGACCAGCATAAGCATACATGCTGCTATCCCCAAATGCAGTAACCTTCTTCCTTCCATTTGTGTTTCCTTAAATTGTTTGACCATAACCAGTCCTCCTTTTTCGTGCATTTACTTTAAAATTATTTATATGCATAGTAGATAAATTTTGCAAGTTCCACGCGCGTAACAGCATCGTCCGGTCTGAATTTATGATCACCATTGTCTTTGATGATGCCCTTGGACTCGGCCCATGCTACCGCATCCGCATAAAATACCCAGTCCTTGTAGTCCGTAAATGTTGATTTCTGGGATGCTTTCGGTGCACCGATGCTCTGCCATACATAATACAGTGCATAGCCACGCTGGTAAGCATATTTTCCTTCAAAGATTCCATACTCAATCAGTCCCTTATCCACTGCCCACAATGCAGCTTTATAGTAACTGTCCGTGCTCTTGACATCCGGGAAATGATTTAATGCTTTCGGTGTCGGAGATCCGTTTGCCTTGTACAAAGCGTTAAATACATCACCCTTGGTGCAGATTGCCTTGGAATAAAATTCGTTCTTGCTGGTAGGCTCCATGATCTTGTTTTTTACCACCCATGCAACTGCCTTGGCATCGGCAGCATCCACATCGGTGTACGAGGATGTGGAAGATGCATTTTTAATCTTGATCTTCACGGTCTTTGTCGCATTCAGATTGATCGTATAGCCGCCCTTTACTTTTTTCATATAGGTTGTATCAAGTGGCAGATACGATTTCACACCTGCCTGATCCGTACAGATCAGATATTCGCCAGCCATTGCCTCCTCATCTGCAAAAGTTGTCTTTCCGGTGCTTGTTGTGTAGGACTTGATCTTCTTATTGGAAGATGCAAAGATCTGCACCGCCTCTGTCTCATAAGTTCCAACGCCCAGATACTGATAATTTTCCCGTAAAATGTTTGCCTTATGACTGGCACTGTTCATCCATCCACGCATCGCAAGCTGTGCCGTAACCGTTTTTGTACATTTGTACATATTCTCGCCGAGTCCGGTAGTCTTAAAGGAAGACGGAACGGCAGTCTTGTAGCTGGTTCCATTAGGTCTGGTATGTGCTGGCTGTGTATTGTTGACATTTTCCTTTGCACGGACTGCGGTTGCTTTTTGCAATGCTGCCGGCATGGTAAGAAGTTTTTTCCCTTCCTTTGCACGCTCAATATTGGTCAACCGCAAAATGTTCCATTCATCCTCAGAAACGGCAATTCCTTTTTCCGGCCGGTTGTTTCCCAATGTCGGAATCACTTCATTGATATAAAGTTCCCTTGTCTTTCCATCCAGTGACAGATTCAGATAGGCGGTAACACCTCCCTTGCTTTCATAAGTTGCATCTACTTTGCGGAACGATTTCCATTCTGCTTTGGTTCCGTTTTTTGCTGCAGCAGTAATTACTTTCATGACCTGTGCTTTGGTTGTTGTATTGGTCATATTCATTTTGCCGGCTGCTGAACTCATTGCCCCCCAGTCTTCCTCGAGTTTTTCCTCTGTCGTACCCACATTGTCTGCTTTTACGGTCATCTGCGGTATGATGCAGATCATCATAATAAGTACCAGTGCCAGACTGCACAAATTTTTTCCTATTTGCAGGATTATTTTTTTCTTTGCTTTCATATAGATTTCTCCTATACTTCTTTGTTGTTCTTTAAGATCAGCCTTTTATGTTTGTTTGAGTATGTCCAGTATTTGGAAGAAAGCTTCGAGCAGTTTCCGAATGTGATCGAAGAAACTTTCTTCGCCTTTGACTGATATGGTACCCAGCTTGTATACTCGCGTCCACTCTTCTTTCCGGAACCGGTATAATAATTATCCGATACGGTATTTTCCCCTGATACATAACCGGCGATCTCACCAGCCATGGCATATTTTCCTTTTGCCGTAACTTTTCCTACGTTGTAATTGCAGCTTCCATCACTGAATTCTCCGACAACACCACCTGCATACCCTTTTCCGGTAAGGCTGACCGTTCCTGTATTATAACAGTTTTTAATCTTTGTCCCGTAGTAACTTACACCGCCAACATTGGTAAATCCGTTCTTCGTATTGACAGTAATCTTACCGGTATTGTAGCATTCGCTCATTAACGATCCAAATCCTACACCCGCAATATAATTGTCTCCTTCATAGTCTCTTCCGGAGCAGACACCGGTAAAGGAAACCGCACCCTTGTTATAGCACTGTTTAACCGCATTGTTTACAGTGGACGCTCCGATTACACCACACACTTTGACTTCCGCGCGCGAGGTCTTTCCTCCCTGATTTGTCACGGAAATTTTACCGGTATTGCCGCATCCCTTAGCCTGTCCATAACACGTTCCGGCAACACCGCAAGCCTCAAATTCAAGCCCGAATCCTGCATCTCCCTTTGCTGTATTCTTAATTGTAAGATTTCCGGTATTGACACACTTTTCTATTTTCTTCGTACTTCCGGCAATACCATATACCGAAAACGAAGTATCCTCATTCCATGCTCCTGTCAATGTGATATTGCCCTTATTCCGGCAATTCTTGAAATTGGAATTTTCATATCCCCAGGAGATTCCGGCAAAATAACCAGGCAGCGCATCCGTTACTTTAATATCTGCATTGACTTTACTGGTACAATCGGTAAAATCACAGGATTTTGCGCTATAGACAATTCCGGCACCACCGATTGTCGCTTTTCCGGATACTGTGATATTGGAAAATCTGCACTTTTCCGCCTGATATACCAGGGCTGCTCCCATTTCTTTTCCCTGAATCGTCACATTTGTCATAACAATGTTTTTAAACGTTGCATTTTTTGCATTGTTGAACAGTCCCATTCCCGTATAGTTCTTAATCGTATGTCCTTTTCCATCCAGGGAACCCGTAAAGCACTCCTCGTGCTGCACCTTCATATCATAATCATAATAATTCGGAAACAGATTCAGATTCCCCTTAATTGTGATATCCTTCGCCAGATAATAATTTCCCTTCGGGTTATTCTGCATGGCGATCAGATCCTGCTCGGAATTGATCGCGGTCTCCTGTGCCGCGTATACGGTCTCTGTTCCTGTCTGTACATGCAGATTAGCCGGAACATTGGTACAGGCCAATGCCAGTGCCATCACAAAAGCTGTCATTTTTTTCATAAGCATTTCCTCCGTTGTGTCCATTTTTCAGACTTCTGGCACATCTGGTCTGATGTGCATTCGCTTCGGGAATATAGTACCACATTTTAAAAAAGATCTGCTGTTAATTGCGCGAATTACAGTTATTTCGACATGAACGATTATAAAATGCCGTCATTTGCGGTTCATAGTGCTCAATAGTCATCCGAGATTCCCGTTTTGTAAACGAGTTTCACATTTTGAAAGCGACCTGCAAATTTTGTACCCGACTTTCCACTTTTGTAATGACTTTCCCGTTTTTTCCCTTGCTTTTATGATATAATCACCTTATGGCAGAGTATTTTTTTGCACAAAAACCGGACGTCAGTTTTGGCTTACAAATTTTGCAAGCCATAATTCACGTCTTCTGCTGTTCCTATTTCAGCCGGCGGTCTGTGCTTTATTCTGTCTTCTGGTTACTTTTTGAGAAGTCTTGCGGTGAGGTTGATGTCTTTGGCTGCAACCTCGTGGCATCTAAGCCTCTCCGCCAGGTCTTCTCCATAATAAAAGCTGAACGCTTCATACGGACTTTTTCCGTTCAGTTTCTTTCTCCGGTAGGAATTGATATGGTTCATCATCAGCTCTACGTCTGCCTGCGTCAGTTCATCAAAGCTTCTTCCTTTCGGCAGGATCCTGCGTATAAATTCATGTCCCACCTCAATCTCTGCTTTCTGGTACGGCGCACTTGGATTGCAGTAATAGATCCTCGTCCTTTGAAATCCTTTTCCATCCGGTCCGTTCTCTATACACCTGGGATTGGAAAACTCACTTCCGTTATCCGTCAGGATGACCGGAAACAGCTTCCTAAAATCCTGCCCTCCCAGCCGGTGGTACAGTTCATCATAAATATCTATCACTGACTTTGAGGTGTTCGCTTCCCGCAGGAACCCCAGCATCAGTGACACATTTACAAAATATATCGTCAGCAGGACTTTCCCTCCCTTGCTGCCGATCACGGAATCCATCTGCACCACTGCTGTGTCCGGATGCTGTTCCATATATACTTCATAATCATGATAATTCCTTCCCACACGGCATCCACGGTCTACTTTCAGCTCCGGTTTTTTATATCTCGGACGGTACTTTACCTTTCTTGGCAGGTCTATGTTCCTGATATCAAACAGGCATCCATCCACGTAGTTGTAGAGGGTCTTTTCACTGCACATCAGTTCATCCTTATGTGTCAGGTAGATCTGATGGATAGACTGCCCCTGTTTTACCAACGGCACCAGGATTTCATTGAGTCTGGCGATTTCCCCTTCCGTAGCAAGGATCCCGCTTCGGGATTCCGATATCTTATCCGTTGCCCGCCTCTGGGCTCCCAGAGCATCGTAAACAGTTTTTGTCAGCGTACACTTCTTTACTTCACTGCATCCGTTGCATACATATGGCGGTTTAAAGCGATGGGTACATATTTCTTCTTCATAATGCTCGCAGTAACGGTTGCATATGAGTTCACACTGTTTACAGACAGCTACCAGTGGATGCCTGCAGTCATTTGTCCCACATACTTTTTTCCTCTTACATGCTTTTCTGTACTTGCAGGTATTATGCGGGTAACTTCCATAACCGGTGTCCTGTTCGATGGAATAGTTCCTGATCTCCTTTGTGATGGTAGTCCTGTCCCTTCCCAGTTTCTCTCCAAGCTCTGTGAAAGTCATATGCTCCTTTAGTCCGCTTTCTATCTCCAGCCGGTCCTCATAATTTAAGAACTTTGCCATACTGTCTCCTTTCCCCGCCAGCTGCTGAAGTTCTGTTAAAAAACAGGAAGAACATTTCTGCTCTTCCTGCATTTGTATCGTCACTTTCACTGCTGTAATTTATTCTGTTTGTAATCAACTTTCCCCCTCACACGGGAATTTCAAAAAACTATTGAGGAATCGAACACTGTAACCCCACATCACCATATTATATTCCATTTTTCATTCTTGACATGTACAAAATCAAGTTTACACAAAATATATCTTCTTGTGTGGAAACATTCATTGTTCCATCATATTTTTCCACAATTTTTTTCACATTCTTTAATCCAATTCCATGTTGCTCTTTAAAGGGCTTTGTTGATAATAATACTTTATCTTTTCCCTGCTGCTCTTCATGAATACTATTTGAAACATTAAAGCTATTCTCGATCATCAGCTTCAAAACCCCTCTTTTTAGCATAATGCTGATATTCAAATATTTTTTATCTGTTTGCTGAGCTGCCTCAATAGCATTTTCTAACAGATTCCCAAGTAAAACATTAATATCAAAAGAATGCTTGATTTCTTCCGGCAACATCACTTTTACAACTACAGTTTTCAACGTCTCCTTAGCTCTCTGTAGCATATAATTTAATACACTATCAATTTCCATATTCCCGGAGGCAATAATTTCATTTGGATTCTGAATAAATTCTCCCATCCGTTTTATGTATTCCTGTATTTCTGGTACGTTATACTTATTTGCTAATACCATTATTTCGTTTAAATGATGTTTCATATCATGCTGCAAAGCTTTTATCCTTTCTTCGCCTTGTAGAATAACTTCCATTTGGTTTGCATATACTTGCACTTGTGTCTTAAGCATCTCCATTTCATACTTCTGGGAAATAGAGTGAAGCAACAAATTGTACAGATATAGCATAAGGAAATTTAAAATCAGTAGGCCAATACTCACAATGGCAATCCCTATGTCTTTGCAAACATCAAGATAAATCAAAATTCCAATGATCATAATGCTACAAACAGGTACAAATATCAAGGGAAAGTTCTGCGTTTCCTCTGTATCTTTATGAAGCGTAATCATTTTTTCAACCAATAATTCACATATAAAAATTAGGAAAAATGAGATTACTGCATAAACTTGACTATGCATTTCTCCATCTTGATAATTAATAAATAATGCAGTCGCCGCTACATCACACCCACAATTTATTAGATAAATTGAACAGGTTACAAAAATGTTTGTTTTAATGGATTTTGTATATAGTCTTACAATTGCACTAATTCCTAAAAGATTGCAAACCATATTTATCCATACTGTATGAAATTCCCAGTATAGCAAAGTGTTTATGACAAAAAAAACACTACAAACAAATATTTTTTTAGTTTTTCTGTTTTCATCCTTTCCTAAAAAAGCTGACACAAATTTGTCAAGCAAAAATATCCGAAAAAAATTGGTCAATACACAAACAACAAAATCAAACATCTCATTCTTCCCTCAAAATTTTATCTCTTACCAGTTTTCGATTCGCTAGACTAATTGTTAAAATTGTCCCATTCACTAATTCTACCATTTCATAAGTATACCGGAACACATAGTCCCGATTTACTATATATGATTGATGTATAACGACAAAATCCTCCGATAAACATTTTGCAACTTCCTTCAGCCTTCCATAAAATTCAAATGTGGCTTGCAAAGTTACAATCTTGATTTTCCGTCCTGCACTCTCTAAATAAACAATATCCCCCATAGGGATATAGTAATGTTCCTTCCCCTGCTGAAATTCAAACCTTTTTTCTTTCCTTTTAATAATCCTAATTGCCGTTTTCATTGTCTCATCTATCTGCTCTTGAGAAATCGGTTTGACTAAAAAATCCAATGGTTGTGTCTTAAACAATTGTTGTGCATAAGACGATTTACCTGAAATATAAACAATCTGCATCCCCATGTTATCCAGTCGTTTTCTGACAAAATTTCCCACATCTATTCCTGTCATCTTAAACAATTCTATATCCAGATACAAAACATCCAAATGATTTCCTGATTTCAAATAATCGCACAGTGCTTCTCCCATATACCACACATTTGTATTGATTTGAATATCATTTTCCTTTGCACATTGCAAAAGCATATTCTCAATAGATGTACAAACATTTTCTCCATCATCACAAATTCCTATTTCATATATGTCGCACTTCGTAATATCACTTTTACAAAACAGTACATCTTCCATGTTTATATTCACGCCTTCCTCAATCTTGATTTTGGTACCTAATCTTTCCCAAATTAACAATTAGATATTTTAAGTATGCACTTTTTATATTTCTATGTAAATATAAATATTCCAAATGTTATTTTTCATTTTGTAATTATCATACAGAATATCCAACTAGCTATTTTGTTTCGTTTATCTGTATTCTGCTTTTCTTCACATGAGCATTACACACTGACACCCCTTAAAGCAATATTTACATCATCTATAGAAATCAAAAGGAGCTAATATTTGGTTCAAAAATCCTCTTCCAGATCTTTACTTCCGAGAGAGGATTTTTCCAAGAACCAATTCCCTGAATAATAGTAATTATGTATTTGAAGATTCAAATTGTTAATGGTTACCGACATCTGTCCCAGAATGCTCTTAATATCTGCGCTGGAAATTGCCATATTTTTTGCCAGTTTCTGCACCTCACCTGCTAATACGGCAAATCCTTTGCCTTGTTCTCCGGCTCTGGTTGCTTCAATGTCTGCCGTTACAAATAGCTGAAAGCGGATGGTTACGGAAAAGTCTGCATGGATGGAAAGCGCTTTTATTCCACGAGACCGGAAAATGCCAATCAGAAAGTGTTGGTCGGAATTCGGGTTCATGCAGTTGAGATTCTGACGGAGGGAGGCCAGGTGATTGCCACTCATAAACATACTTTCGGTGAAGGGCGCACGGGCATCTGCGACTACACCACAACACTTGCTGTCCTCATGAAGAATTCCGGTACATGGTGCAACAGTGGGCTGCGACGCAAAACGCTGGATGTGCTGCGTGCCTACATGGATGCCCAGCCCAAGGAAAAGCTAAAAGACTGTCTGAGGATTGTGAACGAGCTGACAAACCAGTATGACTTTCAGGCTGCTTCTGCCATGGAAATGGCATGCTCCTGGAGAAACATCAATATCTGTGATGCATTGGTGTTGGTTGCCCGGATCACCGGATACGGTATAAATACTCCGCTGGAGACAAGTTCGTCTCTGGAAATCTATGACGAAGCATTTCTGAAGGAAGGAGACACAGCATAGTGATGACACCCAAAATGAAAGAAGACATCTGCACACAGATCCTGGGGACAAGCAGACAACTGTTTTTCTCAGGAAGGATTGCAGAAGTCTGTCAGAAAAGGAAAGCCCAGAAACAGTTAGAGTTCGTTTTGGAACTCATGAACGAGGAACTGATCCTCCGTGATGAGAAACGCCGCAGGCGCCTAATCAAGCATGTCGGCTTCCCTACATACAAGACATTCGTGGGATACAGTTATCAGAATGTCCAGTTTCCACCAGCATTCAGCAGGGAGGAACTGGAATCACTGGAATTTGTGTCCTGGCAGAAAACCCTTGTGCTGTATGGACTTGTTGATGTGGGCAAGACCCCACATGGCGATTGCCGTCGGAGTAAAAACGTGCAATCTGTGGTATAAAACAAAGTTCTATACTGTCACGGAGCTTGTACTAAAGCTGGCTGAAGCCCACAAAAACGGAGCTCTGGAGATGCTGCTGTGGGCGCTGAGATGCCTCGATCTGCTTATCCTCGATGAGTGGGGCTATGTCCCAGTAGATAAAGACGAATCACAACTTTTGTTCCGTGTCATATCTCATAGTTATGAAAGAAAGTGCCTGATACTCACCACAAACCTAGAATTTTTCAAATGAGGAGGGGTCTTTACGGATAGCCAGATGGCAGCTACGATGATTAATCACCTAGTCCATCATGGCACTTGCTGATCTTTGAGGTCAAGAGCTACCGTATGGAGCATGCCCTCATTCGTAAGGATGTATAAATAAATATCACCCACCGAAAACAGGGGATTTCCCTAGATGAAAACGGAGAATTCTGACGCTTTTTTAGGAAAAAGTGCTTGACAAAAAAGAAATCCGCCGATTCTTCTGCCCTTTGAATATCCGCAACTATCTGTTCCCCATCCGGCAGATCCACCGCATACAGCATATCATCCGGAAGTGGGATTCCATTCGTGCCGTAGGTATAATTCAGAACCGCAATCTTCATATCCGGCAGGTCTAGGATTACCGGCTCTGCGCCACAGGAAGTGGAAGTATCTGCAGTATCATGAATTCCCAACACTGTAATCTGCGGATAGTTCTCTTTCCAATATTTTGCACAATTTATCAAACCTTTCCGCCCCTTGTCCATGGCATGATTGGTCGCATGACAAATGATATCAAATCCGGCACCTGCCAGAGAATCGCACAAGCTGAAATCCGCATTGAAACTTGGATATCCTGTAATGCCAAGATCTGCTCCGCCGATGATCACCTCCTGATTAACCAGTGCCAGATCTGCTGCAGAGATTTCATCTTTTGTATGAGTAAACAAGGACTCATAATCATAGTTTCCGTCAGGTTGCTTACAGCTTTCCTCCACCGGAGTGTGTAATAAGACATCGCCTACCATGACGATGGTGTATTCCCGGGCAGGCTCTACAGCCTCACTTTCCGATGTTTCTCCATAGAAAGTAACGTTCTGTGATGCTTCTACAGTGTCTGCTATCGCAGGATCAGTTTCGATTGTCACACTATGCTTTTGGAGAGGAGTCTCCGCCCTCCCACATCCCGAATATATGATTGTCAGCAGCAGAATATATATGCCGATCAGCTTGACCTTGTAGAATGTCCTGTCCAGCGACAATACTCTGTGGACAAGAATCAATTCAGTTCGTTCATCATCACCCATTTTGCATCATAACCCACAAATTTAAGCATCAGAGAATCCTCTTCTCCCTGAACAAGTACATTATCGGTG
>OHWZ01000570.1_pt1 | contig 10254 bp, 9 predicted proteins | sample 1579781 | NCBI WGS metagenome assembly OHWZ01 (sample SAMEA3882545, study PRJEB24775) | human gut metagenome | biome: human-associated habitat; feature: intestine environment; material: feces | place: Netherlands | collected 2009/2010 | reverse complement strand
ATGGAACTATAATAAAAGAAATAAGTTACAGTAGTGTAACAATAAACATCAGCAAAACACCAGCCACAGAAAAATCAGGCATTGTATTGTTAGCAGTAGATGTTATAGGAATAACAATTCCTAATATAGACATGAGCAATGGAAATGAAGAGTTTAATAATTGGATAAATTCACTAAGCGAAGAAGAAAAGAAAGGAATACTTAGATATGGATATATAAAAATGGTAAACGAAGAGGATCCATCAGCAAATTGTACAACGTTCCAAGACGTATTAGATTGGGCAAAAAAACAAGGGGCAATATCTGAGGCGACCGAAGAGGCTTTCTGGACAGTAATATCAAGTGAACAAGGATTAGATGAAGCTATGTCGTCTGTAATTGGAAACTATTATTATAACGAATCTACTAAAATGATAGAAGGTTATACTATAACAAATCCAGACAATGAAGAATCTAACACATATATAGCCACAGCAAACGGCACATATACATTTAAAATACAAGATATAGTAACAGGCAAAACATATACTAAAAAAGTAGAAGTAACAAATGTAGGAGAAAACGATAAATACTATGTTGCAAACATAAAACAGTCGGAGATTAATAATAATACAGCAAAAGTGATTACGAAATTAGCAACAAGACAACCAATAAAATTTGCTGCTTTCTCAGACGATTGGTGCGTAATTTTAAGAGATAAGGATACGAATACACCTCAAACATTTACTACTGTATATATAATATATAATAATCAGAAAATAGACATAAGCTCAAAAATATCTGAGAAAAATGGTTATAGTTATATTAATGGCCATGATATAGAAGTTTATCTAGATAATAATTTAGAAAATTTTGATAGTGGTGAATTTTCTAGTTCGGAACAAAAATTCATGCTAGAAAAAGATGGAATATTCTATGTTGGCAATGCAAAAGTATGAGTTGAAACCGAATAGTGAATAATAACAAATGAAAAAGGAAAGCAATAAACTACTGAGAAATAAGTTTATCGCTTTCCTTTTTCTTTTTTGCGTTACTATATAAAATTTGCTAATAGAAAAGACCTATATAGATTAAAAACAATATTATATTAGTTCGCTCACACCGAACTAAATAAAATATAACCTAAACTATTGAAAAATTATATGAATTTTTAACAAATAAAGCAAAAACACTTGACAAATTAATAAAAATGTTGTAAAGTATATTAGCATTACAAAACTAACAAATAATTTATATTACCTTGTAAGAAAGGAAGCGACAGTATGGAGAAAAAAGTCGAGATAGGAATGTTATACGAAATATATGGAAATCTTTTAACAAAAAGACAACAAAATGTATTAAATGACTTTGCTAATTGCGACTTATCACTAACAGAAATAGCGGAAAACAATAAAATTACAAGGCAAGCAGTAAATGACATTGTTAAGAAGGGAGAAAAAAGGCTTTTGGAATATGAACGAAAGCTAGGGATTATGAAAAAGACAATAAACCAAGAAAAACAAATCCAAACTATTCTTTCAGAGCTAAGTAAAATTACAGACAGTTCATCAGACAAAAAAATAGAAAAGATTTTAAATAGCGTAAGAAAAGAATTAATAAGTTTGAACGCATAAGAAAATAAGGAGGTTTTAATATGGCTTTTGAAGGATTATCTTCTAAACTACAAGAATTTACTAAAAAACTAAGAGGAAAAACAAGGATTACCGAATCAGATTTAAAAGAAATGCTAAGAGAGGTAAAGCTTGCACTTCTAGAAGCAGATGTTAACTATAAAATAGTAAAGGAATTTGTAGCATCAATACAAGAAAAAGCCTTAGGTCAAGATGTTTTAAAATCTTTAACTCCTGGACAACAAGTTATAAAAATAGTAAAAGACGAGTTAGTAGAATTACTTGGAGGAACACAAAGTTCAATAAACTTTAGTCCAAACCCACCAACAATAATAATGCTTGTAGGACTTCAAGGTTCTGGTAAAACAACAACAGCAGGAAAACTTGCAAATCTACTAAGAAAACAAGGCAAGAAACCATTATTAGTAGCATGTGATGTTTACAGACCAGCAGCTATAAAACAACTTCAAGTTGTAGGTTCACAATTAAACATACCAGTATTTGCAAACGAAAACTCAAAAGATGTTGTTCATATAGCAAAACAAGCGTTAAGTATTGCAATGAGTAAATTAAATGATGTTATCATACTAGATACAGCAGGTCGACTTCAAATAGATGAAGAACTTATGAATGAGTTGAAAAATGTAAAGGCAAATGTTCATCCACATGAAATACTATTAGTAGTAGATGCGATGACAGGTCAAGAAGCTGTAAATGTAGCAACAGGATTTAATGATGCACTTGGAATTGATGGTGTTATTTTAACAAAGCTAGATGGTGATACCCGTGGTGGTGCAGCATTATCAGTAAAGAAAGTAACAGGAAAACCAATTAAATTTGCAGGTGTTGGAGAAAAACTAAGTGAACTAGAAGTATTTTATCCAGAAAGAATGGCATCAAGAATCTTAGGAATGGGCGATGTTCTATCAATAATAGAAAAGGCAGAAGAATCGTTTGATCAAGAAGAAGCAGAAAAGCTTTCAAAACAATTAGCTAAAAAAGAATTTGACTTAGACGATTATCTAGCTCAACTAAGACAAGTTAAGAAAATGGGTTCTTTCTCATCACTACTTAAATTAGTGCCAGGAATGGCAAACATAAAAGATTTAAAAGTTGATGATAAAGAATTTACAAGAATCGAAGCTATAATTTGTTCAATGACAGCAAAGGAAAGAAAAAATCCTAGAATATTAAATGGACAAAGAAGATTACGTATTGCAAAAGGAAGTGGAACTTCTGTACAAGAAATAAACAAATTCATGAAATCTTTTGAAATGACACAGAAAATGATGAAGCAAATGAAAGATAGCAAGTCAATGAGAAAGATGATGGGTCAAATGAAAAATATGGATCCAAAAGAATTGAAAAAGCTTCAAGATTCAATAAAATAGTTTTTAATATTTACTACTAAAACTAGTAGAAAAATATATAAAATAAATAGTATAATTTTGCGGAGGTGAATTAAATGGTAAAAATTAGATTACAAAGAGCAGGTGCAAAAAAAGCTCCATACTATCACATTGTAGTAGCTGATTCAAGAAGCCCAAGAGATGGAAGAATAGTAGAGCAAATAGGATCATACGATCCAATGACAAATCCAGCTACAATCAAATTAGACAAAGAGAAAGTAGAAAAATGGATTAAAAATGGTGCAAAACCAACAGATACAGTAAAAGCTTTAATAGAAAAAGCAAAATAATTAATATTACAATTCAGGAAGGACAAAAAACAAATGGAAGAAATTTTAAAAACAATAATAGAAAACCTTGTAGACAACAAAGATCAAGTTGAAGTAACTAGAGTAGACGATGAAAGAGGAACTCTTTTAAAAGTTAAAGTTGCATCAGAAGATATGGGAAAAGTAATTGGAAAGCAAGGAAGAATTGCAAAAGCAATCAGAACAGTTATGAAAGCAATTACAGCTAAAGAACAAACAAAGGTTGGAATTATATTTGAGGAATAAAAAATGGAAAAATATTTAGAGATTGGTCAAATTGTAAATACATTTGGAATAAAAGGGCAAGTAAAAATAGTTCCTTTTACAGATGATATAACAAGATTTGACGAATTAAAAGAAATATATGTAGAAAAGAAAAATGAATTAAAATTATTCCAAATAGAGCAAGTCAATTACAAGAAGAATATGGTAATTCTAAAATTAAAAGGAATTGAAACTGTTGAAGAAGCGGAAAAGCTAAGAAACTGCTATTTAAAAATAGACAGAAAAGACGCTAAAAAGCTTCCAAAAGATACATATTTTATAGTTGACTTACTAGGACTAGATGTATATACAGACGAAGGAAAATTGCTTGGAAAAGTTGATGACATATACAATGCTGGAAGTAGCGATATATATGTAGTAAAAGATGAGCTAGGAAAACAAATTCTGTTACCAGCCATTAAAGATGTATTAAAAGAAGTTGATTTAGAAAATCAAAAAATAATAGTGCATCTAATTAAAGGCTTAGTAGATTAGGAGAAAAAATATGAAATTTGATATACTAACACTTTTTCCAGAAATGTTTGAGCCACTAAAACACAGTATCATACAAAGAGCTGAAAGTAAAAATCTTATAAACATTAATTTGATTAATATAAGAGATTTTTCAAAAGATAAGCACAAAAAAGTTGATGATACCCCATATGGTGGAGGAGCAGGAATGGTAGTAAGAGCAGATGTTGTATATGATGCTTATAAATCGGTACAAGATGAAAAAGCAAAAGTCATATATTTATCTCCACAAGGAAAAACATTGAACCAAGCAAAAGTACAAGAACTAGCAAAACAAGAACATTTAATTCTTTTATGTGGACATTATGAAGGAATAGACCAAAGAGTACTAGACGAAATTGTAGATGAGGAAATCTCAATTGGAGATTATGTGCTAACAGGAGGAGAGCTTCCAGCAATGGTACTTATAGATTCTGTTAGTAGATATGTAGAAGGAGTTTTAAGTGAAGATTCTGTAAAAGAAGAAAGCTTTTCAAAAGGAACTTTGGAATACAGCCAATATACAAGACCGGAAGAATTCTTAGGAAGAAGAGTACCAGAAGTCCTAACTTCAGGAAACCACAAGAATATAGATGAATGGAGAAAGAACAGTTCACTTGTAAATACATTCACAAAAAGACCAGAACTTCTTAGTGAAGAAGAAATAAAAAAAGCAAAAAAAATCATTTCAGAGGAAATGTAAAATTTAAGAAAGGAGAATATCGATGGATATCATAAAATCAATAGAACACGAACAATTGAAAAACAGAATTCCAGACCTTAAAGTTGGTGATACAGTAAGAGTACATCAAAGAATTAAGGAAGGAAACAGAGAAAGAATTCAAGTATTCGAAGGAATTATAATTAAAAAACAAGGCGGAAGTGTAAACGCCACATTTACTGTAAGAAGAATTGCTTACGGAGTAGGAGTAGAAAAAACATTCTTAGTACACTCACCATTAGTAGAAAAAGTAGAGGTAGTAAGAGTTGGTAAAGCAAGAAGAGCAAAATTATACTATTTAAGAGACAGAGTTGGAAAAGCTGCTAAGACAAAGGAAAACATCGGTGCTAAAATCGAATCTAAATATATCGATGTAAAAGAAGAATTAGTAGAAGAACCAGCAGTTGAAGAAGAAGCTACAGAAACAGTAGAAGCTCCAGTTGAGGAAGCAAAAGTTGAAGAAACAGTTGCACCAGTAGAAGAAGCTAAAGCTGAAGAAGTAAAAGAAGAAGCTCCAAAGGCTGAATAATCCAATTTTGTAAAAAAGCACTTGTTTTTTTATAAAAACAGTGATATATTATAATCTAATTAAATACAAATAAAGATTATGAAAAGGACGCGATAAATAAATTAAAGTTTTTAGAGAGTCAAAGGTAGCTGAAAATTTGATAAACCATATTTATTTATTATCACCTTGGAATCGTTTATACGAAATAATAGTAGTATGAATCGTATGTCTTGCGTTAAAAGACGTTTGAGGGGAGAATTCAACAGAATTCTCAAGTTAGGTGGTACCGCGGATATAAAGCTAATTCGTCCTATATAAGGACGATTAGCTTTTTTTGATTTTAAATAAAGGAGGAAAAAATTATGTACAAAAAAGTTGAATTAAATGATGACGGCTTTGTAGGAATGGAACGAGAAGTCGCACAAGTTTGGAAGGACAAAGACATCATAAAAAAGAACTTTGCAAGAAACGAAGGCAAGAGATATTTTACATTTTACGATGGACCTCCAACAGCAAATGGTATGCCACACGCAGGACATATCCTAACAAGAGTTATGAAAGACATAATTCCTAGATACAAAGTAATGCAAGGTTACAGAGTAATAAGAAAAGCTGGATGGGATACTCATGGACTTCCAGTAGAACTTGAAATCGAAAAGAAATTAGGAATTTCAGGAAAAGAACAAATAGAAGAATATGGAGTAGAAAAATTCGTAAAAGAATGTAAAGAAAGTGTTTTCAAATATGTGCATGTATGGGAAGAAATGACAAATAAAGTAGGATTTTGGGTAGATATGGAACATCCATATATAACATATGAAAACAAATATATCGAGTCTGTTTGGTGGGCTCTAAAAGAATTATGGGAAAAAGGTCTATTATATGAAGGACACAAAGTTATGCCATATTGCCCAAGATGTGGAACAGCGCTATCTTCACACGAAGTTGCACAAGGATACAAAGATGTAAATGACTTGACTTGTATTGCAAAATTCAAAGTAGTAGGAGAAGACAAATATTTCTTAGCTTGGACAACAACACCTTGGACACTACCTTCAAACTTAGCATTATGTGTAAATAAATCATATAATTATGAATGGAATATACCAGGAGAAGAAAGATATACAATTATAGGCTATGATAGAGAGAAAATATCAACACTTGATAATGCAAACATAAAAATATTGCCTTGTTATAGTGCAGAATGTTTTGTAACAAACACAGATATAAAAGAAGATGTAGTATTTGATATGGAATTACATTCTATATATATGATATGTTGCAAATACGATATTGAATTAATATCCTTAAAAAAAGTAAGCGATAATTTAAGCTTAGAAAACTATTACGAAAACATAAAAATGGAAGATGTAATGGAACTAACAAGTGGGCTAAGTTACTTAAAAGAAATTATAATGTAATCAAAGGGGAAAGAAATGTATTTAAAAAGACTAGAATTACAAGGATTTAAATCCTTTGCAGATAAAACAGTATTAGAATTTAAACCAGGAATAACATCTGTAATTGGACCAAATGGTTCTGGAAAGAGTAATATATCTGATAGTATAAGATGGGTTTTGGGAGAGCAGAGTATGAAATCTCTAAGAGGCTCAAAAGCTGAAGATATAATATTTGCAGGAACTCAAAACAGAAAATCATTAGGCTTTGCAGAGGCTTCAATAATTATAGACAACTCTGACGGAAAATTGCCAATAGAGTATAATGAAGTTACAGTAACAAGAAAAATATACAGAAGTGGCGAAACAGGATACTTTATAAACAAAGTACCTTGCAGATTAAAAGATATATTAGAGTTATTTATGGATACTGGAATAGGAAAAGATGGCTATTCTATAATAGGACAAGGAAAAATTGACGAGATATTAAGCAATAAATCAGAAGACAGAAGACATATCTTTTAGGAAGCTGCTGGAATTGTGAAATATAGAACAAGAAAGATGGAATCTGAGAAAAAACTAGAACAGACTAAACTAAACTTACTTCGTATAAATGACATACTAGCAGAGATAGAAGGACAATTAGATCCGTTAAAAATGCAATCAGAAAAAGCTAAAAAGTTTTTAAGTTTAAGAGAAGAATTAAAAGACATAGAAATTGGATTATTTGTATTTAAAATAAATGAATATAAAGAAAAAATCAGCAAGGTTGCAGAAGATTTAAAGACGTTAGAAGACCAAGAATTAGCAGAAAATACAAAGTTAGAAGAAGGACAATCTCAAAAAGAAGAGTTAAAAAACAAAATAGATGAATTAACACAAGCCATTGAAGATATGCAAAACATAGGATTTGAGAGTAAAACAAAGATAGAGCAAATCAATTCTCAAATAGGTATATCAAAAGAGAGAATCTCAAACAATTCTACTAATATAGAAAGATTGCAAAAAGAGATAGAAGAGCTAAAAGTAAGAATCCAAGAGTTCAACGAAGAGAAAGAAAACAAATTATCAAAAAGAGAGAATCTTTCTAAAAACAAAGAAAAATTTGAGAAAGAATTAAAAGAAAAAGAAGAAGAGCTTGCAAAGTTGTCAGAAAAATTGTCTGCAAAAGAATTAGAAATAGAAGATAAAAAGAAGAAAGTAGAATTAGATACAGATGCAAGATATGAAAGATTATCTGAAATTAATACATATGATGTGAATTTCGAAAACTTAGAAAAGACAAAGAAAAATGTAAAACAAGAATTGCAAATTACAGTATCTGAATTAGATTCAAACAGAATAAAGAAACAGGATATAGCAAAGAATTTCTTAGAAATTTATAACACTAGAAATAAAGCTATAAAGAAACTAGAAGAAATAAAAGATAAAAAAGAAAAAGCAATAAATGCAATTAAAGAATATGATAACAAGATTAACAATTTAACAGCAGAATACAGAATGAAAGAATCAAGATGCAAATTTTTACAAGAAACAGAAAAAGACAAAGATGGATATATAAAAAGTGTCAAATCCTTGCTATTAGCTTGTGAAAAAGACGCTAGCTTAAATAAAGGTGTAGAAGGAGTTTTAGCAAGTTTAATTTCAGTAGATAAGAAATACGAAACAGCAATAGAAATGTGCTTGGGACAATCAATGCAAAACATTGTTACAGAGAATGAAAATGATGCTAAAAAGCTAATAGAATATCTAAGAAACAACAATTTAGGTAGAGCAAGTTTCTTACCAATAACTTCTGTAAAAGGCAAAAAATTAGAAAAATTTAAAAAAGTGGATGGAGTTGTTGGAATAGCATCAGACTTAATAAGTTATAACAAAAAATATCAAGACATAATATTAAGCTTGTTAGGAAGAACTATAATAGTAGAGAAGATGGACAATGCAATATCTCTTGCAAAAGCAAATGATTATTCATTTAGAATAGTAACATTAGAAGGAGATGTAATAAATCCATCAGGAGCAATTAGCGGTGGTTCTGTTGCACAAAAAACTGTAAATATTCTAGGAAGAAGCAGAGAAATAGAAGAAATAAAAGCAAAACTAGAAGAAATAAATAAGCAGATAGAAAAAATAACCAAGGAAAAAGAAGAATTTTCAGCAAGTATAACAGATACAATAGAAGAATCTGCAAAGCTAGAAAAAGAGTTACAAGAAATAGAAATAACATATGCAACAAGACATCAAGAGCTAGAAATGATAGAGGCTCAAATTGTAAAATTAGAAGAAAAAGTTACAAAATTAAAGAAACAATTAGATGATATAGAAACAGAAAAAGCAAATATTCAAACTTCTAAAGAAGGAACAAAGCAAGTAATAGAAAACTTAGATAAAGAAATAGCAGAGTTAAATCAGGAAATATCTAAATTTGCAGAGCTTAATAAAGATGACCAGACATATATAGACAACTTAAATACTGACATAACAGATTTAAAAATATCTGTATCATCATTTGATGAAAGTGATGCTTCAATTAATGAAATGCTAGAAAGAATTGATGCTGACATTAAAAATGCCAACACAAGTATTGATACGAAATTGCAGGAAATTGAAGATAAAAAACAAGATACTGTAAAACTAGAAGAAGATATAGAAAACTTTGGTAAAGAAATAGAAAAAATAAAGGCAGAGGTATCAAATAGCTCAGAAAAAATAGAAAACTTGAAACAAGAAAAAATAGAGGCAAATGCTAAATTAGAAAAGGCAGAAGCAAGAATAGAAGAGCAATATGAGGTAATAAATTCATTAAAAGCACAAATCGTAAAGATTGGAACAAACAAACAAAAACAAGAACAAGATTTAGAAGAACTAATTAACAAACTATGGAATGAATATGAAATTACACCAAATAATGCAACTGAATATAAAAAGCCTGATAATGTACAATTAGCACAGAAAAAGACTAATGAATTAAGAAAAGAAATTGCAGACTTAGGAAGCATAAACATAGATTCAATAGAAGCCTATAAAAAAATGCAAGAAAGATACGACTTTATGAATGAACAAAGATTTGACTTAGAAGAATCTATAACAAAACTAAGAAATGTAATATCAGAAATGATAAACACAATGCAAAAACAATTTGCCGAAAAATTCAAAGAAATAAACAAAAACTTCAATGAAGTATTTTGTGAATTGTTTGGAGGAGGAAAGGCTGAGCTAATACTAGAAAATGAATCAGACATATTAGAGTGTGGAATAGACATAAGAGTACAACCACCAGGAAAGAAACTTCAAAATATGATGCTTCTATCAGGAGGAGAAAAAGCATTAACAGCAATAGCAATATTATTTGCAATATTAAAAATAAACCCAGCTCCATTCTGCATATTAGATGAAATCGAAGCAGCATTAGATGACGTAAATGTTGGAAGATATGCTTGTTGAACTGTTTGACCGTTTTGATGAATTTGCGCGAGTCGAACAGTTTGGCCTCGTTTATCACGTTCGAAACGATCAGAGAGGAGATA
>OHWZ01000560.1_pt1 | contig 10346 bp, 8 predicted proteins | sample 1579781 | NCBI WGS metagenome assembly OHWZ01 (sample SAMEA3882545, study PRJEB24775) | human gut metagenome | biome: human-associated habitat; feature: intestine environment; material: feces | place: Netherlands | collected 2009/2010 | reverse complement strand
GGTGACTTATGATTTGTTTGATAATCAGATGGATGCAGCGTTGGCTCAATTCTCTGAGTGGGGAATTAAAGGGTTGAAGATTGATTTCATCAACCGTTCGGATCAAGAAGCTTCAAACTTTTATTGGAAAGCTGCGAAAAAGGCAGCTGAGTATAAAATGGTACTTGATTTTCATGGAGCCTATCGTCCAGATGGCTTACGAAGAGCTTATCCTAATGTTTTGACTAGAGAGGCTTTGGTCGAGTTTGAACAAAACGGTGGGACCTATAAGGACAATCCCGATAATCGTCTTATGCTTCCTTTCATCCGTAATGTTGCTGGTCCGATGGACTATATTCCCGGTACAATGAATAATGCGACGAAAGGATCATTCCGTTTTAATCATGACACTCCGATGGGACAAGGAACTAGGGCTCATTTCATGGCAATGGCTGTCATTGCAGAGAGCCCTATGCAAATGCTCCCTGATCCCCAATCTGATTATTATCGGGAAGCGGAATGTACTAAGTTTTTGGTTGATATTCCAGTGGAGTGGGATGACTTAGTGACATTAGATAGTAAAATAGGTGATTATGTGGCCATGGCCCGTAGAAATGGAAATTCGTGGTATGTAGCGGCTGTTACAGACTGGACGTCAAGAGAGATGAAACTGGAATTAAGTTTTCTGCCTAAAGGTAAAAAGTATAAGATGGAGGTATTTAGAGACGGTATTAATGCAGATATTCGTGCTATTGATTACAAACATGAGTTTATAGAAGTTGAAGGTGGGGAAATCTTGAATGTTTCTTTGGCGCCTGGTGGCGGCTGGGTGGCAAAAATCTCTACTTTATAAAATAAACACATAGCGAAAAAGTAAATTTGGGCAAAGCGTAGCGAATTAGCTGATACAGCGTTCGTTACGCTTTGTTTTTCTATGGAGCAGAGCCAACGAAATGCCACCTCGAAGCCAAACGGTGCAGAAGTTCAGTTACCACCTCATTACTCCCATAACGGGTGCAGATTTCTTGCTAAATAGTTCTGTTTCTGCGTTTTGCGTCGATTTGCATAGCTGTCGGTAACTCACTAATAACTAATTTTGTAACCAAAAAAGGAGTGAGTATGCGAAGTACATTCAAGGTATTATTTTACGTGAAGAAAGGCAGCGAGAAGCCGAACGGCAACCTGCCTTTAATGTGCCGTATCACGGTGGACGGCGAGATTAAACAGTTCAGTTGCAAGATGGACGTTCCCCCACGCTTGTGGGACGTGAAGAACAGCCGTGCTTCGGGCAAGAGCGTCGAAGCGCAGAGAATCAACCTTGCGGTAGATAAAATCCGTGTGGATGTAAACCGCCGTTATCAAGAACTGATGCAGACGGACGGTTATGTTACCGCCGCCAAACTCAAAGACGCCTATCTCGGCATCGGCGTCAAGCAGGAAACCTTGTTGAAGCTGTTCGAGCAGCACAACGCCGAGTTTGAGAAGAAAGTCGGACACAGCAGGGCGCAGGGGACATTTACCCGTTATCGGACGGTCTGCAACCATATTCGGGAGTTCCTGCCCCATGCCTACAAGCGTGAGGACATCCCGTTAAAGGAACTCAACCTCACATTCATCAACGATTTCGAGTATTTTTTGCGCACGGAGAAGAAATGCCGCACCAATACCGTGTGGGGCTACATGATTGTGTTGAAACACATCGTTTCCATTGCGAGGAACGACGGGCGTTTGCCGTTCAACCCCTTTGCGGGATATATCAACTCTCCCGAAAGCGTGGATAGGGGCTACCTCACCCAAACGGAGATACAGACGCTCATGGACGCACCGATGAAGAACGCCACCCATGAACTTGTACGGGACTTGTTCGTCTTTTCTGTTTTCACGGGTTTGGCGTATTCGGACGTGAAGAACCTCACCGCCGACCGCCTGCAAACATTCTTCGACGGCAATCTGTGGATAATCACCCGAAGAAAGAAAACCAACACCGAATCGAACATCCGTCTTTTGGACGTTCCAAAACGTATCATAGAGAAATACAAGGGGCTGGCAAGGGACGGTCATGTTTTCCCCGTTCCGAGCAATGGCAGTTGCAACAAGATACTCAAAGAGATAGGCAGACAATGCGGTTTCAAGGTGCGTTTGACCTACCATGTGGCACGCCACACGAACGCCACGACCGTGCTTTTGTCGCACGGCGTACCCATCGAAACGGTGAGCCGCCTTTTGGGACACACGAACATAAAAACCACCCAAATTTACGCCAAAATCACCGCCCAGAAGATAAGCCAAGACATGGAAACCTTGTCGCACAAGTTGGAGGACATGGAGAAGAATATCTGCCGAGCCATTTAGTCACCTTAAAACAGTATACCGATGAAAGGAGAAAGGAACATTATCACGATGGACGGGCAGGGCAATATCTCCCTGCCGAGCGATATAGGCGCAACCGCCATGACCGAGTGGGAAATCTGCGAACTGTTCGGGGTTATTGCCCCGACGGTTCGGGCTGGGATAAAGGCTCTCTGCAAAAGCGGAGTTTTGAGCGTATATGACATAAGGCGCATTATCCGCATATCGGACAGATACAGCGCGGAGGTTTACAATCTCGAAACGATAGCCGCCCTCGCTTTCCGTATCGAATCATTCGGGGCGGCGAAAGTCCGCAAAGTGTTGCTGGAAAGGATTATACACGGGCGAAAAGAGAACAGCATGATTTTTCTTTCGCTGAATGTCGGCAGTCAAGCAGTCATATCGTCATGAAGTCATGTCGTACTGTCGTATTGGAATCATTGAATCTGTAAGTCAGTCAATCCATTAATAACCGACTATGTGCAGATACGCAGATTCGATTTTCCGAACACAGCAAAGCGGAGCAATCATTCCCGTTTACAAAGGCAAAGCAAGCACGGGGCTTTATGTCGGCTAAAAGGTCAGGCGGCTGCGCCGTTTCCCGATAAATCTTCCTCTCGCTTCGCTGCGAGCGTATTTATCGGGAAAACCTTGTATCCGACCGCCCCGTGCAAAAGAGCCTTTGAAAACGGAAACGACCGCCCCGCCACCCACCGACCGAAAGGGAAAAAATAAGGTGGGGGTATATGGGTAAGCAGACGGCAGGGACAGCCACCGCCGAAAGGCAGACGGACAGACGGACGGCACGCCGCAGGGTATTTACGGAGAAAATACCGTAGCTTATTAGGGAATTTTCCGAGCCGCAATACTACGTATCGCTGAAAATTCCCCAATAAGGCAAGGGGCAAGCCCCTCTGCACACCCCGTTGAGGACGGCATTTCGCCGCCCTCAAAGATAGTCAAGTTTATTGTTTCACAAGCCAAAAAAGAAAGGAAGAATATATGGGTTTCGTAGTTTTACACATGGAAAAGGCGCACGGCAGCGACAGCGGAACAACCGCACATATCGAGCGTTTCATCATACCGAAGAACGCCGACCCCACACGCACCCATCTGAACCGCAGGCTCATCGAATACCCCGACGGGGTGAAAGACCGTTCGGCGGCTATACAGCAGAGATTAGAAGAAGCGGGGCTGACACGCAAAATCGGAAGCAACCAAGTACGGGCAATCCGCATCAACGTGTCGGGAACGCACGAGGACATGAAGCGGATAGAGGAAGAGGGACGTTTGGACGAGTGGTGCGCCGACAATCTGAAATACTTTGCCGACACGTTCGGAAAGGAGAACATCGTGGCGGCGCACCTGCATAGGGACGAGGAAACGCCGCACATACACGTTACACTCGTCCCCATCGTCAAGGGAGAGCGAAAGCGCAGGAAAAGGGAGGAGCGGACGAAGAAGCGATACCGCAAGAAACCGACCGACACCGTGAGGCTGTGCGCAGATGATATTATGACACGGCTGAAATTGAAGTCCTACCAAGATACCTATGCCGAAGCGATGGCGAAATACGGGCTGCAAAGGGGCATAGACGGCTCGAAGGCTCGCCACAAGTCCACGCAGCAGTATTATCGGGATATACAGAAACTCTCCGATAATCTGAAAGCGGAGGTGGTGGATTTGCAGCAGCAAAAAGAAACGGCACGGGAGGAACTAAGACGGGCGAAAAAAGAAATACAGACCGAGAAGCTGAAAGGGGCGGCAACCACCGCAGCCGCCAACATCGCCGAGAGCGTCGGTTCTCTTTTCGGCAGCAACAAGGTCAAGACGCTGGAAAGGGAGAACACCGCCCTGCATAGGGAGGTAGCCGACCACGAGGAAACCATCGAAGCCCTGCAAGACAGAATACAGACCATGCAGACCGACCATAACCGACAACTGTTGGATATGCAGCAAAAGCACGGCAGAGAGATAGCCGACAAGGAAGCGAGGCATAAGGAGGAAATATCGTTTCTGAAAGCGGTAGTCGCAAGGGCGGCGGCATGGTTTCCCTATTTCCGTGAAATGCTCCGTATCGAAAACCTATGCCGCCTTGTCGGGTTCGATGAAAGGCAGACGGCAACGCTCGTCAAGGGAAAGCAGTTGGAATATGAAGGGGAACTCTATTCGGAGGAACACAAGCGGAAGTTCAAAACCGAAAAGGCAGGGTTTCAAGTGCTGAAAGACCCGACGGACGGGACGAAACTGGTTCTTGCCATTGACCGAAAGCCCATTGCCGAGTGGTTTAAGGAACAGTTCGAGAAGTTAAGGCAGAACATACGCCGACCTATACAACCGCAAAGGAAAAGCAGAGGGATGAAACTGTAGAATTCCGATTTTAAACAGTGAGCAAATAAATCTGTTGCAACATAAGTGATTATCACAACTTTTCATTACTTTTGTGTTTGGATTGGGGAAACTCCGTCCAAGACATATTAGAAAAGAAAGAAGCGTTATGCTTATCTTGTTGTTGAAAACGTAGGAAATTTTCAAAATGAGCAAGGATGGCATAGTGGTTCTCACGCTATAGCGTGGGCTGCTATATCCATATCTGTACTCAAGGTATTTTTCCTACGACCTTCATCTAAGACGTGGCATTGCAGTTCCACGCTTCTGTGTAATTAACGGCTTTATTGGAACTTAATGAGCCATAGGAATAAAGAAAAATATGAAATTAATCAAACAAATTATACCTATCGCTATTATTATAACATTAATGACATCTTGTGCATCAAGCAGGATTGTACTATCAAGCAATGCAGATGTAAGCAAGTACAAGTATGTTATTTTTGGTAGTGAATCATCAGGTGATAGAGAATTAGATGATATTATAATGGCAGTTCAAAATCAAATTGCAGAAACAAATCTAAAAGTGTTATCTACCTCTAATATCTCAAAGGTATTGGAGTGTTCTGATAGCATTCTTACGCCTAATATCCATGTTACTTCTGAAAAATGGGATGGAGGACATACATATATTACAGTAACATTTTACGACTACAATAACAATCAACGTATAGCAGTAGTAAAAAGTAGTGGAATAGGAATGACTGTAAGCCATGACCAAAATATAGCGTTAGGCGCAATAAGAAAAAAACTTGATAAATTATTTAAAGATAATTGAGTGTCCACCACAATGAGAATAAGATATGTACCCACACGATAATATTTTTAACATTTATTACAATATAGGTAAGCGAACACCATTTTTAGTTAAACGGTGTGAGTTGGGTTTAGCACGCTCATCAAGTGAAGAGAGGCGTATTGACCCTAATCGAGATAGAACCTTTTTAGTTGAAACAGTAAAGCCACGTGGTAAATATGGAAAAGCTTATGGTAAATGCTTTATGAATGGTAAACCTGATGACACTTATAGGAAAGAGTGTTATCCAAATATCAAAGATGAAGAAATCCCTTGTGCCGGATGTGGAGAGTGGGTTTTAATTGATGTTCCTGGCGTATCTCTTGATGAAATATTTCCTATTCACAAAGCGGATGAGATACTTATGTTTGGGAAATATAAAGGGAAATCTTTGGGGGATATTTATAAAATGGATTATCAATATCTTTATTGGTTAGAAACGACAGATAGGCTTTTCAAAATTGACTTTAAAGAGCTTAAACGATTGTATCCAAATGTCGAAAAAACTTTGGATATATCTATTTCAGAAAGGATTATTGATTTTGGGAAATATAAGGGACAAAAATTTGGCGATATTAAAGATGATATTTCTTATCTTGAATGGCTTGTTTCAATAGGTAAAATATCTATTGAAGACTTTAATTTATTAACTACTATATAACCAATTAAATATGATAAGTATGAAGAAAATTTTAATCACCTTAACAGTACTCTTTGCAGTCATTGACATTATGGCACAAGAGCACCTTTCGTTTAAGGGTATTCCCATTGAGGGAAGTATGACAGAATTTTGTCAAAAGCTCAAATCTAAAGGATTTACTTCAATTGGTCGTGAAAACAATATAACTTTGTTTTCAGGGGACTTTACAGGTCGTCAAGCAACGGTAGGGGTAACTGCTACAGACGATGGAAAAAATGTTTTTGCAGTTGTCGTTTTATTTGACCCAAGTGGGGAGTGGAATACCCTTGTTAATACTTACGACTATTATAAGGATTTATATACTCGTAAATATGGCAAGCCGACAATTTCAAAAGAAAACAACCCTGCCCATTTAGATTCCAATACCGCTTTAATGGCGGAAGTGCATCAGGGAACGGTTGTATATGGTAGTGCATGGGAAGTGACAGGAGGAGATATACAACTTTCAATTGAAAAGTCTTCTGGAGTTTATGAAGGTATGGTAATGATTCGCTATCGTGATTCTCAAAATATTGAAGCCAAAATCCAAAATGATTTGGATGATATTTAGACAAGGACAGCTATGAAAAAAGTATGTATATTCATTGGTGGTGTTGTCACTGGAGCTATTCTAGTGGTTGTTGTTTCCATGCTTATAGCTGGTGGAAATTCTACTTATAAAGGAATTACATTATTTGAAAAAGAGGGAGAATGTATAAGTGAAAATTCTTTTAAGGTATTTCAAGTTTTGGATTCAGGTGAAGCCTTAGCTAACGAAGTAAAACAAGGATACTTGATACCAACAGGATTAACTGTGTTATTTTTGAATGAGGATGGACTGTCTTACTATGACGACCAAGTTATTAAGATACCTTCAGGTAAATGTGCTAAACAAATAGGGATATTCAAATATTCCGCTAAATCGGGTATGGAAAAGACAGTTCCTATAGTTGGTATACGTAACCTCATGAATGATTTTCTTTTTTCGCAAGTTGATTTTATAAAATTGCCACCGAAAGTTCGTACTTTCGGAAAAAGATGTTATATTTGCAAATGAAAGAGTTATTTGACAGCATAGCAACGCAAAACGCTGAAATTCGCACAGTTGCTAAATCGTTACCTCTATTTCTCAAATAATTCGCTAAAAGTTTATTCTTCAATCGGTTGTATCAAACTGATGAAAATCTAAAATAAAATGCAAACTGCTTCTTTGGCATGACACATTATGTCGTTGCAGATGCCCGGCTCTCAAAAAGTTTGTCTGCCGGGCATATCCATCTTTGTCGTTAAGTTATAATCTGATAAAACTTTACGTACTGTTATTTTTTATTTCCGCACTGCAATGTTTTTGTTCCGCCACCGCATTATACTGATATACAACGATATGCAGTGACAGAATTTTCTGTATCCCCACAAAGTGTTTTTTTTCGTTTTTCCTTGCGGAAGCCAGCTCGTCAGATGCCGGTTGTCATATTGGATACGTAATCTTGGTATATTTACGGCAGTATCCGTGCAAGAAGAGTGCACCATCTGTACCATCACTCAGGTGAACAGGCCCTGTCATTCGGGTGAAGAGCCGTTGTCACCTGTGTGAAACTGCCGCTTCACACAGGTGAAGCAATAAAGCCATAAGGCTGTTTTCATGGTAACATACTGCCGGCAAGGTACATCTGTTGGAGTTTTGCCGCTATGGGTATGGTGGGCGCAATGTGGTACATTGACCGGCGATTACCAACCGTTTCGGGGCCTTTACAGATATTTTCACACCGGAACATACTGATAATGAAGACGATGAGATGACGGGGGAATTTTATATTTCACGTTAAATTAGGCCGTGTTTTCTTTTATAGTCTTTAAGATCTTTGATATTGATGGGGGGTGGTTGTACTATGCGTCTTTCTTTATAACGCTATATTGACAAGGCATTGTAACATATAAATAGTGTATGATATTAATGCCTGTTCGATATACATATTAAATTTACCCGGCTAAAAAATAAGAGCATAGCAATAAATCTAAAACAGGAACGGCAATAATATGGAAACAGAATAAATCTCTTCTCCTCTTTTATTTTCATAAAACTCAAGGCTATAAGCAAAATAATAACTATTTTTGCACATTCAATTGAATAAAATATATAACTCATGAGCAATCAACGATACATGCAGCGCGGTGTGTCAGCATCCAAGGAAGATGTGCACAACGCCATTAAGAACATTGACAAAGGTATTTTTCCGCAAGCTTTTTGTAAAATCATCCCCGATATTCTAGGCGGAGATCCTGAATATTGCAACATTATGCACGCTGACGGTGCAGGTACCAAATCATCACTGGCTTATTTGTATTGGAAAGAAACCGGCGATTTAAGCGTATGGAAAGGCATTGCACAAGATGCACTGATTATGAACATCGATGACTTGTTGTGTGTAGGTGCAGTAGATAATATTCTGGTTTCATCAACTATCGGCCGTAATAAGCTACTCGTTCCGGGTGAAGTCATTTCCGCTATCATCAACGGAACGGATGAACTGTTGGCCGAACTTCGCGAAATGGGTGTAGGCGTATACGCTACCGGAGGCGAGACTGCTGATGTAGGTGACTTGGTTCGTACCATCATCGTAGATTCTACCGTAACATGCCGCATGAAACGTACCGATGTCATTAACAATGCCAATATTCGCCCGGGTGACGTCATCATAGGTCTGGCATCTTACGGACAGGCTACTTATGAAAAAGAATACAACGGAGGCATGGGCAGCAACGGACTCACCAGTGCCCGCCACGACGTGTTCGCAAAATACCTGGCCGAGAAGTATCCCGAAAGCTATGACAAGGCAGTACCCGAAGAACTAGTGTACAGTGGCAATTTGAAGCTGACCGATGCTGTGGAAGGAAGTCCGCTGGATGCAGGAAAGCTGGTACTCTCACCTACCCGTACCTATGCTCCGGTAGTGAAGAAATTACTGGATGCGCTCCGACCTGAAATTCACGGAATGGTTCACTGCTCAGGCGGTGCTCAAACCAAAGTCCTGCACTTTATAGGAAACAATTGCCGTGTAGTAAAGGACAACCTGTTACCTGTCCCCCCTCTGTTCAAAACCATCAAGGAACAAAGCGGCACCGATTGGGAAGAAATGTACAAAGTATTTAATATGGGCCACCGCCTGGAAGTTTACCTCTCACCCGAACATGCCGAAGAGGTGATCGCCATCAGCAAGTCATTCAATATTGACGCGAAGATCGTGGGACGTATAGAAGAAAGTGACAAGAAGGAGCTAATTATCAAAAGTGAGTTTGGAGAATTCAAATACTGACAAGCAATATTATAATAACACTTCCAAGCCTGCTACATTGAAAAAAAGATTTTTTTATGGCATAGGAGCAATAATATGCTCATTAGTTACGATTGATACAATACGCGAGTTGTATTTCATCTCTACCGCATGGGGTCATGAAACAACTTGGCATGACATACTATATACAGTAAGAAAAGTACTTGCCATACTTGGGTGGATATTACTCACTTGGTATGTCGCAAATAAATGTTTAGAAAAGAATGGCAGAAAACAATAATACATTACTTGAGAAATTAGACGGGTTAGTGGCTCGCTTTGAGGAAGTTTCCACCCTCATTACAGACCCTAATGTCATAGCTGACCAAAAACGTTATGTCAAGCTCACCAAGGAATACAAGGACTTGAATGACATCATGAAAGCCCGTAGAGAATATATACAATGCCTGAATGGACTGGAAGAGGCCAAACAAATCATGACTAACGAATCCGACCCGGAGATGAAAGAGATGGCACGCGAAGAGGCAAATCTCTGCGAAGTCCGCATCCCAGAACTGGAAGAGGAAATCAAACTGTTACTCGTTCCTGCGGATCCGCAAGATGACCGAAATGCCATTCTGGAGATACGCGGTGGTACGGGAGGTGATGAAGCCGCCATTTTTGCAGGCGACTTGTTCCGTATGTACTCCAAATACTGCGAGACAAAAGGTTGGAGACTGGAAGTATCCAGCGCCAATGAAGGAGCAGCAGGAGGTTTTAAGGAAATTATCTGCTCCGTAACCGGAGATAAAGTATATGGCACTCTGAAATATGAATCGGGCGTACATCGTGTGCAACGTGTACCAGCCACCGAAACCCAAGG
>OHWZ01000558.1_pt1 | contig 10365 bp, 5 predicted proteins | sample 1579781 | NCBI WGS metagenome assembly OHWZ01 (sample SAMEA3882545, study PRJEB24775) | human gut metagenome | biome: human-associated habitat; feature: intestine environment; material: feces | place: Netherlands | collected 2009/2010 | reverse complement strand
CTATTTGCGTACAATCTAGAAGACCTTGACAGACTAACAAAACTATTAGCATCTGAAATGTCAAAATCATTAATAGGAATAAAGAGTGCATGGGGAATGCAAGAAGAAGCATTCAAATCAAACTTACCATTTAATGATGACAAAATAAAAAGAACACACACCTTTGACCATAGATCAATGGGAACAGTATTCCCATTTACAACTTCAGAGGTTGGACATATAACAGGAATTCCTTTAGGATTCAACAAACAAACAGGAGTGCCAATATTATTTGACAACTTCCACAATTCATTAACAAACTACAACATGGTAATATTTGCTAAATCTGGTGCTGGTAAATCAGTTACAATGAAAACTTTAATATCAAGATCAGCAGTGTTAATGGGAATACAAAGCTTAGCACTAGATGCTGAAGGTGAGTATAGAATAGTTGCAGAAAGCTTAGGAGGAACAAATGTTGTACTAAGCCCTACATCAAAAACAGTAATAAACGTTTTTGATATAGAAACAGAAATGGTAAAAGACGAAATAACAGGAAGAGAAAAAACAGTACTAAATGTAGAAAATAAAGTAGAAGACGTAACTCAAGCATTGTTGACAATGGCAAGAGGTAGCACAAGAAGCCAAGAAGTAAACGAATTGACAAAACAAATAATAGCAGAGGCGGTAGCAGAAGAATATATGGCAGCTGGAATAAACAGCGATCCATCAAGCTTGTATGAAAGCGTTTCAGAAGCTGGAAATATGCTTGGAAGAAAGAAAAAACAAATGCCAACAATAGGTTCTTGGTATGAAAGAATTGCAAACAAGGCACAAGAAAATGAAAACCCAGATTATAGATTCCATTACAGTTATCTATTAAAAGTAATGAAACAATACATCAGAAAATATGATGGACAAATGGCATACTTTGATGGACAATCAACATTTGACTTACTAGATGGAACACTATTTATAAACTTAGACATATCACAACTAGAAGAAAGATTTGCAAGACCACTTGCACAACAAATTCTTCTATCATGGATTTGGGAAAAATACGTTAAGAAAAACAGCGAAGATAGAAAAAAGGCGGCTAAGAAGAGAGTACTTGTTGACGAGGCATGGATGTTATTACCATACCCAGAGGCAGTAGACTTCTTAAACACAATGGCAAGACGTGCCAGAAAAAGAAACGTATCTTTGGCAATTATCTCTCAAAGATTCCAAGACTTTTATGAGAAGCCAGAAGTACAAGCTGTTCTAACATCTTCAGATACGAAATTATTATTAGCACAAGATAAATCAGAAATAAAATACTTAAAAGAAGTATTCAAATTAAGCGAAGGAGAAGCAGGATTTTTAATCACATGTAACAAAGGAGAAGGTTTATTAAAAATTGGAAAAGACACAGCAATATTACAAATAACACCAACCGCAAAAGAATTTGAATTTGTTGAGACCAACATTAATAAACTCGCAGCAATGCAAAATCAATAAAGAAAATAAAAGGAGTATGTATGAAGACTAAAAAAATAGGAAAGTTGAAGCAAAAGATAATCATATCGCTCATGACTGTGATAATGACATTTACATTGATAATGCCAACTTATAGCAAAGCAGGGGCCCTTAGCGAAGTGCGGAGGAGCATTGCTAGAGCCAATATGCAGTTTACTTTTGGCAGTAGGTGATGTTGCAAATGATTTAATAACAAGAACCGCAGGAGTAAAAAACTGGGTAGTTTCTTCACTAGAAAAAATACAAAATGCAGAATGTGGTGGAAAAACAACTGCTGCAGACATACAAAATTATTATGGTTGGACGCTAAAAGAAAAGTTAATATACGTAAATTCGAGTTATGACCAAGAAGAAGCAGAAGAAGAAGGATATGATTATGTAACAACTCCAATGTATCCACATATTGTAATAACTCCCGCGGAAATATTTGCTGGTAAAGTAGCTTTACTTGATGCTAACTTTTTCCAAGAAGTAGATGATGAATACAAATCAGAAAAGATAGGAGCAGGAAATGTTGGAGATGATAGTGACACAGGAAATTCTACAATTGCAGATTTAAAAGGAACAATTTCAACATGGTATCAAGCACTTAGAATGGTTGCAATTGTTGGATTACTTTCTGTACTAGTATATGTTGGATTAAGAATGGTAACATCAGCTGTTGCAACAGACAAAGCAAAATATAAAGAAATGTTTGTAGACTGGGTTATTGCTCTTTGCTTGGTATTCTTCCTACATTATATAATGGTATTTACAATGACAATGGTGCAAGAATTACAAAACTTATTTATATCAAACAACAATTCAATAACAGCAGAGGGTGAAACAAAAACAAAAACAAAAACAATTAACACAGTACTTGTTCACTTTAACAGCCCAGGAGAGTTATTACTTTATAATATGACATCAAATGATGAACCTGTATATGCAATTGAACCATGGGATACATATTTCCCTACAAATTTGGTTGGATATAATAGAATACTAGCATCAAATCCGGATGCGATTCCTAAACTAACATATACGATTATGTATCTAGCATTGACATTCTATACAGTATATTTCTTCTTTATCTATATTAAGAGGGTAATAATATTAACATTCTTAACAATAATTGCACCACTAGTAGCATTAACATATCCAATAGATAAAGTAAAAGATTCAAAAGCACAAGCATTTGAATTCTGGTTAAGAGAATATATAGTAAACTCAATGATACCAATAGTACATTTAATATTGTATACTGTGCTAGTAACATCGGCTCTTGATTTAGCGGTAAAATCGCCACTTTATGCAATATGTGTTCTAGCCTTTATTGTGCCAGCAGAAAAAATAGTAAAAGAAATGTTTGGAATTAAGAGCAGTACTGCACCAGCACTCGGAGGATTTGCAGGTGGAGCATTGGCTGCACAAATGGTACAAAAGCTTGGAAAAGGCGGAAAAGATAAAGGAAAAGACGGCAAATCAGATAAAATTAGAACAAAAGATGATAAAAATGTTACAGATCCAAACCTAGTAGAAGGAGACGGATTAGATGCATTAGCAGGAGCAGATGTGGATGCTGGAAATGGCGGAATACCTATGGCTGGAGCTGGAGGAGGTGCGGGTGCAAATCCTACTCCAAATCAAGCACCAAGAACTCAACAACCAAGTGGAGAACCTCAACGTCAAGGACCACCTACAAGATTTCAAGCAGGAATGCAAAACGCTTGGAATGCTACGGGCGGAAGAGTTGTTTCAGCAATTAGCGATAGTTGGAATAGTGATAAAAATAGACAAAGACGTAAAAACTTTGGAAATATGCTAAGAAGAAAATACAACATTCCTAGAGGTAAAACAGGTAGAACTCTATTGAAGAGAGCTGCTAAGGGAGTAGGAAGAACATATCTAAAAGGAGCTGCTTTAATTGGAGGAGCTGCAATAGGACTAGCTGGTGGAATTGTTGGTGGAGACATGAACGACATGTGGAAAGGAGCAGCATTAGGTGGAACTGCTGGAAGCCAATTAGGAAAGAAAGCTAGTGCAGGAATTGAAAGTCTTGCAGGAACAGTACAAGAAGATGTTAGAGAAATCAATTATGGTGAAGATGAAGCTAATAACCTATTTGCTGACCAAGAATTCGTAAATGACGTAGAAAACAGAGCACACGTGGTAGCAAAAATAGAAGAAGAGAACAGAGCAAACAATATTGAAATGGATAGATTCCAAGTTAACGACGAACTAGAAAAGAGAATGCAAGAATATGCAAAATATAGAAGAGCAGGAATCACAGACATAAAAGAGATGGACAGATTGCATAAGATTCAAGAAAGTATGAGACCTACTCAAGCTCAAATGCAGAATATGACTCAAGACGAACAAGAACAAAACCAAAGAGATATAGAAGCTCAAACTCGAGAACTAGCAAAATTATCTACTCGTTATAGTGCAGACATGTTCCGTGATGCAGGAAAGATAGACAAAGCAAGAGATGCGCTTGCACAAAGATTCGAAAAGAAAGGTATTGAAAGTGCTAGAGCTAATGCGTTAGCAGCAGATACAATGGCTAAAATACGTAAGATTAAAGGAGAAGCTTAGAGAGAAAACAATTAAACCAAAAGGAATACTCCTTTTGGCTTAATTGCTATAAAGGAAAAGAGGATTAAATGAATATAGTAAGAATAATAAATCAAAATAAATTACAAATTATTGCAGTAATAATTGCTATAATAATTATTATAGGAATAATACAAACTTTAAACCATTTTGCAAAAATAGAAAATGAAACAAGCAAAAACACGGAAAATATTACACAAATAGATACAAAAGATAAGACGTTATCTTCAGCAATTTCTAATAATAACACAAAAACAGATAATGCAGAAAATTATAAAAAAGTAATAGAAGACTTTCTGAAACTATGTAACAATAAAGAGCCAGAGCGAGCGTATGCAATGCTTAGCGAAGAATGTAAAGAAACAATGTATTCTAGTTATCAACTTTTTTATAATAATTATTACAGCAAAAATTTTGCTACTGTAAAAACATATACTATACAAAACTGGATAAACTCTATATTCAAGGTAGACCTTAAAGAAGATATATTAGCAACAGGTGGAAAAACAACAGGAAACATACAAGATTTTATAACAGTAGTAAGCTCAAACAATCAATACAAACTAAATATAAATAGCTACATAGGAAGAAGACCAATAAATACGGAAACAGATATTGGAGAAATAAAGTTCAAAGTTATAAAAAAAGATATTAATATGAAATACGAAAAATATTATATCGAAGTAGAAAATACTGGAAATACAGATATAGTGCTAGACAATTTAAATAAAACAGGGACAATGTATTTGCAAGATAGTAATGAAGTTAAATATTCATATATAAACGAAGAAATAACAAAAGAATTATTAAGAGTAAAAAGTAAAAGTAAAGCACAAATTACAATAAAATTTTCAAACTCTTATATTTCAGATAGAGAACTAGAAAAAATAGTATTCTCAAAAGCGCAAATCGAAAATACTGACAATACAACAAAAGAAATACAATTTGAAATAAAATTATAAAACAATTAGGAGACTAAATTAATGGAAGAAGAAGAGGAAAAGCTTCAACAAGGCGCAAAAAAAGCTGGAAAATTTGCAGGAAAGCAAGTTGGAAAACTAATAGGCAAGGTTATGAAAAAAATAGGTACTGCTATTGTGGGTGTAATAGTACAATTTTTACCATATATACTAATTGCAGTATTAATTACAAGTTTTGTTGCTGCCATAATTAAGTTTGTTATAGTAAATGACGGATCTTATGTTGCAGGATCTGAAAAAAATGTACCAAATGTAGTTAATGAAGTGCTAAAGGATATAGGAGCTGGAAGTATAGGTTATGACATAGATTTAGACCAAAAAGTAGAAGAAATAATAACTAAACTTAACAAAGATTCAAATCAGCTATATGCTTACATATCAGAAGAAAAACAAAAAGAATATTTAAAAACATTTATAAAAGCAGACTTTATTACACAAAACTTCAAGATAGGAACTGCAGATCCAAAAACTAGTGACAAGCTAAATGGCTCTATTATTGTACAAAGAAGTGATTCAGACGGAAAAGTATCAACACTGCAATTTATAGATTACGAAACATTTAACAAATATGTAACAGAGTCAAATTCAGAAGTATTTAAATATTTTTCAACAAACGAAGATGGACAACTTGTAATAGCGCAATCATACAGACATTCAAAAGTATTAGACACAAATGTACCTGGGGAAACACCTATAAATGAAGAACAATATAATATATCAGAAATGTCATTGGATTACAAATCAGCATTAAGTTCATATGCAATGCCATTTAATTTCTTATGGGCATTACTTGTAAAAAGTACAGAAGAAGATTTTGTATATGAATTGGCAAAACTAGCAATGGACACAGAAATCACAATAACTGCATATGACAATTATATGAGAACTGAAGAAACAGAAGAATCTCAATTTACAATGGAGGGAAGAAAAGAATTAATTGTTAGACAGTTTATCAAACACTCTGGCACTCTAACGAAAATTACGAGAGAAAGAGAATTTGATACTTCAGATACCACTTATCATAGAAGATTAACAGAAATAACTGAAACAAGAAATGTTACTCTAAATGTTACATATGCAAATACGTGGATTGCAAAATATCAAAACGAATATACATATGAATCAATTCCGGCAACAGTTACAGAAAATAACGCACAAAGCAATAACAGTCAGGCAATCGAGACCATAAATAGATATTTAACAAAAGCTGAAATCGAGCAAGACAGCTTTGCACAAGAGGTATTAAATGACCTAGAACATGGCAAAATGGAAGGCACAGTATATACAGTAGAATCGGAAAGATTGATAAGCGATATAAAGGAAAAATCAAGAACTGGCAAAATAGTATCATCTGGAAACAGCTATAAAGAGGGCACTCCAAAGATAGAAGAAAAAACAGACTTGAATTCTCAAGAACCAAATTTCTGTACAATACTAAAAAAATATCCTAGAGCGGAATCAAAAATAATGAGCTCTGTGGAATGGCTATTTGAAATGATGGAACAAAACACAGAAAATGTTACAAACATGATAGATTTAGTAAAATATCTTTTATACAAAGCAACTGGAAGAGATTTAGGTGTAACAGAACTGAATGAAAGCTGGCTAAAACCTTCAACATTCACATCGATAAACAATAGTGGCAGTCAACAATTAATAGAATATATTCATATGCTAGAAGGAGGATATTCTCCTAAAATGAATGCTGACGGCACAAAATATATAATTGTTGATGACGGCTATGGAAATGCAGCTGTTGGCTGGGGAGTAGATATTTTTAACAGTGGATATGCTGACAAGTTTATACAAGCTGGTTATTCTACAGAAGTTGGAGCGGAAATAGACAAAGAATTTGTCGATGCTATAGAAGCAGAAATAATATCGAATATAGCTCAAGAAGTAAACAATAGAACATCTGGTTTAAATTTAAAAGGATATCAAAAAAATGCACTGATTTCAAGAGCATATAACTGCGGAGTAAATGGAGCATTAGGACTTAGAAATGGATTGACATTTGTTGAAGCTTACCAAAAATATTGGAATGAAGCAACAGATGACTATTATGAAAAACAATCAAATGTAGCAAATTATTCACATGAGTTATATACAGAGTATATGATAGATCCAAGAACATCAAATGGACAATATAGTGATGGACTTGCTAAAAGAAGAAAGTCTGAATGGACACTATTCCAAACAGGATATTATGATGTTTTAAATCAGAGACATCTGGAAGGCAGTGCTACAATTATGGAAGCAGCCCATAAAATTCATAAACATATGGAAGATTACAAATATACATATAGTTTAACAACATTGCCGGGAACAGCAAATATAGCATGGAATATGCGAACATCTTGTTGCGCAACATATGTAGATTGGGTATTAGCAGAAGCAGGTTATAAAAAAGCAGATGAAAGCTTAATTCATGGTGCATGTACATTATTTAGAACCTACCTAGAAAGAGGATTTATGGCAATAGAAAGTTATAGTAGTTTGCAACCAGGAGACATTGTATTTATGAGAGCTGATGATAACAGTACGATAACATATAATGGAAGAACTATGCTAGTAGGACATGTTCAGATATATGCAGGAGATGGAATGTGGTACAATGCTGGTAGTACGGAACGTATACAACAGAAGTCACCATACAAATCAAATCCATCAAGTATGTTTGCAATAGCACTTAGAGCTAACTAAAATATAGGAGAGTGAAGTATGAAAAAAATTAAAATTATAATTCCAATATTAATTATAATAATATTAATAATATGTATAATTTTAGCAATGATATTTATAAAACAAAAAAATGAAGAAGAACTTGACAAACCAGACTTACCGTTTGATGATAGCGAATATATAATACCTCAAGAATATAATAGTGAGATAAAAAATGTTACAATGAGAAGCAACTATTATATTGCAAAAGGATGTGTAGAGAAATATTATAGTTATTATACAAATATGTTTGCTCAAACAAGAGAAAATGGATATACAGAAGAAATGCAGATAAGAGCAAAAGAAGAAATGTATAATTTATTAGATACAACTTATATAAATGAAAATGGAATAACCAAAGACAATATAAATACTAAGTTATCACAAATAAATGAATCTGTTGTCAATGTAACCAAAATCTATGTTAGTGAACAAAGTGAAGATATGGCAACATATATTGTGGTTGGAACTTTGAGAAATAAAGTAAATTCTAATATTTCGTACTTTACTGTAATGGTAAGAATCGATGATTCTAATAGTACCTTTGCAATATTACCATCTGAATATGTAAATGAAAAATTTAAGGATTTGAGATTGGGTGATAAGTTAAATTCCTTAGACACAGAGAATATAAAGAGGAATAATGATAATATATATGAGTTTAAATATGTTACAGATGAACAATATGCACAAGACTTAATGGGACAATATAAAGAAGAAGCACTATACAATGCAGAAATGGTATATAATAAATTAGATAGCGAATATAAAGAGAAAAGGTTTGCATCTTTAGAAGAATTTAAGGATTATGAAAAAAGAAACTTTAGGAACAATTTTGTAATTAGGGCAACAAGTTATAAAAAAATTGAAGAAGATGGATATACTAGATATGTATGTATGGACCAGAACAATAACTATTATATATTTAATGAAAAGAATATTATGGATTATACTTTGATATTAGACACATATACTATTGATTTACCAGAGTTTATAGATAAATACAACAATGCTACAGAAGAAGACAAGGCAAAAATGAATTTAGAGAAGATACAAGAAGCAATAAATAATAAAGACTATAGGTATGTGTACAGAAAACTAAATGAAACCTTTAGAAATAATAATTTTCAAAATATAGAAATGTTTGAAAACTATATGAACACCAATTTCTTTGATAACAATAAAATGACTTATACGAATTTAGAAAAACAAGGAGATGCATGGCTATTTAATGCAAAACTAAATAATGCAAATGGAAAAGAGCAAAAAGGAATAAATTTAGTAGTAAAACTAAACGAAGGAACAGATTTTGAAATGTCATTTAGTATAAAATAATGGAGGCTATTTATGAATAAAGAAGAAAAAGAAGCAATGGTAAAAGAGAACATACAGCTAATCTACCAAAAAAAGAAAAGTGATATGGAAGCAAGAGAGAGCAAGGACGAAATTGGAAGCATAACATATTATGAAACACTAGAATTATTCAGAAATGAAGACGGTGGAGGAGTATCAAAGCAGGATGCTTATCTGGTTAGAGTGATAACAAATAAAGAAAAAGTTATGTATAGCATATATGACGAAAATCAGATGGAAATAGCGACAGTTGATGAAAATGGCACAATAAAATTTACTGACTATGCACTAGAAAAATATGAACAAATGCTAACAAAAACAGATTTAGAAAAAAGCATGTTAGACAGAATAAAACAGGCAGATGGAAAAGCTAGATTCAAAGAGCCAGCAGAACAACAAGAAGAAGATATAAACATGACAAAATCTGAAATAGAAGTTCAAAATCAACAAAACAAAGAGCAAGAAGAGCAAAAAGAAACACACCCTCAAAGTAAAGAAGAAGAGTTGCAAAAAATAGCACAAAAAACAGGAATGGATCCTAATGAAATACAGAACTGTTCAACAATAAATCCAACTCAAAGATTAACAGACCAAGACACATTTGAAGACATAGCAAATGTAAAAGGTAAATATGATAATATATATGTAATAAATGCAAATAAAGCAACTGACAAAAACAAGAAATTTGCATTCGTTGGAATCACTCCAGAAGGAGAAGCGGAATATCTAGATAATTTAGAGACAACAGGAGCAATGCAGACTAATGTCGACATATATAGCATAAATAGAGATGGGTCAAGCATACAAGAAAAGCAGACAAGAGAAATGTTTAAAGTAAAAAATTCTTCTGACAAAAGCTTTACAGTAACATCTGGCCAGTATGGAATATTAGAAGTGGATTATGTTAGAAAAGATCCAAATGAAGAAAAATTTATTGGAAGCATAGTCGAAACTGAACATGAAAGACCATCAACAGAACAAGTTAAAAAGTTTATGAATGAGAGAAGAAATAATAAGTATGAAATAGTACGTTCCTATTTTAACATACCATAGGTAAATGAGAAGGATGAGAGTTGCGTCTAATTGTGCCTATCTCGCATATATGTTTGATAAAAAGTCAAGTGAACGTGGCCATTCGTCGTTCATCGTTGAATCGCTAACCACGTAAAAGGGCTTGTCGTCGTGCGACAAGCCCTTTTACTAAGAGGAGAATGAATGT
>OHWZ01000555.1_pt1 | contig 10382 bp, 13 predicted proteins | sample 1579781 | NCBI WGS metagenome assembly OHWZ01 (sample SAMEA3882545, study PRJEB24775) | human gut metagenome | biome: human-associated habitat; feature: intestine environment; material: feces | place: Netherlands | collected 2009/2010 | reverse complement strand
TCTTCTGAATGTCGGACTCGCGGTAGAGTATCTTTCCGCCAAGCTGGATATACGGGATGACACCGTTGTTTCGGTAGTCCTGCAGGGTTCTTCGGCTCAGTTGCAGCCTGGCACAAAGTTCCTTGTCCGTCATGAAGCGCTCACCGCCAAGCATGGGGCGGTAGTTCATCACGGCACGTTCAAAATTGTCAACCATTCGGTTGAGGTGGTTCACGATGTGGTTCATCCACTCGCTGTTTCTTGTCATTACTTCATTGCTCATAGTTGTCTCGTTTTATAGTTGATACTTACGTTACTCGGTTTACTTGCTGCATTGGATTAAGTGGCTGTTGTATATTGACAGCCTAACCTGTGCGCTTGCGAAAGCGCATGTCCTTTTTCTTGTCCTCCACTACTGCTACGATAGCCATCACGTCCTCCGGCTTGTAGTAGGTCTTGTGGCTGATTCTGTCCATGCGCTTCACGAAGTTCTCCAACTGGGCATCAAGATAGTTGAATGCCTCTTCCTCGAATACGATGAATCCCATACTTTTCTTTTTTCTAAGTTAATACTATGTTGTATGTCGCAAAGCTCCACGCATATGCTGTGCTCCACATTTGCGAGTGCAAAGATAAGGCACGGCAATCTAAAAACAAGCGTTTTCAATTTCTGTGGCAGTATGTTGCCGGGGTTTGCCGACTTCAACGCCAAAAACAACAAGAAAAACTTGCACGACTGCAACGAATACATGAACAATGATGAGTTGAGAAATACGTTGAAGTTCTCACAACTATCTCGGTATGCAAATAAGCAAGCCACAACTAAATTGCCACGTTACACCCAATCAGTTGCATGGCTGCACTCAGTACACTTACTTTGCACCCGACAATCGGTCAATGGTGCATACCGTGACCACTATACCAACAAATTAAACAAGTTAAGCTATGGCAAGAACAAAAGAAACGAAAATGTCTCCTGAACAGCAGGAGAAAATGACACAGGAGGTGGTGGCTTCGCTTCAATCTTCCACTTATGGTAAAGACTATGCCCAAGAACATAGCTCTTTCTTTGAAGAGGTGGAGAACTCCGATTTAGAAGTTGTGACAGAGAATGTGGCTGCAACAACCTCCAACATGGAGGACGAGCTGACGAACGAGGCTCAATCGCCACCGAATCCACAGAAGCGCATCAGTGGCAAGCAGCGCAAGGCGACATTGGAGGAGTATCAGCAGACCTTCCTCCAAGTTCCAAGGATTGACGACCGCAAGCCAGTCTTCGTCAGTTCCGATGTACGAGACCGTCTTGATCGTATCGTCCGCATCCTCGGAGGGAGACGCATGAGTGTATCGGGCATCATCGAGAACATCATGCGCCACCACCTAAGCCTTTATGAAGAGGACTTCGATGCTTGGCGCAAATTGTGAGAATTAAGGTCTGCGACCTTGGGCGTGGATAGATGAAAGGCAGTAGTTCCAACTAACGTGTTCTGAGAGGAAGCGAGGTTATGTTTTGGGAACCCCAAAACGCCTCGCTCCACCATGAGGGCGGAGGAATTTTGCTCCCGACGGTCGCAGAAAGTAAGTGTACCAACTGTAAACAGTATATCGAATGACAAGCATGCAGGAACAGGACAAGAAAAAGGGCGGAAGACCGCCCACGGGCAGGGTTCGCAAGCTGTCGAAGTCTGTCACGGTGAAGTTCTCGAAGCCAAGCTACGAGGCATTGAGACTGAGGGCGAGAAAAGCCAACCGCAAGTTGGCAGAGTACATCCGGGAGTCCGCCTTGAACGGCGAGGTGGTCAGCGGACACAACACGGAGGCGGTTGCCATTGCCAAGAACCTTATCGGCATGGCAAATAACCTCAACCAACTTACCAAGCTGTCGCATCAGAGAGGTTTCCACGAAACCCATGTATTTGTGGTGGACTTGTTAAGGAGATTGAAAGCCATCCTTGGCGAGTATCGCCAAGCAAGTCCAAAATCGAAGCCATGCGGAATGAGCAGAAAGGAGGATACCACATGATAGGCAAGCTAAAGAAAGGCTGCTCATTTGTTGGCTGCATCCGCTATGTTACAGGCAAGGACGAGGCGAAAATCCTTGCATCCGATGGAGTGTTACTCGGCACGAATGCCGAGATAACGCAAAATTTCGAGCTACAGAGACAGCTAAATCCAAGGATTAAGAAGCCTGTGGGACACATTGCATTGAGCTTCAAACCAGAGGACAAGCCACGTTTGACGGATGAGTTCATGGCTAAGATAGCCCTTGAATACATGCAGATGATGGGCATCACCGATGCCCAATTCATCATCGTACGGCATCACAACACAGACAATCCACATTGTCATGCCGTGTATAACCGCATCAACAATGAGGGCAAACTCATTTCAGACGCCCACGATTACAGGCGTAATGAGCAAGTGACCAAAGCTCTAAAATCCAAGTATGGATTGACTTACGGAACGGACAAGAGCAAGACTAACACTCGCAAATTGCGCAATGCGGAGCGTGCGAAATACGAGATTCACAATGCAGTCAAAGATGCCTTAAAAGTTGCAGATAGCTGGCAGAAGTTCAAGAATGAACTTGCAAAACGAGGTGTTCGCTTGGAGCTTGTCTATAAGGACAAGGAGAGAACCAAGGTACAAGGCATCCGTTTCAGCAAGGATGGATATAGCTTCAAGGGTACGCAGATTAGCCGAGACTATAGCTTTGGCAAGTTGAATGTGAGGTTTGAGGGGACGGAGAATCAAATATCAGCAAGAGACAACTCTGCTCAACAATATGAGCAAGGTTGTCGCAAGGACGAGCATTTGCCATCCATGTCGGAAAGCAGCCAAGACCCTTGGAACGGCATTTCTTCCATTGGACTTTTTGCTTCTGCCAACGCTCAGACCTTTGAGTCTTTCCCAGAGGACGAATCATCCAAGAAGAAAAAGAAGAAACGCAGAAGAGGCTTTAGCCTTTGATGCAAGTTACAAACCATTCAAACAACAAAAGAAATATGAAAGAAGAACTATTGGAAGCCATCTACGGCACAGTTGAGAGATTGGAGCAGAAAGTCGATGAACTTTCTGACTCCACAAAGAACGCTGGAGCGGAAACCGTTCCTGCAAGTAATGACACAACCAAGTTGGATAAACCAATCAATGCGATGTTTACCAAAGAAGAGGAAGTCATTGGTAAAATATCCAAATTAAGAGATGCCATTGTTGTTTTTGTTGACCTTATCAAGGTAGAACTTGGCAAAAATGAGCAGCGAAGCAAGTTCTTGGTTGATGCTGTCAAGCAGATGAGACAAGGGAATGATGTTTCCTCAAAGGCATTGCAAGATAAACTTGAAGTAATGAATAAATCACCTCAAAAGAAGGTTGTAACCCATCGCTTCGAACCAACTTCAAAGAATGTTCTTCTTTTCATTGGTGGCTTGGTCTTATCTCTTGTTATCTCCATTTGGGGCAATCTCACCCAATGGCGAGAGCACCAAGATTGGGAGGAGGCAGACTTGAAGTATAGGGCATTGAAGATGGTTCTGCCTGCTGATGATCCAAATATCCTGTTCATAGAAAAGCATTTCGATGTTCAACGTGATGAAAGCACAATAGATAATGTAAGAAATCGTGTTGTTGCTTACGAAGATTCTATTCGCAACCATTATGAAATGATAGAAATGGCAGCTTATAAAGATAGTGTAGCAAGACAACTTTTTGATGAGTCAAATAGAATAAAGACGCAATTAAAACGTGAGAAAAGTAAGTGAAAATGATTTCTTGTATCACTATGCAAAGTATAACCATGTGTAACTTAGTTTAATATAGTTTAAATATTCTCCTAAAATTACTTTGTTTCAAAAAGTCTTTATAACTTTGCACTCGGGATACAAAATGAGGCAAATAATTGCAGTTTGCTTTCGTTTTGGTGCAATTGTTCCCATATTCTACATGCATGAAGCGTAGGATGTGAAACAGCCCCGTCTGTTTAAAAGGCGTAACTTCTAAGACACGTAGATTCCTAGGCAATTAACAGTTTGTTTAATTTAAAACTAAAGATTATGATTGTAAGTTTTAAAAATGGAGAAAAGGTCTTCACGATGGAAAATGCAGATATGCGCTCCATATGTGGAGGTACAGCTGAAGCTACTCAGAGTTTCCCTTGCACAGTTCATGAGAAGGATGGTTCTGTGCATACGAAACAAGTGTCAAGTGTTCAAGAGTGTCTTGATTTTGCAGGGGTCTAAGTAGAAAAATATCCTGATTATATTGGAAGTGCCAAGAGAAACTTGGCACTTCCAATTCATATTCAAACTATGATAATATGCTTCGATTTCTTTTGATAATGGTACTATTTTTTTCCATTCTGTTTCGTATGGAAAAAAATATGTATTAGCAGAAACTCCTAACGGCTTATGTTTGAAACAATGGCTAGGAAGGGATTCTGTCATAGATTTTAATTGCGATACCAAACTAAAAAATATAGTAATTATTGGTGAAATGGCTTTTGAAATGAACAAAAATATAAAGAAAGTTATTTTACCGACAAAATTAAAGGTTATAGAGAAAAGAGCTTTTAATACTTGTGAAAATTTAGAAACAATAATAATGCCTCAATCTGTAACACTTATCGGCAATAGCGCATTTAATATGGACAGACAATTATCTTTGTCGTCCTTACCTAATAGTTTAGTTGAAATCGGAGAGTGGGCATTTTGGGATTGCAATAAAGTTTCTATATCCGTGATACCGCAGTCTGTAGTAAAAATCGGTAGGCAAGCATTTACGTGTTGTGAAGGTATAACAACTCTTATCTTCAAAAATAATATGGAGATTATCAATGACCGAAGTTTTTCTGGTTGTAAAAACATAGAAAGAATAACTTTCCCCAAAAATCTAAGGGTAATCTCACATTTTGCATTTGCACGTTGTACAAAATTGAAGAGTGTAGATTTTCCCAAAAGTCTGGAAAAAATCGGTTATCGAGCATTTGCTGACTGTTGGGATTTAGAATCTGCTAATTTTTCATCTGCACCCAATGTCGATTCTACAGCATTTGTCAACTGTAAGTATCACTTTGAATACCAGAGTAAGCAATAGTAGAATTATGAATAGTTACAAACATATAATTACAAAGAGTCATGGATGTTTTGAGGTATATATTATTTCTTATAAATGTAAAATTTACGGTAACATTCTTGCGTAAACTTTATATGGAAAATCCTAACAATACTAATTTGTTAGGATTTTCAAATATGCTTAGACTCTATGGAATTGATACACAAGCAGGGAAAATTACCAATAAGGAAACCTTTGAAAATGAGATTCTTCCATTTCTCACAAGAATAGATGATGCTTTTGTAGTTGTTGAAAATTGCAAAGGCAACAAATATAAGCTATATACAGACAAAGAGACGTATATAGAGAAAGATGTTTTCTTTAATAAATGGGATGGTTCTTTTCTTGCTTTTGAGAAAACACAACATAGTGGTGAACCTCAATATGAAAATCATAGAAAGGAAGAAAAACTGCAAAAGTTTTATAGCATATTGGGCTATGGTGGCTTGTTGACATTGTGTTTGTTGTCAGTTTTGACAAATGAGAATTTTTTTTCAACGTGCATAAATCTTTTAGGATGTGGGATAGGGGGATTTCTCACATATTGCATTATGGCTCAGCATGTAGGCAAGAACATTGCTAAGAAAATATGCACAAATAGTCATCATTTTGATTGTAATATAGAATATCGTTTTGGCGGTACAATTGACTTGGCTGATATGTGTGCAGCATATTTTGCTACCTTTTTCTTGTTGACAGTATTATTAAAACATTCTGCATTATTTACAACTTTGTTTTGGGCATCAGCAATACCTGTTGTTGTCTGGAGCTTGTGGACACAAATCTTTGTGGTAAAGAAATTTTGCCCTATATGTTTATGTTTGCTAACAGACATGCTAGTGTTAAATGTATTCAATATCTGTACTTTAGATTTTAGAAATGTGCATTTTGTGAATTCAGATTTTAAGGATGTCATATGTAGTGTACTTTTCTTTCTTGTATTTTTGTCATTTTCGTCAAAGTATTCAAAAAACATATTGGGCAAGAGTGTACAAATTGAAAATATTAAAAGGAGTAATAATTACTTAAAAGAACAGTTTTTATTGCTGTTAAACAGATTTCCTCAAAATATAGATTCTAAACCAAGTTGTTTGGATAGTATCAATTGGGGAGAGACAAATGCCCAAAAGTGTCTTGTTGCTGTATTGAATCCAACATGTATTCCTTGTGCTTTAGATTTCTTGAACATGTATAGAGCTATGGCTTTAAGCAATTCAATCAAAGTACATGTATTTTTTACATATTGGACAAAAGAGCAGCATGAAAAATTGGAACTTTTAGTTTCTGCTATATTACAGAATCCCAATAAGATGTATGTTATTCAAGAATGGTATGACTTTGGAGTTTATGACCAAAAGCTATTCAAGGAAAAATTCTGCACTAAAAGTATAGAACGCAAGTTTATAGACCAACTTATTGATAGGCAAAAAGAGTGGAGTGTGAATAATAACATACACTCCACTCCTTCATTTATGCTTAATGGACATTTTCTGCCAAAAGGATTTAATTTTATGGACATAATAAATTTTTAGAATATGAAAATAACAAGGTTAACTTCACTTATTTTGTTTTTGGGTATGGCACCTAATGTTATGGGACAAAACATATCAACTTCAACGGATGATTACGAATGTATCTACGAGTATCAAGTAAAGAATGACAAAGGCTCTTCGGATGCAACTTCTACTATTTTGCAAATTGGCAGAAACGTAGCCATGTTTTCCGATTACACTGCATTCCGAGCAGACTCAGCCATTGCCTGTAAAGCTCCAGAGTCTGAAATTCAGAAGTTCAAAACACAACAAATGAGAAACGACATGTTCTTCGACCAGTCTGTCTCTCAAAATGTTCCAAAGGGTAAGTTGTCCGTTTATAGTGTCATCACGCCTAATTACTACAGCTATACGGAGAGTGGCACACCGATTAATTGGAATTTTGCCGAGGAAACTGACACCGTCTGCGGATATACTTGCCAGAAAGCTGTGGGAGAATATGGTGGCAGAACTTGGATGGTTTGGTATTCCACCGAGATACCTGTGTCTTTTGGTCCTTGGAAACTTTGTGGTCTGCCAGGCTTGGTATTGGCTGCAAAGGATTCTGAAGGCATACATCAGTTCAAGGCAATCACTTTTCGCAAGTCGAGCACTCCTATGAACTTGAAACCATACGCCAATGCCATCAAGACTTCAAGAGAACAATTCGTCAAGTCGAAGAACAAGTTCGAGCAAAATCCGATGGGCAACATACCTGCTGAATCCATCAGTGAAATGACTATCGGGAAGTATGAGGATGGTGGGCATAGTGCCTTGGTTAACGGTGTGGTGCTGAGAATGCGCCCTAATGGATATGTTCCTCTCGAATTAAAGTAAACTAAGGAGGCTTATGTATATGAGAAGATTCTTGTTTTTAATGATGTTGGCTTGCTTCTGTAACTGCGCTTTTGCACAAAGTGTGGTTACAGGAGTTGTGCGTGATACCACTGGCACAAGCTTGGAAGGTGTCATCGTCAGGGTAAATGCCGACAAGGCAACTCTTGGCTTTGCGAGAACAACAGAAAATGGCTCTTACATGATAACATTCAAAACCGATGCCAAGCAGATAATCATTACTGCCGAAGCCATCGGATATGAGAAAGCCAAAAGGGAAATCAAAAATCTCTCGCAAGCATGTAACTTCTATCTAAAGGAGAAGTCAACAGCCCTCAAGGAAGTTGTCGTAAAAGCCCCTGCCATCTATCAGCGTGGTGATACCTTGTCTTACAACTTAGCCTCATACATCGGAAAGAACGACTATACGCTGAAGGATGCCATGAAGAAACTTCCAGGCATCGAAGTTGGCGACAAAGGTTCAATCAAATACCTGGGCAAGGAGATTTCCAACTTTTATATCAATGGTATGGACTTGTTGGGTGGAAGATACAACATTGCCACAACCAACATACCTGCATCATTCGTCAACTCCGTCCAAGTGCTCAGCAACCATCAGGCAGTAAAAGCCGACAAGGATGTCTTTTCAGACAACGTTGCTATCAACGTGAATATGAGCAACAAGGCCAAGTTCAAGCCTGTAGGCACTTATGGCGTTTCGCTCGGTGCTGGCAAGCATGCCTTGTATGAAGTGAATGGTGCGGGAATGCTCTTCAAGTCAAACTTCCAAATGTTGGCTTCGCTAAAAGCAGGCAACATCAGTCAGTTCGCATTGAATGAAGGAACGAACCATTTCGATAGCAAGGAAACTGTATCTACAGTGTCAAGTTTGCTGGAAAACATTTCCGCTTCCACTCCTCCCATTGAGGTGGATAGATATGCCTCACCAACAGACCGTCTGTTGTCGTTCAACATTTTGAGAAAAATTAGGAAGGATGTTACCCTGAAGGGCAATATCGGATATAGCTATGCGAAAAGCCTATATGACTATAGCTTGACGAGAAGTTATGCAGATGTGGAAAATAATATCGTTATCTCACAAGCGTATTCACCTCGGTCGTCAGTGCATCGCCCAAGCATTCAGTTGGAATACAAAGACAACTCTGATAAGACTTATCTCGTCAACACATTGTCGGGCGTTGGTTCTTTCTTGACATCAGAGTTGCCAACAAGTGAAAATGGCATACTCTTTAGCCAAAAGCAGACCATGCGAGAGTTCTTTCTGAACAACAAGTTTTCTACACTGTGGCATCACAAGGACTTGCGATGGTCATTGACATCGGTTGTCTCATACCAAGGTTCTCCCATGGGAAAGGTAACTCTTGATAAAGAGGTGGAAGATGCAGTTGTACAGAATGCCAATGGGCAAAGTTTCCGCACAGAGAACACCCTCTCTCTGTCTAAGAAGCATCGCAATACTCGTATCTATTTGCCGATATTGATGAACTATTACATGGATAAAGTACAGACGACTTTACATCCTACGGATGAAAGCAACGATGTGAGTATGCAAAATCTCAGAGTGGCATTGGCTCCACAATATGAATATTCGCATCCTCAATACAGGTATGTTTTACGTTTGGAAGTGCCTGTGCGCATGGACTATATAGCTCACAGATACCACATGATTGCATCTTCTTCTAGTTCTTGGTATTATTCTGTTTGCCCAAGCATGTATTGCAACTATAAGCTCACCTCTCGCTCAGTGCTTCGCACCAACATATTCTACGCCCGTACATTCGGAGACATCTTGGATTTCTTGAAATCTCCTGTCCGAATCGATGATACTTCCATGAAGATGGGCTCGGGCATATTGGCGGACAACAAGAGTTTGAATGCCTCGTTGCATTACGACTATAAGATACCACTGAAAATGTGGTTCTTCAATGCTGATATTCTGTATAATCAAGAGAGAAGCAACATTCTGGCAAGCCAGGAGGCAAGCAATACGCTTGTCATCATGTCGAAGATATATGCCCCAAACACAGCAAGAAGTCTCATAGGGCAAGTTGGCATTACCAAATTCATAGAGTCTATCAAGACCAAGATTTCCTTGAACGGTGGCTATCAGTGGAGACGGCAAATGACCTTGCAGAATGACTATCAACAGAAATATACATGGAAGAGCTTGACGTTCTCTCCTTATCTGACATCGCAACCTTGCAAATACGTAGAGTTGGATTACAATGGCATGTTTGCCAAGACTTATCTTAGTACTGCTTATCAAAACAACAGCTATCTGAGCCAGCAGCACAAGGTTTCTTTGAAAATCATGCCCTTTGATGGCTTCATATTTGCCACATCTACAGATATTGTAAAAAATGAGTTGACGAAAGATGTGACCAAGACGATGGCTCTATTGGATATGGGCTTGTCTTATCGAAAAAAAGCGGTAAAGGTATCCCTTGACATCAGAAACATTCTGAACCAACATCAATATGGCTACACCATCTACAATTCCGTCAACACTTTCACATATAATTATCAACTGAGGGGAAGGGAGTGTGTCTGCTCGGTAAAACTAACGATATAAAGAATGAATAAAATACATTTCATAAAGCAACACGATGGCATGCAGTGTGGTGCTGCATGTTTGACAATGATTGTCAATTTATATGGTGTCAAGTGTTCCTTAGAATATGTTTCACAAATGTTACATATTGGGAAAAATGGCGTGTCAATGTTTGCAATTACAGAAGCTGCAAATGAAATTGGTTTCAATTGCCAAGGGCAATTATATACTATTGAACAATTGAAAGAAGCACAAATGCCTTGTATTTTACATTGGAATCAAAATCACTTTGTTGTATTATATAACAATACTGCGTTAAATTAATATTTAATCGTCTGTAAATCAATAACTTATAT
>OHWZ01000550.1_pt1 | contig 10409 bp, 9 predicted proteins | sample 1579781 | NCBI WGS metagenome assembly OHWZ01 (sample SAMEA3882545, study PRJEB24775) | human gut metagenome | biome: human-associated habitat; feature: intestine environment; material: feces | place: Netherlands | collected 2009/2010 | reverse complement strand
ACCACCGCGCCCACGGGCACTTCGCCCAGCGCAGCGGCCCGTGCGGCCTCCTCCAGCGCCGCGCCCATCAGCTCATAGTCGGTCATCCCATTCCCCTTTCTGCCAGCGCCCGGGCCAGCACCAGCCCATTGTTCAGGATATGCAGCACCACCCCGGGTGCAGGACTGTCGGTCTGCTCTGCGGCCCACCCGAAAATGAGCCCCATGCCCAGCGCGTAGCACTTTTCGGTCAGCGTTCCGTGCAGGGCCGCAAAGAGCACAGCCTGGCAGAGGTTTGCCGGGTGCTCCCCCAGCGGCCGCAGCAGGCGCAGCAGCGCCCCCCGGAACACCAGCTCCTCGGCCAGCGGCAGCACCAGCAGGCTGCGCAGCGTATCGGGCACGCCCTGCGGCAGCTCTGCCGCCCCGCCGGGGACCAGCACACACCAGACCGCCGCCAGCCCGGCCCAGGCCAGTGCCGCGATGCCTGCCGCCCGCAGGCGGCGGTTCTGTTCTGACATCTTCTCCGTCCCCTCTCCGTTTGGGGCCGCGCTGTTCCGCTGCTTCGGGCGCACAGCGCACCGCCCCGCAATGCTTGATGCCCATTGTATCATGTTCCGGCCCGTTTGTGCAAGAAAACGGAGCGGAATTGCGAAAATACGAAGAAATATTGATTCAAACAATTGACATTTTCCGTCGTCTCTGGTATATTCCTATACGACTTTTTGATTGATTTGGTCGGGTTATCCGTTCTTGGCCCCGTTGGAGGTATTACTATGATCCGCATTCTTACCGATTCCGCATCCGACATCCTGCCCGCTGAAGCCGAGCAGCTGGGCGTGACCGTCATCCCCCTGAACGTCACCCTGGAGGACGGCACCGTGCTCCGGGACGGCGTGGATATGACCCCCACCGTGTATTACGGCGTGATGGCCCGCTGCCACAAGCTGCCCACCACCAGCCAGCCCAGCCCCGAGCTGTTCCAGCGCTTCTTCCTTGAGGCGGCTGCCGCCGGGGACGAAGTGGTGGGCATCTTCCTCTCCCATGAGCTGTCCGGCACCTGCCAGTGCGCCCGGCTGGCCGCAGACATGGCCAATGTGGACAATGTCCTCTTTGTGGATTCCGAGAACGTCTGCCTGGGCGAGAGTCTGCTGGTGCGGCTGGCTGTTCAGCTGCGGGATGCCGGAAAGACTGCCGGGCAGATCGCCGCCACCCTTGAGCACGCCAAGGAGCATCTGCATCTGGTGGCTGTCATCGACGACCTGAAGTATCTGCGCAAGGGCGGCCGCCTGCCCGCCGCCGTGGCCGTGGCCGGTGGGATGCTGGGCATCAAGCCCCTCATCACCATCAAGGAGGGCAAGGTCGTTATGGCGGGCAAGGCCCGGGGCCTGCTCGGCGCTTACGTTGCCCTGTTCAAGAAGATCGAGGAGCTGGGCGGCATCAGCACCTGCGCCGACGCGCTGGCCGGTTACACCCTCGCCCCCCGCGAGGTGCAGCCCATCCAGACCTACCTGCAGGAGAATCTGGGCCGGAACGAGGCCCTTGTGCGCCAGATCGGCTGTGTCATCGGCACCCACGCCGGCCCCGGCGCGTTCGGCCTGGCCTTCCTCGATGAGGGCTTCACCTTCTGATCTTACCCAATCAAAAAGAGGAACTGCTTTCCCGGCAGTTCCTCTTTTTTGTTGGTTCACAGCACCGCGTCCGAGACGATCTTGCCCAGCAGGAGCACCAGCACCACAAGCATCATGGGGCGGATGAACTTTGCGCCCTTCTTGAGGGCGAAGTGGGAGCCCAGCAGGTTGCCCACAATGCCGCTGATGGCACAGGGGATGCCGATGGAGAACACCACCAGCCCGCTGGAAAGATACGTTACCAGGCTGGCGTAGTTGCTGGCAAGGTTGAGCACCTTGGCGTTGCCGCCCGCCGTGCGCAGGTCAAAGCCCATCAGGGTGGTAAAGGCAATGATGGCAAAGGTGCCGGTGCCCGGGCCAAAGATGCCGTCGTACAGGCCGATGCCCAGCCCGATGGCAAGGGCAAGCACCGCCTTTTTGGCGTTCAGGGTGCCGTTGTCCCGGTTCTCGTCGGGCAGGTCCCGCCGCCAGAGGATGAGCACCGCCGCCACCGGCAGGATGATGAGCATCATGGTGCGCAGCACCTGATCGCTGAGCAGGAGCACGATGTGGGAGCCCAGTGCGCTGCCCACAAAACTGCCCACAGCCGCCAGCAGGCCGACCCGGATGTTCATGGCTCCCTTCTGGAAGAACTGCGCCGTGGCAAAGGTGGTGCCGCAGGCCGCGCTGAATTTATTGGTGCCGTAGGTGTAATGCACCGGCAGGCCCGCAAACAGGTAGGCGGGCAGGCTGATCAGGCCGCCGCCGCCCGCCGCCGAGTCCACAAAGCCCGCAAACCCGGTCATCAGCATCAGAAACAGCAGCATCGGCAATGATAATGTAATTTCCATTCGTTCTACTTTCCTACTCTTTCGTTTACTTCAGATACAGCTTTCCCTCGCAGGCCAGGATCTGATCCAGGATCATCCGGGACACCCGGGCACCATAGACCATGGCGGGGTGGTCGTTGTACTCGATGATGTCATGGAACTCCTTGTTCATCAGAACGATCACATACTCGCCGTAGGGGGTGTGGATGATGCCGCCGTCGTTGCGGCAGGCGTTCATGCTGCCGCTCTTGCTGGCCACCCAGATAAGCTCCGGCTCGCCGGTCTCCTCGCAGTCCAGATAGAACTGGGGGAAATCGTGGGTCAGCATGGTGTTATAGTGCTGCTGGCGGAAGATGCCCAGCATGGCGGCGCTGGCTTCTTTGCTGACCAGCGTGCCCTTTGCCACCTGCGCAAACAGGGCGGCGTAGTCCCGGGGCGTGGTGGTGCCCAGCTTGTCGTAGCGGTCAAAGTGGAGGGGGTTGTGCAGGACGGTGTGCCCAAAGCCCAATTCCCGGATGCAGGCATTGATGGTGTCCAGCCCCAGGTAATCGATGATCATATTGGTGGCGATGTTGTCCGAGCAGATGATCATCATGGTGGCGGTGTCCTTCACCTTGAGCTTTGCCCCCACGCCCAGGGCCCGGAGCATCCCGGAGCCGTCCACGAACTGGCTGGCCTCGTAGGTGATCTCCTCTTCCAGGTCAGCCCTGCCCCGGCTGGCCTGCAGATACAGCACCGCCAGAATGAACGCCTTGATGGTGGAGGCCGTCTCAAACTCCTCGTCGGCACCGATCTCCACCGTGCTGCCGCGCAGGTCATCCACAAAAACGCTCATCCTGCCCTGATAGGAATAGAGCTCTGCAGCAATGCGCTTTTCCAATGTCATATTCTGATCCATCTGGAATCCCTCAACTTTTCTATACTTTCCGTTATACTTTATTCTTACCGTTAAGACATTATTTTTGTTGATTCTGTTGTTTTTGTTGCATGTGTTCTCTCAACTACAACAAAATCAACAAATTCAACAAATTCTGAGATACCAACGGTGATTACAGGTTGTTTTCAAAGAAACGCTGTGCGTTGCGGAAGAAGATGGCTTCCACCTCATCCTCGGTGAAGCCCTCTTTCCGCAGGGCATCGGCCAGCAGGGGCATTTTGGAGCAGTCGCTCAGTTCCAGCTTGCCGCCGATGCCGTCAAAGTCACTGCCCAGACCGATGATCTCAATGCCGCCCACCTGCTTGAAATGAGCCGCGTGTTTGGCCATCAGGGCCGTTGTGCTGCGGCACAGGTCGGGGCTGGGCTGGTCATCCAGAAAGCCCGCGCAGTAGTTCAGGCCCACCAGACCGCCTTTTTCCGCCATGACCCGGATCATCTCATCGGTCAGGTTGCGGCAGTGGGGGGCCAGGGCGCGGCAGTTGGAGTGGCTGGCCGCAAAGGGGCGGGTGCTGTGCTCCGCAATGTCCCAGAAGCCTTTATCGGACAGGTGGCTCACATCGGCAATGATGTGCAGGCGCTCCATCTCGGCCAGGAACTCAAAGCCCTTCTCCTTCAGGCCGGTCTCGGTGTTGGGCATACAGGGCCAGATGGGGCCGTTGCCGGGCACCACGTTGGGGCTGGCCAGCTCGTTTTCGTGGTTCCAGGTCAGGGTCATCATCCGCACGCCCAGCTCGTACATCCGGCGCAGCACGCCCAGACTGCCCTTGCAGCAGCCTGCTTCCTCAATGGTCAGCATTCCGCTGATCTTGCCCGCCTCGGCGTTTTTGCGGATATCCTCGGGGCGGTAGACAGGGGCGATCCTGTCGGAATACCGCTCCATCATCCGCTTGAACACGTCGATCTCTTCCAGCGCCGTCACCAGCGGGTCCGCGCCCGGGGTGGGGTCGGCCAGATTCACAAAGGCGGCAAAGCACTGGAGCATGTAGTCGCCCTTCTCCAGCTTTTCCAGATCGATGTGGCCGTTGTTGTGGGCAAAGGTCTGCCCGTCGCCCCTCATCTCCGCGCGCCGCAGCTCGCTCAGGGTGTCACAATGTAGATCAAAGACTTTCATCGTTCATGTCCTTTCTTAACAGCTTCTATGTTAAACCTCTCCGGGATGCCGCCCCTTCGCAGCAGCTGGCGGGGTTAACCCCCCAGTCACGCTTCGCGTGCCAGCCCCCCTAATAGTGGGGCCCTTGGCATGGCGGAAAGCCTTTCCTTTTTGCCAAGGCCGCCCCTACTAGGGGCGGTGGCATTGCGAAGCAATGACGGTGGGGTTTCACCTTCAGAACACACTCCCCACCGCATACAGACTCTTGACCAGATCTTCCCGGTACAGCGGGTCGGCGGGGTCAAGGCTGTTGATGACCACGCCGCCGCTGGCGGACGCGCCGGTGGAGTGGATGTAGCGGCCCTCGCCGAGGTAAAGGGCGATATGGCCGGGGAAATAGAGGGCATCGCCCCGCTTTTTGTCTGCAAAGGGGATCTGGTGCATGGGCCAGCCCTCCACGATCCTGGCATCCCGGTAGATGAGCACGCCGCACTGCATATAGGCGCTGCTGACAAGGCCGGAACAATCAATGCCCCGGCCCGATTTGCCGCCCCAGCGGTACTCGGTGCCCAGATACTTTTTCGCCTGCGCGCAGACGGCATCCCGGAACGCTTCCTCGCTGCCGTCGTACCACGCCTGCAGTGCCTGCGGCACCAGCTCCCCGGCGGTAATCTTCCGGGCCTCAGCCAGCGCGTCATCAAAGGCCAGCCCCTCCCGCTGGGAGAACACGGCGGTCATCTCAAACCGCACTGGCTCCAGCGCCACGTCCCGGACATAGCCGGTGCGGCCATCCAGCAGGGCCACCTTGGCCCAGCCGGTGTGGGCCTCGGCTTCCTCGGGCGGTTCGGGCAGGCGGCAGAGCAGGCAGCCCCGCTCCAGCTCCAGCATCCGCACCCCCTGCACCTTGGGCAGGCTGAGCACATCGGTGGCACGGCCCACCAGCACCAGCGGCTGGGGCAGGTAGTCCCGCAGCGCATCCTCGCTGACAAATTTCAGCGCATCCCGCCGGACAAAGCCGTGGTAGCCGTAAAAGGTGACCACCTCGGCCACCTCCGGGGAGAGGGGCACTCCCTCGGCAGTCACGCCGCCGGGGGCGGTGCGCACCTGACAGGCCTGACCGTACAGGCCCTCGTCCCCGATGGTGGAAACAAGGCCCGCCTCGCTCTGTTTCGTGGTCTGGGGCAGGTCGTAAATGGTCACGACAGGCCGGGCAAATAGGGCGTATTGCATCATTCGGTTCCCTCCAACAAATTCAGCAGCTCCTCCGGCTTCATGCGCAGGATGGCACCATCCGCGCTGCCGGTGACGGTCTCGGCCAGATCCTGCTTGGCCTGCTGCAGCTCCACGATCTTTTCCTCAATGGTGTCCTGGGCGATGAGCTTGTACACCTGCACCGGGTTCTGCTGGCCGATGCGGTAGGCACGGTCGGTGGCCTGATTCTGAGCCGCCACGTTCCACCACGGGTCGTAGTGGATGACGATGTCGGCCGCGGTCAGGTTCAGGCCGGTGCCGCCTGCCCGCAGGGAGATCAGGAACACGCTGGCCTCGCCGCCGTTGAAGCGGCGCACCAGCTCGGCACGCACCGGCTTGGGGGTGGAGCCCTGCAGGGTGAAGTGGCTCACGCCCTCTGCGTCCAGCCGCTTGGCCAGCAGCTCAAGCATGGAGGTGAACTGGCTGAACAGCAGGATGCGGTGCCCGCCCTCCACGGCACTGGTGACCAGCTCGATGCAGGCATCCAGCTTGGCGCTGCCGCCTGTCCAGTTGTCGACAATGAGCCGGGGGTCGCAGCAGATCTCCCGCAGCCGCATGAGGACGGCGAACACCGCCATCTTGTCCTCTGGCTTGGCGGCCCGCAGCTTCTCCCGGGCATCCACCACGGCGGCAAGGTAGAGCTTGCGCTGCTCCTCCTCCAACTCAATGCGGTAGACGTTCTCTGTTTTGGGGGGCAGCTCCTTCAGCACCTCGGACTTCATCCGGCGCAGGATGAATGGCCCGGTGAGCTGGTTCAGCCGCCGCACCGCCGCCGGGTCGTTTTCCTGCGTGATGGGCTTTTCAAACCGGCTGCAGAAGCTCTTGTAGGGCGGCAGGTAGCCCGGCATCAGGAAGGAGAAGATGCTCCACAGCTCACCCAGGCGGTTCTCCACGGGGGTGCCGGTCAACGCAAAGCGGACACGGCTGTTCACCCCGCACACCGCCTTGTATTTCTGGGTGGTGTGGTTCTTGATGGCCTGGGCCTCGTCCAGGATGCAGGCGTAGAATTTCTGGTTCTCGTACAGGGTCTCGTCGCGGCGGAGCAGGTCGTAGCTGGTCACCACCACATCGGCCCCGTCCCACTGCTCGGCCAGCTGGGCCCGGTGGGCGGCATCCCCGTCCACCACAACGCAGTTCAGCTCCGGCGTGAACTTCTGGCATTCCTCGGCCCAGTTCAGCACCAGCGAGGCCGGGCAGACGATGAGGCTGGGCAGGGGGTTCCCGCCCTGCTCCCGGAGGGCCAGCAGATAGCTGAGCACCTGCACCGTCTTGCCCAGACCCATATCATCCGCAAGGATGCCGCCCATGCCGTAGCCATCCAGCGTGCGGAGCCAGCGGTAGCCGTCCCGCTGGTATTTTCGCAAAACTTTTTGTAGAGATGCGGGTGGTGTATACTCGCTGTCCTTTACCGCGTGGAAGCTCCGGCTGAGCTGGCGGAAAGCATCGTCCCGGTTGAAGCGGATGCCGTTCTGCCCCGAAAGCGCCCAGTCCAGACTGGGGGCCCGGTACAGGGGCAGCCGGGCGTGGGCCTGGCCCAATTTGGCTCCGGAAAGCTCCAGCGTCTCGTTCAGCTCGTCCAGCACCTCCATGGAATCGTCCAGCCGGAGCAGACGGCCATCGCGCAGGCGGTGGTAGCGCTTTTTCTGGTGGAGCGATCTCAGCAGGGCTTTCAGCTCTCCCACCGGGAACTCCCCCGTGTCCACCTCCAGGTCGAGCACGCTGCCGTGCACCGACACCCCCACCGAGATCTTCGGCGGTGCGGCCTGCATACTGCGGAAGGCATCGGTCAGGTAGACCTCGCCCTCAGCCAGCAGGGCCGGGATGCCCTCATCGAGGAAGCGGTAGACTTCATCCTCCTCATAGGCATCGTAGTGGGCGGCAAGGCCGTTGCCCATGGTGTCCGGCCCCGGCTCCAGATACCGCCCCAGCAGCCGCCCGGCCCGCTGTTCGGCGCGGGCATCCCGCAGCAGACCGGCAGGCCCCGGTTCCTCCGGCGTGACGCGGTCCTCGCCGTACAAAAATTCAAGGTGCGCCCGCACCGTTTCCCGCGTGGGCGCGTCGAGATAAAACTGCACCACCGGCTCCAGCGGGATCTGATTCAGCAGCAGGCGTTCGGGGTCCTCAATGGTCACCCTGCTGCCCAGCTCCGGCAGGACGTAGCTGCAAAAGGCGGTGGCATCCCCGGTGGTAAAGAACAGGCTCTTGCCGCACAATGCCTCAAGGGCGGGCCGCATCCGGGCGCTTTCGGCCCGGTCCAGCTGCCAAATTGTATCCTCACTGTATAAATAGTCGTTGTCTAAACCCGTTTTCCATCCCAACGCAGGGGTCACGGACACCTCCACGCCGCCCCGGCGCTTTTCCACCCGCATGGTCAGGGCCGGGATGCCGGTCTTGAGGGTGTAGCCGCCCAGATTGCCGGTGGGGGCATAGAGGGCCACCAGACCGTCAAAGATCTCGCCGTTCAGCGGGATGCCCCCGGCAGGCCCGCTGCGGGGCGCATTGCCGTAGCTGCGCAGGGCCGCCTCGGCTCCTTCCTTTGCGCTGAGCTGCCGCCGCAGCAGGCGGAGCAGCTGCTGTGCCTCCGGGGCAAAGGCCTCCCAGCTGTGCTGGAATTCCAGCGCCTTGCCGTAACTGATAAAGCCGTGCTTCTCCACGGCCCGCAGCAGGTCCGGGATGCTCTTTACCACATACTGCCGCCCGCCGTCTGCCGAGATGCGCAGCCGCAGCCAGGGCAGCTCCCCGGGCAGCAGGGTCAGCTCCGGTTCCAGCTCTGCGGAGTGGGGGCGCAGCTCCGCGTGGCCGGTCACGCCGTCCACCTCGGCCAGTGCTCCCTCCTGATAGGCCCGGAGCAGCCGCCGTGCCTCGTAGTCAGATTCCGGTTCCTCGCCCCGCCACTTCTTGCCGAACAGCATTTCCAGGCTGGAGGCATAGCTGTCCCTGCGGGGCGGCTCCTCAGGCTGGGGCGTTTGCAGATTGGCCGTGCCCCGCACCACGCCCGGGATGCTCTCCGGGCTCTCCGATGGCTTCTGCGGCGCTCTGCCGGAAAGGCCCTGACTCTCGCTGTCCCACATCAGCAGCGCGCCGATGTGCTTGCAGCAGGGCCCCTCGCCGTTTTCGTTGTAAGGGCAGGAGCAGCTGGCGCTGACAAAGCTGCCATTTTCCCGCAGCCAGACCTGGGTCTGGTACAGGCTCCGCCCGCCGCCGCGCACGTCGGCGCTCAGGTGGCGCACGCCGTTCCCGGCCACTTCGCAGTTCAGATCCTGTATCCGGTCCGTGTAGGCCTTGGCCCGCGCGAATACCGTGCCGCCCAACAGGTAGCGGATCTCTTCCATGTCCATCCGGGGTCTCCCTCCCTCTGCAATGCTCTATTGGTTAAGCATACCGCACCGGCGGGCGGGATGCAAGGCTTTTGCAGAAAAAATCCGCCGCCTCTTTTGCAGGGACAGCGGAAGGAAGCCTTATGTATAAATCTGATAGATATTTTCAATTTGATACGGGTCACTCAGCAACACCCTGCCATCCGACAACACCGTAAGTTCATCCCCTACCGCAAGGTCTTCCAGCTTTGCTTGCTTTCCACTTTTTGTCCGCAGCTTTTCTGAAACCTTGTGGAACGCATATAGCTTCCCGTTTTTTTCTTCCGCCATCAGAAAATCATTTTTCTCGTCAATTGCAGTGACGGTAACTGCCGTATAGGTGCTGACTGACGCTAGAATTTCCTCGATTTCCTGATAAACTGCCTTTCCTCCCGGAAAAACGTATGCCTTTTTCCCGTTGACCAAACAGATTCGGCTGTCCGCATAAAACGCAAGCCAGACCTTCGCCTCGTCGTCGCTGCCGAATTGAAGGACCACATCCTGCCCACCCGCATCGAAGGTATCCTGATTGATGCAGGGCAGGTAGAGTTTCTTTCCTAGATATTCTTCGAGCGCCTGATACAGCTCCGTCGAAGCATCGGTCTGGAGATCGTTCATCTCCACATCGCCCCGGAACGAATTCAGGTTCATTTCCGCCACGGCAAGCGTATCGCTTTCCCGGATGGGCTTGGTAATCTTCTGCACCCGGTACACTGCAAGGGAGCCGAATGCCACGCACAGAAACAGCATCACCCCGGCAGCCGCCAGAATGCGCTTGTGCTTTTTGCTCACTTTCACCGAAAAAAGAACGCCCACAAAGCACACTGCCATTGGCAGCAGACACATGACCCAGTCCATCGTTTCATCTCCCTCGCGGTAGTTTCTTTCATTATACCGGAAGCCGTGCAAAAGTGCAACAAACGCGCACTGATATTCCGACATAAACACAGCGGCCCCGCTTACGCTGGTTTTCCCAGCGCGGTGGAGCCGCTTTTTATGCCGTTATTGGGAGATACGGTAATGTCCCACAATGTCCGTTCGCTTTTCCAGAATGTCCTGTTCGTAAGCAGTCTGCCACGGATCGTTATGATGGATCACATAGGGCACACCGTCCCAGTTCCGCCGATCAGAAACGATGCCGATATGCTTTTCAAAGATCACGATGTCACCGCCCTGCCACTGCTCCACATCTCACGGCACATTCCTCCCTTTGTATAGAACACGAATCCGAATGTTATTTCAGTGCACTTCGTCAAATTTACGAAACAAAAAACGCCTCAGGAAAAATCCTGAAGCGTTCTGTTCAAGTCGGCGACTACCTATTTTCACGCGCCGTTTCCAGCGAACTATCTTGGGCACG
>OHWZ01000533.1_pt1 | contig 10651 bp, 9 predicted proteins | sample 1579781 | NCBI WGS metagenome assembly OHWZ01 (sample SAMEA3882545, study PRJEB24775) | human gut metagenome | biome: human-associated habitat; feature: intestine environment; material: feces | place: Netherlands | collected 2009/2010 | reverse complement strand
AAGGCAATGAATATAGAAATAAACCAATATTCATATCTCTCTCCTAAAAATAATAATAAACAAAAGAAACCATTCTAGACGCCAACACTAGAATGGTTTCTTTTCTACTAAACTTGTAGAATATAGCTATTCTTTGCTACAATACAACTATGCCAAGAATTCAAAATGATTGTATAAATACAATAGAAATTAAAAAAAGTAAATTTATTACCTACCTTCATAGAACACAGGATGAACAAGAGGCAAAAGACTTTTTAAAAGCTATAAAAAAAGAACATCCCAATGCCAATCATCATTGTACAGCTATGATTATAGGAAACATTATGCGATCTAACGACGATGGAGAACCAAGTCAGACAGCAGGTCACCCTATGTTAGATGTGTTGATGCATAATGAAATGCAAGATATTCTAGCCGTTGTAGTACGCTATTTTGGAGGAATCAAGCTTGGAACCGGAGGACTTGTAAGAGCCTATAGTTCGAGTATTTCCCAAGCTTTAAAAGTGGCAACACTGACAACTGTAACTACACTTCAAGAATATCAAATTCATTTTTCTTATGATCTCATTGGAAAAATTGACCATTACTTTAGAACACAAAACATTGAAGTTATTGAACAACAATATGAAGAAGATGTTGTCTATCATTTCCTTGTTCAAGAAGATATTTCTAAAGATTTAATGGAACTTACAAACGGAAAGATACAAATTCAATATATACAAGATATAGAAACAGAATGTGTGATTTAATTTACGCACAATGAATATGATATACTTTAGAAAAGCGAGGTACCTTTATGGATAGTATTTTTACTCTTATTGCCTTTTTTGTGATTATCTTTATATTTGGAACCCTAGCAAGCTGGCTGCTTCCATTTATTTTACCAATCATCATTTTCTTCTGGATTATTTCCCTATTTACAGGAAGAAGGCATGTACACGTTCACACTTATCGCAGTACACAAAGCCAAAATGAACAACCAAAATCAACTCCAAAACATGGAGCTATTGATGTTGAATATACGGAACACGAAGAAGATGGAGATAACCAATGATTTGTCACAACAGTGTTGGATATGATGCACAAATCAAAGACTTGTTGATTAAATCCGCATTTAATATGGATAAAAAAGAAATCGATGCCTGGATGAAATATCAATATGATCCACAACACATGTTCTGTTTCTGGCAAGACGATAAGATTACTTCTTGTCTTCAAGTCACAAAAAGAACTATGATGTTTTTAGATCGACAAATGCGCGTATCTGTGATTGGTATGGCTGCAACTTTACCAGATTATAGACAAAGAAAACAATTTTCTAACTTATTAGATGCTGCCATTTCACAAGCTACTTATAACGATTTATTAACCATCACATACACAAACATGCCAAAATTATTTGAGGCAAAAAGCTTTCAACACATTTCAAACACAAAAGAATATTGGATTGGAGCTCCACTATGCAGAAGTGGTAATCCTTACCATGTAAAACCAAAAAAAGAGAACTTATACACATTATATTTCCAATTCATGCAGTATTTTGATGGCAGTATTCTATTAAGTGAAGATGAATTCAACAAGCTTATCCAATATCATAAAAGCTTAAAAAAATCCATTGTCACAATGGTTAATGAAGATAAACAACCGAAAGGATTTGCGATATATTCTACTAAAGATCATCAAGCACACGTAGAAGTTTTAGTTTACTTCGACTCACAAGCCATTCAAGATCTTCTAAGTTATTTATCCATCAACAATGAAGTAACATCCATTCTAATCAGTGAAAGTGAAAGATTTGATAAATTATTCCCGCTTCATTTTCCTAGAACCGATAAAAAATTAATGGTCAGACTCAACAATTATAAATTATTCGATAAATTCTCTAACACAAACGTTAGAAACGCAAAAACAGCTTATGAACTATTAGAAAAGCCTACATGGAACCATTTCCAGTAGGCTTTTTATTATGAAACGCAAAAAAGGAGGCATCGCTAAAAGCCTCCCTTTCTGCTTAGAATAATGGATTTAGATACTTTCAACAAGCATCCTCCATTATCTTAACACGTTTTAAATGAAATGAAACAAATTATTTTTGTTTTGCCAAAGTCTCCAACATATTTCGAGCCACACTATATTCATAATAAGGACCCAATTGATTGTTTGCGGCATATTTTGCCTCTTCCAAAGCTGTGCATGGCGCATACGAATGTTCAAACATCGACAACATCTATAAATCATTGCCACCATCACCATAATTCCAATGATAGAAACGTAAAAACAACTTATGAATTATCAGAAAAGTCTACGCAGAATATTTTCAGTAGGCTCTATTTACTTATTCATGAAACAAAAACTTCTGCCAGCTTTTACTTCATTCAATAAGATATGATCGGCTTCTGGAATATGACCAATACGATTTCTTTGTCCATCTACTTTCATATCTTTTAATACAATTTGTACTTCACCACGATAATGCGCCAAGTTATCATTCACAATGACTACATCTCCTCGATGATAGTATTCTTCATCTATTTTTCTTTCCGGAATATTCTTTTTACCGTAGAACATTCTTGTCCAGCGAGAACGAATCATGTAGTATGGTGTTTCTCCACATTGGTGATATACACTATCAAAGACAATTTCTTTTTCCAAATCTGTGACACCATCATCTAAAACGACTTTAAATGGAACTCTCTCTACATCTCCATGAGGAAGCAGTTCTGCCAAGTAGTCTTGTCCAACTAGTTTTGGTATATTGACATAAGCTTGGTTCATCACTTGATCAATTGCTTTAAATTCTTCTTCACTCGCAAAAGCATTTCCGAAGATGATTTCATCCACATCACCTACCGCAATCCAATGACGAACCTGCAATTCAGCTGGAATCCAACGGTGATCTTCAACAGTTGGAAGTCCATCATGTACTGGCCATGGCCCATGTGTATTGTCTTCATTACTAGAAATAAAGACAGCACTAGGAATGCCCAAAGTTGCCAATTCTTTATTGATGGAGCGAATACTTTCTAAATCGGATGCCGTATAGCGTTCTGGATAGAAATTGTGGCAAGTTGAGAAGTTCTTTGGATTTGCCCCATTTTCTAATGCCATACGAACAGCTTGAATCATACAACTTGATAATTCGATTGTAATGTTATAAGGGTTGTTGATTAAAGTCACATCTCTTTGATCAAAATATGGAAGATCCATACGAATGATGTCAATTCCCATTTCTTTAAAGATGGAGATGTCACTTTCGCTAGCACCCATTTTTTTAAAGAATGCGGTGTTACAGTCACCAGATACCTTCATTCCATGTTTATGTGCTAAATCACAAAAATTTTTAAAATAATCAAACACTTCTTCTTTTGTGCCCGGAACACTAAACATACTTGTAAAGATTTTTGTGAAACCATAACGGCTTGCCATTGTTAAATAGTTTTCGATTTCCTCCATAGATTCTTGTTCTGGATATAAAGAAACGCCTAAAATTGGTTTTTTTACTGGTTTTGTTTCACCTAAAAGTCCCATTATTTTCTCCTTTTAAACTAATTTTGCATATGAATTATTTCTTCTTCAATCGTTGGATATGAAATAAGTGTTTCACCATCTAAATTCTCATTAAACATATTCACACCACTGATCTGATGATTATTGTATGTCGTATAATAGTAAATTCCATTTCTTAAGTCACAACAAGAAGTATAAATTGTATATTCATACTTTCCTGGTTCTACTTCACAAAGACCTTTTTGTTGCTTGACACTACCAATAATGTGGAAATATTGACTTAAATCATTCTTATCACTCGTCGCATTGGCTCTTGTATAGGCAACACGCACAAATCTGGATCCACTCGATAAGTCTCCAGGAAGTCCCATAGCTCCAAAGCCACGTGAATAAGCAGTCAAATCCAATCCAAAGTTATTTTCAGGTTGTTTGTTTGATAAATACATATAGTCATTCAAACGAAATAACTGCATAGGAAATGGCGGATTGTTTGTCAAAACATGCGTAGGATTATCATATACATGCATACCATCTTCCATACACTCAACGACAATGCTTTCATTTTCATCACTGATCATATAGTGTAATTCAGCTACTGGAAATTGTTCATTAAATGGTGTCGCACAAACATTTGTATTTTCTAATACGACTCTTGCCTCTTTGACACTTGCACATTGCGATAAGATCCAAGGAATAAATTCAAAGGCAGCCACATTGTTCTTGTCTTCTTTGACTTCATAAAACTTTGCATTCCCAACAAAGTTTAATCCAGCCATTCCCAAGCCTTTCTCATTCATGGCATCATAATACAATGGATACTCTTCAAATACATGGGCCATACCAATCAGAGCATAATGACTTTCATGTTTATCTAAATGTCTAAAATGAAAGTCATAATTACGTGGAGCCACAGCTACTTGTTCTCCATATGAAAATTCATAATCTAAATTCCTTCCAAAAAACTGATTAAAGCTTAATGCGGTACACATTAAAATCATCTCCTTCTACTTAGTAGCTTAACACAAACTACAAAAAGATTACACACATAATAATGTACAAATCAAAATATGTGTTCATTGCGTTAAGTACCAAAAAAATATATATTTTAAGTGTCATAAGAAATGCCTTATCTTATGATTAACCCTTTGGAAAATTATTCAACCCTATAAACTCAAGATACATTTTTATCTTAATAATTTTCCTCTCCCTAAAGCAATGTCAAGCCCGGACATTGCTTTTTATTTTACCTAAAAGAAAAAAGCCATAAGTTTCCCTATGACTTAAAACGCAAATACAATTCCTATCACTGCACTAGCTACAATAAACCAGATTGGATGTAATTTAGGTTTATACTTACTCAATGCCAACAATATGAATAGACAAATAAATTGTTTCCAGTTAAATGCAGAGAATGTATAATCACCAAATAAAGTTGTCACCAAAATATCAATGGTAGCCACGGCAATAAAGGCAACTACAGCAGGTTTTAATCCGGCAAAGATTTGTTGAACAAGTGTAGCCTCTTTAAATTTCTCTAAGAAATTGGCAATGATACAAATAATAATCAAACTTGGTAAAACCAGACCGAGTGTTACCACAATCGAACCTAATACACCATATTGACTAAAGCCTACATAACTAGCCATATTGACACCCATTGGACCTGGTGTAGATTCACTAACCGCAATCATTGTGGATAGATCACTCATAGTATACCAGCCATAACGAACCCCAATCTCTCTTAAGAAAGGAATAGTCGCAAGGCCTCCTCCTACCGCAAATAGTCCGGTTTTAAAAAATTCTAAAAACATCAACAACAATTTAGGCATTCTTCTTTAACCATCCTATTCTAGAGAAAACAACACCCGCAATACCAGCACCAATCACAAGTAACACCGTAGAAACTTTAGTAAACATCGCAAAAATAAGAGCCACCGCAAAAATCAAGAAACCAATCTTATTCTTAATATTGCCTTTACCTAATTTTAATACCGCATTGATCATCAACATACATACAGCTACACGAATTCCATTTAGGGCATGTTGTACAATGGCTAAACTTGAAAAGTTTGTGATCAAACCTGCAATTATACTAATAATGATGATGGATGGAGTAACTACACCTAGAGTAGCTGCAATCGCTCCTGGAACTCCGGCTTGATAGTATCCAATAAAAGTGGATGTATTGACCGCAATAACGCCGGGTGTACATTGACCAATCGCATAATAGTCCATGACTTCATCTTCTGTAGCCCAATGATATTTTTCAATAACTTCCTTTTGAATCATTGGCAACATGGCATATCCACCACCAAAAGTAAATAGACCCATCTTAAACCAAGAAACATATAATTGAATGAGTTTCTTCATTTTACTCTCCTTTTAATACAAATTTTTCAATAACTTCACAAACAGCACCTTCTTCACAAGTAGCCGTTGTGATATAGTCGCAATCCGGCTTGATACCTGGTGCTGCATTTTGTACACCCACACCTAAGCCAGCATCCTTAATCATGGATAAATCGTTATAGTTATCTCCAATCGCAATCGTATCCTGAATATCAATATGTAATAGATTGGCTAGTTTTTTTAGTCCAGCCCCCTTATTTACACCCTTATGGTTAAATTCAATATAACGATTACTTGAATATGAAACATCCATATCATACGTAATATCCTTTAGATCACGATCAATGCTTTGAAGATACTCAAAATCTGTATTTGTATATAACACCTTTACAATTTCTTGTCCCTTTAAAAAATCAAGATTCTGATCAAATACCTCAATCATTTCTTGACGATTCTGCACATATCTTTTTTCATCTTCCGTTAAGTTATATGCATATACCGCATCACGCGTATATACATGAATGACTACATCATACTTTAATCCACGCTTATATAATTCTTCAGCTTTTTCAAAAGAAATACCTTCAAAATGTAAAAGTCGATTATCCTTATTTTCAGTGATAGCACCCCCATTATATGAAATCACATATTGGTTTGCTTCATCAAAAAGATCCAATTCCTTTAATGTACCCTGAACTGTGTTATAACCTCTTCCTGTAGCCAGTACAAATTTAACACCTAAATCTTTCAACTTCTTAATGGCCTCAATATCTCTAGAATCAATTGTTCGATCAGGTTTGATCAAAGTTTCATCTAAATCACACGCAATTAACTTATACATAAGTAAACACCCTCCCTTAGATATGGAAAAATTATAAACCATCCTTTTTCAAAAAAAAAGTAGCATTAAAGCTACTTATAATACAGAACCAATCACATGAACTACAAAAGCTAAAATCCATGCAAGTACACATTGCCATGCCACTACACCGACTGCCCATCTTGCACCTAGTTCTCGTTTAATAGATGCGATAGCCGCAACACATGGTGAATAAATCAAACAGAATACAAGTAACGAAGCAGCTGATAGTGTAGTTAATGCACTATGTACACCACCTACAAATAATACTTGTAGTGTAGAAACAACACTTTCCTTAGCCATAAACCCACTAATCAACGATGTCACAATACGCCAATCTTGAAGTCCTAATGGCGCAAATACAGGAGCAATCCATCCGGCAATCATTGCCAAAATACTTTGGCTTGAATCTTTGACCATATCGAATTGTAAATTAAAGCTTTGAAGGAACCATACAAGTACAGTTGCCACAAAAATAACCGTAAAGGCTTTTTGTAAGAAATCCTTCGCCTTTTCCCACAACAATTGACTCACATTCTTTAATCCAGGCAAACGATAGTTTGGAAGTTCCATCACAAATGGAACAGCTTCTCCTTTAAATAAAGTGTTTTTAAATAAAAATGCGATTAAAACACCTACGACAATGCCCAAAACATAAAGTCCTGTCATAACTAGGCCGCCTTGTTTTGGAAAGAATGCATTCACAAAGAAGGCATAAATAGGTAATTTTGCGGTACAAGACATAAATGGCGTCAACAAAATCGTCATCTTACGATCTCTTTCACTTGGTAAAGTACGTGTCGACATAACGGCTGGTACCGTACAACCAAATCCAATCAATAAAGGAACGATACTTCTTCCTGACAGCCCAATCTTTCTTAATAGTTTATCCATAAAGAAGGCTACACGCGCAATATATCCACTATCTTCCATCATAGATAAAAAGAAGAATAGTGTCACAATGATTGGTAAGAAAGATAAGACAGAACCTACACCCGCAAAGATACCATCAATCACCAAACTATGTACAGCATAGCTTACGTGAGCACTTGTCATCCATGCATCCACTACTTGTGTGATCCAATCAATACCTAGTTCTAACAATCCTTGAAGCCATGCACCAACCACATTAAATGTTAGATAGAATACAAGCAGCATTATTCCAATAAACATAGGAATTGCGGTATATTTACCCGTTAAAATACGGTCAATTTTTTCACTTCGAACACGCTCTTTACTTTCTTTAGGTTTTACTACGGTTTGTTCACAAACCTTTTCAATAAAGGAAAAACGCATATCGGCAATGGCCGCACTATGATCGAGTCCACGCTCTTTTTCCATTTGAAGCACAATGTGCTCAATCATTTCTTTTTCGTTATCATCTAAATCCAAACGATCAAGAATCAAATTATCGCCTTCAATAATTTTACTAGCCGCAAAACGCAAAGGAATATCTACCTTTTTGGCATGATCTTCAATCAAATGACAGATGGAATGTATACAACGGTGAACGGCTCCACCGAAATCATCTTCCCCACAAAAATCTAAACGGCCTGGTCTTTCCTGATATTTCGCAATATGAATCGCATGTTCAATCAATTCATCAACACCTTGGTTTTTAGCTGCAGAAATAGGTATAACTGGTACACCAAGCATAGCCTCCATACCATTGATATCAATCGAACCTTGATTGTTGGCAACTTCATCCATCATATTAAGTGCAACAACCATCGGAATGTTCATTTCTAAAAGTTGCATAGTCAAATATAGATTTCGCTCAATATTTGTCGCATCCACAATATTGATGATTGCCTTAGGCTTATCATTTAACACAAAATTACGCGATACAATTTCTTCACTTGTATAAGGTGACATCGAATAAATACCTGGCAAATCTGTCACCGATGTATTTGGATACCCCTTAATTGGGCCATCCTTTCGATCGACGGTTACACCAGGAAAGTTTCCAACATGCTGACTGGAACCTGTCAGCTGATTAAACAGTGTTGTTTTTCCACAGTTCTGGTTTCCGGCAAGTGCAAAGGTCAGTATTTCACTGTCCGGAAGCGGATGTTCGTTTTCTTTAATATGATATTTACCACCCTCACCAAGACCAGGATGTGGGATTGCTTTAGAAATATCTTTTTTGTGTGCTGCCTTCCCTTCTGATGGTTCGACTGCATCACGAATATTCTCTATCTCTATTTTTTCTGCATCTGCCAGACGCAACGTCAGTTCATAGCTATGAATACGTAATTCCATAGGATCTCCCATTGGTGCATATTTCACCATGGTAACTTCTCCTTTTGGAATCAGCCCCATATCCAGGAAATGTTGTCTCAGCGCGCCCTCTCCTCCGACAGAGCGTATTGTCGCAGTTTTTCCGATCGGTAATTCACGTAATGATGTCATATCTGCTTTCCTCTTACCTTTCCCTGTTATTGATACTTTTTCTCATTTAGTACGCATAAACTAACCCTATGATAAATGAGAATTTTTGTCAATAGGATTCATAAAAAAATCCCTGCAAAAATACAATTTCCGCCTGTTTTCTCCGGATCTCGTATTCTGCAGGGAGCAACTTTTTTATTTTATTATTTGCACAGTTCTTCAGCCATCTGATCCAGCTGTTCCATATTCTCCTCACTCAGTGAAGACATGATCTTAACGGTTGTATCAAGCCATGTGATATTTTTGCTCTTTTCGAATTCTGCTTTCATAACTTTGGCTGCATTCGGAGCCCAGCTTCCGTTTTCGATCAAACCAATTGTACGGTTCTGATAGTTTCTTTCTGTCAGATGATCGATGTATGTTTTCATGAACGGAAAAATATCTGCATTGTATGTAATGGTTGCAAGAACCAGCTTGCCATAACGGAAAGCGTCTTCAACTGCTTCTGCCATGTCATCTCTTGCAAGGTCAAATACAGAAACTTTCGGGCAGCCTTTTTCTTCCAGCTTCTGTGCCAGAACTTCGACTGCTTTTTTAGTATTTCCATATACAGATGAATAAGCGATAACAACGCCTTCGCTCTCTACTTTATAAGAAGACCAAATGTCATACTTCTCGATATAATGTCCCAGGTTTTCTGTCAGGATCGGTCCATGCAGTGGACAGATCGTCTGAATATCCAGTGTAGAAGCAGCTTTGAGGAGTTTCTGAACCTGCAGACCGTATTTTCCAACAATTCCAATATAGTAACGACGTGCTTCGCAGTCCCAGTCCTCTTCTACATCAAGCGCACCAAATTTACCAAATCCGTCTGCGGAAAACAGCACCTTGTCTGTGCTATCATAGGTAACCATAACTTCCGGCCAGTGTACCATCGGTGCAAATACAAATGTAAGTACATGTTTGCCAAGTGTCAGGCTTTCACCATTAGCAACTACCAGTTTTCTGTCACCGAGATCCATACCTCTGAAAAAGTTCTCCATCATGGTAAAAGTCTTAGTATTGGCTACAACAGTTACCTCCGGATAGGCTTTGACAAAATTCTCGATATTTGCAGCATGATCCGGTTCCATATGCTGTACGACAAGGTAATCTAATTTCCCGCCGTTTAATGCATAAGCTACATTTTCAATAAATTGTTCGGATGCGGATGCATCTACTGTATCCATCAGGGCATTCTTCTCATCTTTGATCAGATATGCATTATAGGATACCCCTCTTGGAATCGGGAATAAATTCTCGAATAAGTTTAATCTTCTGTCATTTGCGCCCACCCAGATCACGTGATCTGTTACATTTCTTGTACATTTCATAGTTCATTCCTCCTCGTCACATAATATCACATTTTTTACCACATTAACGCACAAACTTTTAGAATTTACGCATTATTTTTAATACAATTTTTCCAGTATTCCGATTTTCTTTTTTTGTGTTATAATCTAACAATATGAAAAGAATATCTGACCGGCTTTCGGAGAAAGGAGC
>OHWZ01000514.1_pt1 | contig 10963 bp, 10 predicted proteins | sample 1579781 | NCBI WGS metagenome assembly OHWZ01 (sample SAMEA3882545, study PRJEB24775) | human gut metagenome | biome: human-associated habitat; feature: intestine environment; material: feces | place: Netherlands | collected 2009/2010 | reverse complement strand
TATGCTATTTAACACAGGAACGGGATTATGCCCGGACACATCAGAAAATCGTAGAGATACCGGTAGAAAAGCCGGTACTCTATGAAAAATGTGAAGCCTGTGACCGGACAGACTATCAGAATGCAAAAGCAAAATACGAAACACAAAAAGAGCGACTTGCAGGACAATATAAAGCAAAAACGGTAATGTTCCAAACAACCTTGTTCCTTCTTGCATGGTATTCGCTGACAACCACTCTTTTTCAGGCAGTACAGTCAGATGTGCTCCTTTCCGATTGCAAATCATTCTTCCATGATGCAGCGTCATTCATACAAACTTTTATCGGTTGGACGATTGAGGTCGGGCAATCTGTGGCACAGATTAGCACAAAAATTCCAAATCCTTTTATAGCCGGAATGGTATATTGGATATTGCTAATATTGATTGTAGGAATATGTGTGGCAGGAACAGGGATACTGGCGATACTGATAGAAATAAAGGTTATAGAATTATATAGGGAAAAGTGTTGGGATGTCATTACTCTACTGATGATACTGACAAGTGCTGCTGTCATCATTTATTTTGGAGAAGCAATCAAAAAAGCACTGTCAGTAAATCTTCTATTGCTTTTTGTACTTTTGCAGGGCGCATATGTTGGACTTAGGTGTTATTTAGAATCGTACCTTGAGAAAAGAAACTATTAAGCATTTTTTACAAAGCTATGTACAAAATCATTCTAAAATTCCCATTCAATAATACGATTGAGAAAACCTCTCTGATACAGTATAATAAAGTGTCAGGGAGGTATCTCTATGAAGGAAAAAATACTAATCATTGAAGATGATTTTACGATACAAACACAGCTTAAAACTCTTTTGTCTGGGAATGGATATGAAGTATTTGCAGTTACGGATTTTTCCAAAACAATAGAGCAGTTAAAAGAAGCTGCGCCACATCTGGTTATTCTGGATATAAAACTTCCGGGGAATAACGGTTTTGAAATATGCTCGGGGATTCGCACCTTTTCAGATATTCCGATTGTATTTGTAACAAGTAGCAATACAGATATGGACGAACTGAACAGCATTATGCTGGGTGGAGATGCGTTTATCACAAAGCCTTATAATCCCGCTATTCTTCTTGCTAAAATTGCTGCATTGTTAAAGAAAGCCTACCGTTCCCCTCAAACAGAAATTTATATGTGGAGAGAAGCTACCCTGCATTTGGAGAGTAGCATGATAGAGTACAAAGGACAGAAAGCAGAATTGACAAAGAATGAATTGAAAATCCTCTACTACCTTTTTAAGAACTCCGGAAAAATCTGTTCCAGAAATGATATTGTGGATTTTCTTTGGGACAATCAGCTTTATGTTGATGATAACGCCCTAAGTGTCAATATTACCCGTATTCGCGACAAACTGGCAGCAATCGGACTTGTAGATTTCATTAAAACAAAACACAGGCAAGGATATACATTATGAGTGGAAAACAATATTTGAAAAATCAACTCCCCGTTATTTTAATCAATCTGCTGGGTATGCTTGTCCTTGCTTTGTTCCTGATTGCAAGCGATAATCCTATCCAAACAGTCCTGTTTATTTTTGCAGTCTGGTCGATTGTCCTTGTTTTATCTTTGCTGGCATTTTATTTCTCACGAAAAAAATATCTGAATAAATTGCTCAATATGACGGAGCAATTAGAAGAACGATATTTATTGCCGGAAATCATGCAAGTGCCGGAAAGGGCTGATGAACAGGTTTTTTACCAGATTATGAAAATGGCTGAAAAATCTATGTTGGAACGGATTGGCGAAGTACAGAGGGAACGCAGGGAATATAAAGAATACATTGAACAATGGATACACGAAGTAAAAACACCAATTACAGCGATGAAGCTGCTGTGTGAGAATAACCGTTCTCCCTTTTCCAGAGAGGTATTGGCAGAGTTAGAGAATATCAACCAATATACAGAACAGGCACTTTACTATGCCCGGAGTGAACACGCTGAAAAAGACTATTCTGTCCGTGAAGTCAATTTATGCGATGTTGTGCATAGTGCAATCGCAGATAATAAGTATCTTTTGCGTCAAAGCAATATGTCAATTCAGATAGACGATATAGAAACAAAAGTTTATACCGATGAAAAATGGGTGCGGTTCATCTTAAATCAGATTATCGGTAATGCAATCAAATACCATGCAGAGCAGCCTATTTTGCACTTTAGGGCAACAAAAACGAATGACAAGATTGTGCTATCTATCAGCGATAATGGGATAGGTATTCCTAAAAGTGATTTACCCCGTATTTTTGAAAAAGGATTTACAGGTCAGAATGGGCGAACCGGGAAAAATTCTACTGGAATTGGCTTATATCTTTGCAAGCGTCTATGTGATAAACTGGGAATAGGGCTTACTGCTTATTCCGAAAACAGAGGAACAACGATTTCACTTATCTTTCAAATGAATGATTTTATTATCGGAGTGCAGGGCTGACAGGTTCTGCACTTCTTACATTTTTGTAAGAACTGTGTAAGAAAACTTGATACAAAAAATGAGATACTCCATTTACAATAAAGATATGGAACAGTTAAGGAGGTTTATCAGATGAATACGATTTTGAAACTGGAACATATCCAGAAATATTATGGCAATGAAGGGAATATTACCAAAGCCATTAAAGACATTAGCTTTTCTGTGGAAGCTGGGGAATTTCTCGGAATTATGGGTGCGTCCGGTTCTGGAAAGACAACGCTGCTCAACTGTATTTCTACGATTGATACCGTAAGTGCAGGGCATATTTTTTTAGATGGAACAGATATAACGGAAATCAAACCAAAATCCCTTGCCCGTTTTCGCAGGGAGAATTTAGGGTTTATATTTCAAGACTTCAATTTGCTGGACACATTGACGATTTCAGAAAATATTGCACTGGCATTAGCAATCAACAAAGTCCCTGCCGGGAGCGTAGAATCCCGCATTTTGGATATAGCCGGAAAGCTGAATATCAGCGATATTCTAAACAAATATCCTTATCAGGTATCCGGCGGACAAAAACAGCGTTGTGCTTGTGCAAGAGCAATTATCAACAACCCGAAGCTCTTACTGGCAGATGAGCCGACAGGGGCATTAGACAGCCATTCCTCACAAATGTTGCTGTCTACCATTCAAAGTATCAATGAACAGCTTAGGGCGACAATTCTTATGGTAACTCATGACGCTTTTACCGCCAGCTATGCCAACCGTATTCTTTTTTTGAAAGACGGAGAAATCTTTATGGAACTGCGCAAGGGCAACGACAGCAGAAGTGCTTTTTTTGATAAAATTCTGAATGTCCTTACCATGATCGGAGGGGGACAAAGCCATGTATGCTAAACTTGTTTTCAGAAATGCAAAACGGTCTGTAAAAGACTATCTGGTCTACATTGTCACAATGACAATCTGTGTTACCTTGTTTTATGCGTTCTTGTCTATTTCCAGTAGTTATTATAGCCCGGATATAGGCAGCGAGTATGATTTTACTCTGTTAAGTGACGGAATGAAAATTGCAATCTGCATGATAACATTGCTGTTGTTATTTTTGATACGGTTCGTCAATCATTATATGCTAAGACGAAAGCAAAAAGAGTTTGCTGTCCAGTCCATTATGGGAATGGAACAAAAAACTATTGGCAGGATTTTCTTTGCAGAAACACTGATTATGGGTATGTTTTCCATTTTGATTGGTATTTTTTGCGGTGTATTTTGCTCTCAATTCATTACCGCAATGCTCCTTACTGCTTATGGAGAGCCTTATGAAATCTCATGGACATTGTTCCCGGACACCGTTTTGCTGACAGTGATATTTTTTGTGGTAAGTTTTTTTGTGGTAGGAGTTTTCAATACACGCACAATCAAAAAAACAAAAATTATTGATATGCTTTCCGCAGAGAAAGAAAATGAGCCAGAATTGAAAAAGAGCCGATTCATTCCTGTCGTAGTAATTCTGTTTTTAATGTTTACTTTATGGGAATTGTTTTCAGGAATACAAAATGTCCGATTTTATTATGACTCCCGCTTTGTTTTCCCGGTGAAAATCATGTATTGGGGAAATATTTTGCTCCCTGTTGTTACATTAGGCTGGGCGGCATTATGGATGTTGAAAAAGAAAAAAATTGCTTTTCAAAAGTTGATTGATGGGCTGCTTATTTGTTCTGTATTGCACGCCTTTTTAGCAGCAAGCGTACCTGCTCTTACCAATCAATACTATTTGCCTTTACATGGTGGAATACTGAATCAATATCTGGTATTTGTATTGATTGATTTGCTCTTCTTTATTTGTGCATTGATTTATCTTGCCAGCAGCTTGATTGTAGCATGGAAAGTAAAATCGCCGGAACATAGATACAAGGGAGAAAACCTGTTCTTTTTCGGGCAAATTATATCAAAACTAAATACAACCAGCAAAACAATGACGCTGATTTGTATAACCCTTGTCCTTGCAATCTTCATGTTTATTGCCGCCCCTATTTTGACGGGCTGGGCTTCAGGTTATTTGGATATGCGCTCTATGTATGATGTGCAGGTATATTCAAGATATAATGACGTATATGAAGAAGAAAATCTGCCGCAAGACAGTTATGAAATCATTACTGAGTTTCTGACAGAACACAAAATAGATACAGTTTATGATTGCACGTTCAATCTATATCTGCCAGAGAAAGACGATTTTCACAACAGACAGAAATATGATTTTCCGATTGTAGCAATTTCTTTGAGTGATTATAACACTATACGGGAAATGCTGGGTTACGAACAGATTTCTCTGGAGGAAGATGAATTTACAACACAATGGAAAGCAATCGCCACCGAGGAAGAACGGGATAGCTTTTTGAAAGAACACACCAGCATTATGACAGACGCAGGAGAATTGACTCTTTCCGGGCAGTCCTATTATGAGGATCCGATTGGAGAAACAGCGTACAATTCCTATACAAATGTATTGTATGTACTTCCAGACAATATTTGTGAAAAGCTGTTGCCAGTAATAAAAAACCGATATATTACAACAACGGAAAATATCTCCTATGAAAATGCAAGGAAACTGGAAAAACTTTTTACAGAGAAATATCCCGAGCAGGCAGAAACCGGGGCTATTTATGGCGTGCGTTTTAGCACACTGCAAATCAATAGTTCCATAGCAAATAACTTTATTTTACAGACTGCAATGATTTATGGTGCTGTCGTACTGATGGTTATATGTCTTACCGTACTTTCTTTGCAACAACTCTTAGACGCAGGACAATATAAATATCGCTTCTCTGTACTCCGAAAATTGGGGGCGGAAGAAAAGCATATCGGAAAACTTATCTTGCAACAATTAAGTGTTTGGTTTGGGCTTCCAATTATCACAGCAATCATTGTAGCTGCTGTTGTAATAGCTTACTTTATCCAAACCATATCAGCAGAAATTTCAGCCTATATTGGGTTTAGTACATTGATGTTACAAATAGGGGCAACAATGGGGATTTTGGTAATTTTATTGATTTGTTACTTCATAAGTACATGGATTATTTTTAGGCGCTCTGTTAATCCATAGAAAATATGTAATTATTGCATTTCGCACATTCTTTAAAGAGGGATAGCACTCTTAATGAACACTATCCCTCTTTCACTTAATAAAGTTCTAATGAATCTTCTGCATCCACCCACATCTGTAAATTGCCCTCAAGATATAATCTTGCATATTCCAAAGGCTCATCCACAGCTAATGAAGTAAGTGCACATTCTGATCCATATGTGGTTTTTAAATCGTAAGTGCAAAATAATTCGACGGATTGTGTTACCCTAAAAATGAATCCATAATAATCATTAGAAAACGCAAGCATTTCACTTCATCTTCTCTTGCTAGAAATGATAGATGCGAGCATTTTACTCTATCCGATTTATGGAGGTGTGCTCATGAGAAGCAAAAGAATACCTGCCGAAAAACAATACCGTCTCATCATGGAATGCCGTCAAAGTGGATTGACAGATCATCAATGGTGTGTGGAACACGACATCAAACCGGGAACTTTTTACAACTGGGTAAAAAGGCTGCGTCAGAAAGGTTGTGTGGATTTGCCAGCGTCAACCGGACGCAGCTATCGTGCACCGGAAAGCCAGGAAGTTGTCAGAGTGGATTTTCATGATACTGACCCGCTCCCATATGAACAGCCATTAAATGTGATTCCAGTAGCTACGGAAAGAAATAACCTTTCCGTAGCAGGGCCAATGAAGCTGTCTGTAGGAAGTTTTCATCTAACAATACCAAATGGAACAGATCCTCAGCTTCTGGCTCAAATGCTCCGCATTGTGAAGGAGTTGGAATGTTAGGGGATATCACAGCCGCCGATGAAATCTATATCGTAACAGGCAGAACGGATATGCGGAAATCCATTGACGGGCTGTGTGCTATTGTAGAGGATCAACTCCATATGGATCCAAGGCGAAGCGCCCTGTATCTTTTCTGTGGAAAACGTTGTGACAGGATCAAAGCTTTGCTCTGGGAATCTGACGGATTTGTGCTGCTGTATAAACGTATGGAAGTCCAGGGCAGATTCCGCTGGCCCAGAAATCAGCTGGAAGTAAAGCAACTGACCTGGCAGCAATTCGACTGGCTCATGTCCGGTCTTGAAATCGAACAGCCAAAAGCATTCAAACCTACGGAATGATCGTGTAAAACCCCTATGCCAGCCAACAAAAATGGAGAGCTTTCCACACCCTGTATCATGTCTGCAATCCCTTGTAAATACTGGGTTTTCTGCTTCTTTTTCATTGCTTTTTATGGTATAATAAGAGCAGTAAAAAAGGAGCAGAAAACATATGGCTGGTAATTCAAAAGATTCAAAAATCCTTGCGTACAAGGACATGATCAACCAACTGAATAAAACGATTTCCGCACAGACAGAACTGATCCAGTCTTTACAAAAAACATTGGAAGCAGACCGTCTGGAAAAAGAAAATCTTCGTCAGCAGATTGAATATCTCACGAAGAAGCTCTTTGGTACTTCCAGTGAAAAACGGAAAGATATCGATGGCCAGCTGAATCTTTTTGATGAAGCCGAGCAGGAAGCAGATCCGACATGGAAACAGGAACTTCCTGATGACATCACTGTTCCGGAACATAAGCGAAAAGCACGACGGACACATACGGATCTCTTTAAAAATGTTCCTTCCTGCGACGAGATCATTTCTCTTCCGGAGGAGGAGCGAAACTGTCCAACCTGCGGAACGCAGATGGAATGTATTGGGAAAGAATTCGTCCGCCATGAATTCCGGTTTACCCCTGCCAAAGGGAAAGTAGTAAATATCTATCGTGAAACCTATAAATGCCCGGAGTGTGCCATATCAGAGGAACACCCGGATGATCAGACATTTGTCAAAGCGCCTGTTCAGGAACCATTGATCCCAGAAAGTTATGCATCGGAATCTGTTGTAGGATGGGCAATGCACCAGAAGTACCAGAATGGTCTGCCATTAAACCGGCAGGAATCGGAATGGACGCAGCTGGGTGTCCCATTAAGCCGGGCTACGCTTGCTAACTGGATCATTTACTGTGCCGAGAATTACCTCTGTCATGTTTATGATTATTTTCACCGTCAGTTACGGATGCGTAAATATCTGATGGCAGATGAAACCCGGGTTCAGGTACTGAATGAGCCGGAACGCAATCCTGAAACAGATTCCTGGATGTGGCTCTTCCGCAGTGGAGAAGATGGGCTTCCGCCGATCCTGCTCTATCATTACACAGAGACAAGGGCAAAGTTCCATGCAGCATCTTTCCTGCATGGGTTCCATGGATATCTGGAGACCGACGGATATCAGGGTTATAACAATCTGCCGGATATCAAACGCTGCTCTTGCTGGGCACATGTGAGACGTTATTTCACAGATGCCATACCGAAAGGGAAAGAGTATGATTACAGCCTTCCGGCAGTGCAGGGAGTACAATTCTGCTCCAGGCTGTTTGATTGTGAGCGGTACTCAAAAGCAAAAAATCATACTGCGGAGCAGAGAAAACAGTTCCGTCATGAAAAGGAGAAGCCGATACTGGAGACATTCTGGAATTGGCTGGATCAACAGCGTCCAAACAAGGGAACCCGTTTGGCGAAAGCGGTGAACTATGCCCAAAATCGGAAAGACACCCTGATGACCTATCTGGAAGACGGTCATTGCAGTTTATCCAATAATCTTAGCGAGAATGCAATCAGACCATTCACTGTTGGCCGGAAAAACTGGCTGTTCAGTGCCAGTCCGAAGGGAGCTGCCTCTAGCGCTATTGTGTATACAATGGTTGAGATGGCAAAAGCGAATGACCTGAATACCTACAAATATCTGACATACCTCTTATCACAGCGGCCAGACGCTAAAATGTCAGATGAACAGCTGGAACAGCTTGCCCCATGGAGCGAGACTGCGAAAGCGAACTGTCAAAACTAAACATAGAGTAAAACGCTTGCATCTATCATTTTGGTGCAAGCGTGATTCATGGGCAGCGTAGCAATATTTTGCGCTTACCTTTCTTTTAAACCTCATTCAATTTAATGATAATGCTTAAAACATTATTGCTATAATCAGCAGAAATATTACCGTCCATTTTTTCAATCAACGCTTTGGCAATAGATAAACCTAACCCCGTAGATTTTCTTGCGGTATTTACTGTATAAAATCTGTCAAACAATTTCCCAATTTGTATTTCATTAAGGTCAGAAGTGTGGTTTGAAAATACAATCTTCCCATTTTCAAATAATGATATTGTTAAATCTCCCTCACTATATTTGATTGCATTATCTATAATATTATTGAAAATACGAAGTAAGGCAGTTTTATCAACAGAACGCACAATTTTTTGTTCGCACAAATTTATATTCGGAGTAATGCCTTTTTCCTTAAATATCGCATAATAGGACGAAATACAATCTTCTAAAACATTGTTGATTACGGTTTCTGTATAAACGCTATTTTCGGTATCAGAAATAATAGTTGTATATCGAAATAGTTCTTCTACCAGCTGTTTTAATGCAAAAGTACGATTTTTAATGATTGATAATTGTCTGGCAATATGTTCGCTTTTTTCTTCTTTGTCTAATAAACTTAAGTAACCGCAAATTGTTGTAAGAGGAGTTCGTAAGTCATGGGATATATTCGTAATAGCATTTTTTAATTCTTTATCGCCTTGTATATAGCGGTGCTTTTGTTTTTTCAATTCTTTCAACTCTACATTTATATCATTTGCTAAAGAAGAAACTAATTTATCATGTGAGGAAAGCATAATTGGAGTATTCGTATCTGTATATAATTTTTCTGAAAACCCTCTTTTTATCTCTCTAATTGCTTTTCTCATATAAAAGATTTTCAAAAGTAAAGCAAATATTATTACCAACAAGAAAAACACCATTATTTTCCACAACATAACATCATTCCCTACAAATTCATTTCAAATTCTTTTGCTCAAAGACCATTATACCTGTTCCCGTGCTTATTACAAATATAAGTATATTGTAAATAATCATTTCCGTAGCTTGTGTAACTTGCAAATTGATTAGATTTAAAAGTTGTCCTGTTGGTAAAAAGATATTTAAAAATTCATAAATTTGTTTCACAATGCTATCTGAATGAGCCATATCAGAAGAAAACAACACACTTAGCACATAAAATGATATTCCAAACATCAATAAACTAACTACTAAACAGATGATTGAAGAAGAAGCCTTATTTTGATTTATCATAACAATCATGGTATTTATTCCGGTAAATGTTATTGTTGCAAGAATGGAAATCCCTAAAATTAAAGATATAGTGTGAATATCGGTTTTAAACGGAGCTATTAACCAAGTACCCAACCCAATAATTGTTATTTGATGTGCTAATACTAAAATAACACTGGCAATCACACATATCAGCAAAGCAGAAATATATATTTTTAACCGACTATTTCCTGCAATGATTTTATTTCTAATTGTTCCGTCTGAATAATCTGTTCCTAAGAACCAAGAACAAAAGATAGCAACAATAAAACCGATTATAAGAAAATGCCATACAAGTCTGCTTTCTAAAGTATAATCTGTTCCATAAGCTATCATTTCACGGTGTGCAAGTATAGGAATAATTATTCCAGAAAGTATCATAAGTCCAAGCAGACACCAATACAATCTACTTTTAAATAAGCGTTGAAAATATGCGGAAAGTAAGTTATTCATAACGGTTTCCTCCAATCAAATTGATATAATAATTCTCTAGGCTTTCGTCCTGCTCTTGAATATTAAGAACATTGCATTCTTTTTTTGCCAGTTCTACAACAAGTGATGTTATATCTAGTTTGGCAAATACATCTATTTCTTTATCCGATATGACAGAATAATCATAGCCTTTTTCTGTAAGAACATTGCATAACACTTCCATATTTGAAACGGTCAGTTTTACACATTTCCTACATTTCGTATTTAATTCCAAAGCACTTATTTCTTGTATCATTTGCCCTTTATCTATAAATCCAAAATGTGTGGCAATGCGAGAAAGCTCATCAAGAATATGGCTGGAAATTAAAACCGTAATATCATGTTCGTGATTAAGTTTTAAAATCAGTTCTCTAATTTCAATAATACCTTGTGGGTCAAGTCCATTTATCGGCTCATCTAAGATAAGGAAATCTGGAGAACCCGATAAAGCGATTGCAATTCCTAATCGTTGACGCATACCTAAAGAAAAATTTCTAGCTTTCTTTTTACCCGTATTTTCAAGTCCGACTAATTTTAATAAATCTGGAATAGTGCTGTAAGAGGGAATACCTAATATTCGATACTGCTGTTTTAAATTTTCTTCTGCACTCATATCCAAATAAATAGACGGTGTTTCAACAACAGCTCCTATTCGTTTTCTAGAACGAACAATCTCTTTAGAGTAATTATTTATTCCGTATAGCGAAAAATCTCCCTCTGTTGCTTTTTGTAATCCACAAATTAAACGAAT
>OHWZ01000502.1_pt1 | contig 11098 bp, 10 predicted proteins | sample 1579781 | NCBI WGS metagenome assembly OHWZ01 (sample SAMEA3882545, study PRJEB24775) | human gut metagenome | biome: human-associated habitat; feature: intestine environment; material: feces | place: Netherlands | collected 2009/2010 | reverse complement strand
CTTTCTCCATTTTAGTTTTTCTGCAAAATTTATTTATTTTTTACAGTGACTTTGCACTTATTTGTGATACCGTTAGATTTTACAGTAATGGTAACTTTTCCTGCTTTCTTTGCCTTGATCACACCCTTGGAAGATACGGCTGCGATCTTAGTATTCGAAGATTTGTAAGTTACTTTTCCAATGCTTCCCTTTACGCTTAACTTCGCAGTCTTGCCTTTTTTCAAGGTTACTGTCTTTTTGTTTAAGGTTGGATTTTTAATGGTAATTTTTACCTGTCCGCTTACACCGTTGTTAGTTGCGGTGATGATAACAGAGCCTTTCTTTACAGCGGTAACTTTACCGTTGGCATCTACTTTGGCTACCTTCGGGTTGCTGCTGGTGTAAGTTGTAATTCCGCTTCCGGATACGACATTTGCAAGGATATTAGTCTTACCCTTTACATACAGTGTGGTATTTTCGCTGACAACTGCAACTTTTGTTTCACGCTTGATATAGCTGATGGAAGAACCGTCCGGAGTCTCAAAGGTAAGGATGGTTGCCTCACCTTTCTTTGTGATGGCATACTTGCTGGCCTTTGTAAGTTTCTCACTGTCGGTTGAGATGTATACACCACTGCTTACATCTTCTTTTCCATCATTGTCATATGCATAAAAGGTAAATGGACTCTCGGTATATGTTCCGGTTCCATTCGGATCGAAATACGTCACTCCGGTTCCGTCCGCTTTCAGTTCACAATACATTTTTGCGTTTTTATACTGCGGATTGCTGGCATATGCGGACATATCTGCATCCCAGACACCTGCTAAAACGCTCTGCTGTGCTGCGGTATCTGCATTCTTCATTTCTTTCGGTACAGAATAAAGCGATGCAGTTCTGGATCATTGCTTCATTTTTCTCTGTCAGAGCACTCTTTAACATACCGGAGCCTACCCAGTTTGCATATTTTCCGGTGTTAAGTTTTAACAGTTCTGTCAGATCACTGCCATAACGGAATTCGATATGGTAAGTTGTTGCCGGAGTATCCGGGCAAAGGAATACATATTTGAACTCATCCTCATTCTTATCTGTGCTCTGGAATACATAGCCTTCCATTACACCGCTGAGTGCATCTTTTTTCAGGAATTTGTAGGTATGGGAAACTTTCTTGCTGTCGGTTGTGGTGAATTCCACTTTGCCGCCATCCTGGAAAGAAACTTCTTTTACGTCATTGATAAATCCACAGTAAAATGCATTTGGATCTGCTTTGTCACCGTAGGTCGTAGAACCCACGGAAGCCTTCAGCGTCTTTACGGCTTCTGCTGCAGCACTTCCTCCGACAACGGCTGCGGCGTCATCGTTCCAATACTTATTGTATTTTACATCAAATAATGCATCCTTGAACAACTGGATGTAATCGCCTTTTACTGCGGTAAATAATTTATCCGCCTTGGAGCTGTCGGACTCCTCTGCCGGGATCGTTGGTACACTTGTGTTGGTGCCTGCCGCCATAACCGGTGCTGCAGATGTTCCTGCTACCGTAATGGACAATAACAGTGCGAGTAATGCTTTGCGCATCTTTTTCATAATTCTTCTCCTTTCAAAGTTTCGCAGTTAGTCTGTTGTAACTGCTGTTAGTCTGTTTATTTTATGATAGTCTTTTCCCTATGTTATGTCAAGAAGGCAAAACAAAAATGAATATCATGTAAAAAAGGAGAGATACAAAATCATGATCTCTCCAAGAATTTTTATTTGGTTTCAATTGTTCCACCGCACAGCACATGATCGTCCTGATAAAAGACAGCAGCCTGGCCAGGCGTCATGGCACGCTGCGGTTCGTCAAACTGCGCCAGCAAGGTACCGTCCGGCTGCGGATACAGCGTACACGGTGCCCCCGCATGGGAATAACGGATTTTACCGATTGCCCTGACCGGCTCTGTCAGTTTTTCCTCCGCCATATAATTGATGTTGTCCACATGGCAATCGTGGGAAAACAGACTCTCAGATTTGCAGAGCACAACTTCATTCGTTTCCGGGCGAAGCTCCCTGACAAAGATCGGGGTTGTTGAAGAAATGCCCAGTCCTTTGCGCTGGCCGATCGTGTAGTGAATCAGTCCGCGGTGCTGCCCCATAACGTTTCCTTCCTCGTCCACAAAATTGCCCGGCATACTCTCTTTTCCGGTTTCCTGTGCAATAAAGGAGGCGTAATCGTGATCCGGCACAAAACAGATATCCTGACTGTCATGCTTTGTGGCAACCGGAAGTCCGATCTCCTCTGCAATCTGGCGGATATGTGGCTTATCGTAATCGCCCACCGGCATAAGCGTATGGGAAAGCTGCTCCTGCGTCAGATTGTAAAGTGCATAGGTCTGATCCTTTGCCGCTGTGACAGAATTACGGATCGTGTAACGCCCGTTTGGAAGCTGCATGATACGCGCATAGTGCCCGGTGGCAATGTAATCTGCACCGATCTCTAACGAACGGTGCAGCAGGGATTCCCACTTGACGTAGCGGTTGCAGGCAATGCACGGATTGGGCGTGCGTGCCTTTTCGTATTCGGACACGAAATAGTCGATGACATACTTCTGGAAATCCTCCCTGAAATTCATCACATAATACGGAATCTCCAGACGTTCTGCCACACGGCGGGCATCATCTACCGCAGAAAGTCCGCAACAGCCGCCCTCCTGTGACTGCACAAAGACATCCTGATCCTGCCAGATCTGCATGGTGACACCGATCACATCGTATCCCTGTTCCTTTAAAAGATAGGCTGCCACGGAGGAATCCACGCCTCCGGACATGCCTACAACAACTTTTTCTTTCATTTAATACTCCTCTTCCGGAGCCTCTTCCTTCTCACTGATATCGTTGACCGGGCGCTCTAATCCCTCGATCTTGATATTGTGTTTCTCTGCGTAATCCCATAAAGCAGCATGAATCGCTTCCTCTGCAAGCAGGGAACAGTGCACTTTCACTGGTGGAAGTCCGTCGAGTGCTTCCATAACTGCCTTGTTGGTTACCTGAAGGGCTTCCTGAATCGTCTTGCCCTTTACCAGTTCGGTTGCCATACTGCTGGTTGCAACTGCTGCACCGCAGCCGAATGTCTTGAATTTGGCTTCCTGAATAATACCGTTGTCATCAATATCCAGATACATGCGCATGATATCTCCGCACTTTGCGTTGCCGACGGTACCGACACCGCTCGGGTTCTCGATCTCTCCTACATTTCTCGGGTTATTAAAATGGTCCATTACCTTTTCGCTGTACATACTACTCCTCCTTGTTTTTGCGCACGAAATCCTCGTAAAGAGGAGACATGCTGCGCAGACGTTCGATAATTGCCTTCAATTTGTCTACTGTATAATCAATCTCTTCCATGGTTGTCTTCTCGGAAAGTGTCAGACGAAGACTTCCGTGTGCTATCTCATGCGGCAGTCCAATTGCCAGAAGCACATGGGACGGGTCTAACGATCCGGATGTGCAGGCACTTCCGCTGCTGCCGCAGATCCCTGCCTGATCGAGAAGAATCAGCATGGATTCTCCCTCGATAAAACGGAAACAGAAGTTGGCATTGTTTGGAAGACGGTCGGTACGGTCTCCGTTTAAGCGGGTGTACGGAATCTCATGGAGCACACGCTCAATCAGATGATCGCGAAGCTTTATTTCATACTCCGTGTTCTTTTGCATATTTGCCACTGCAAGTTCCGCTGCTTTCCCAATTCCGACGATACCCGGAACATTGTGTGTGCCGGCACGGCGCTGACGTTCCTGTGCACCTCCGTGAATGAAAGAACGGATCTTTACGCCTTTGCGGATATACATGACTCCGATTCCCTTTGGTCCGTTGATCTTGTGACCGCTGGCACTGAGCATGTCGATATTCATCTCATCCACGTTGATCGGCACATGTGCAAATGCCTGTACCGCATCGGTATGGAACAGTACCCCGTGTTTCTTTGCAATCGCACCGATTTCCTTCAGTGGCTCGATGGTTCCGATCTCGTTGTTTGCTGCCATGACAGAGATGAGAATTGTATCCGGACGAATGGCTGCCTCAAGCTCGTCCAGCTTAATCTTACCATTTTCATCCACACCGACATAAGTCACTTCAAATCCGTGCAATTCCAGCCACTGTGCTGTGTGCAGGATCGCATGGTGCTCGATCGCGGATGTGATAATGTGCTTTCCCTTGCTGCTGTATGCCTCTGCGGTTGCTTTGAGTGCCCAGTTATCGGACTCGCTTCCGCCTCCGGTGAAATAAATTTCCTCGGTCTTTGCCCCGATCACATCTGCAATCTGCTTTCTTGCTTTTGCGACCGCACGCTCCGACTCTCCTGCAAAGCTGTAAATAGCTGCCGGATTACCGTAATGCTCCGTAAAATACGGGAGCATCGCATCAAGAACTTCCGGGTATACCTGTGTGGTAGCCGCATTGTCCAGATAGATTAATTTACTCATACTCTTCCTACTTTCTTTTCTTTTTTAATAAGGAGCACATCGCATGAGATGTCTCTTCGAGATACCTCATATCACATAATCCCCATTTTTTTCTCTCTGCCAGTCAACCAGATCCTGCAATGTGATATGATCCACAACACTGCAGATGGCATCATTAATCTTTTTCCAGAGAATCAGGGTAACACAGTCTTCCCGTTTCTCACAGTTGACATCGTCTCCCTCATCAAGACATGCAACCGGTGCCAGCGATCCCTCGGTCAGGCGGAGAATCATTCCAACCGTATACTCCTCCGGTGCTTTACGCAACAGATATCCCCCCTGTGCTCCACGCACACTGCGCACATAACCGGCGCGGTTCAATACGGAAATAATCTGCTCCAGATATTTGTCGGAAATCTCCTGACGTCTTGCAACATCTTTTAAACTGATCGGCGCTCCTGTGTTGTTCAATGCCAGATCCAGCATCAGTCTCATGGCATATCTGCCTTTTGTTGAAATCTTCATGATAATATATCTCTTCTTTCTTAAAAAAATGTACAGCATTTAAAACTTAGTATTCCTACTAAGTTACTATACATTGGTAAGATAAATTTGTCAATCTATTATCACTCTATATTTTTCCTGCTTTCTTTGCGCATTTGTTTCTGGCGGTACATATTCTGATCGGCAAGTGACAGATACTCATCTATAGTCTCTTCTCCCCCCGCAAACGTCAGCTCTACACCGATACTGATCATAATGTTTTCCTTGGTCAGCCGGCTCTGCACACGATCCGTGTACTGTTGTGCCTTTTTGGAAGTCGCATATGGGAAAAATCCGATGAACTCATCGCCTCCGTATCTGCATACATATCCCTGCTGTGGGCATTCTTCCTCAAGAACCTGTGCAATTCTTATCAGTACCTGATCTCCAAATTCATGTCCATATGTGTCATTCACAGATTTAAAATCATCCGCATCCACAAAGACAAACGCACATGCTATTCCCTTTTCCTGATACTTTGCAAATGCCGGACGGATAATGTCCGTATACGCAATCCGGTTACAGATACCGGTCAGCGGGTCCCGGTTGTACAACATCTGAAGTTTATTTACGGCATTCTCCAGCTGTTTTTGCTTAAACTGCGTTTCCAGTGTCTTTACAATCGTGCTGTGAATGTCATAATAATATGGATTATCATACAGAAATCGTCCGTTTTTCATTACCAGATAGCCAACCGACTGTTCCCGGAAATGAATCGGGGTAAACAGATAGGCATTCTGGCTTCCTGTTTCTTCCAGATGGCGGTTCAGTTCCCCGACACTGGCAAATGCCATTCTCTTATGGTTCTCAAATCCATCTGCCACCACAAGATTCTTTTCATCATAGCCTTCCACCGGAAAATCCGTATCCTCATCGGCCGCAAACAGCTTGCGATCCACCACAAAATATACCCCGTCACATCTCAGTTTCTGGAAATAGTCAACAATATATTCAAAAATTTCCCGGAAACCATTGCACCTTGCCATCTGCGCTTCCAATTCCACGAGAAGGGAATCATCTTCATCTTTTTTGACCGTTGCAACAATCTTTTCCTTTATATATTCGCGGTAGTTTACCATGCCGTTATTCGGACAGCCACAGCTTTCTCCGTAAATACAGGTAACCGGAATATAGTTGCGTTCTTCCACCGGTTTTCCTTCCCAGATACGGAGCAGTACATCCACACAAAGCTTTCCGATCTCCTCCCGGTCCTGAAATACAGTCGTAATCTGCGGACGGAAATAGGCTGCCTTATCCAGATTATCAAAGCCCGTCACCAGAAAATCGTCCGGTACGCGGTACCCCCACTGTTCTGCCTCTGCACAGATTCCTGCCGCAATATTGTCATTTGCACAGACAAACACATCCGGAAGTTTCGAGCCGCTATGGACATACTCCCGCATATAGTTCACGCCGGTCTCATAGTCGTAATCCCCACATAAAATCGGATTGTCATCCAATGTCATTCCATATTTTTTCAGGCATTCGCAGTACGCAGCAACACGTTCAAAATTTCCGAAAGCATCTTCCGGGCCTCCGGCAAAAACAAATCTGCGGCATCCATGCACTTCGTATAAATGTGTCATAAGTTCACGGATCGGACGCCGGTTATCTGCGCCTACATAATAAAATCCGCTGATATACCAGTCCAGGGAAAGAACCGGAACCCCACAGTTCTGCAGGCGTTCTACAATCTTTTCTTTTTGCCGGACATCCACAATATTGCTTCCATCCAGTATAATTCCATCAAACGCTGACAGATCCGGCAGATTATAAATATTATATTCGCCCGTATTATGCAATGCATCTTTGCTCCAATTGCCATAACAATTGTACTGATACAAAGCAATATCCTCATCCAGTTCGCGAATTCTCCGAATGATTCCATCTACCCAGGCATACGTGATCATCCGGCGCCAGCCGTCTGATATCAATGCTATTTTTTTCAATTGTCCTCCCCCATATACCAATTCATGCCGATATGTTTAATTTATCACAAAAAACCAAAGGCTTCAATGCTGTTCTATACAAAAAACATGTATCCTTTGTGATTTTTCACTTTTTATGATATGATAGGAGTCTAGACTTTAGAAAAGAGGATATTTTATGGCAAAAGGAACTGCTGGGAAAAACTATTGGGCACTTCTTTTGATGATTCTCGCAGGTGTTGTACTGGGTGGCTTTATCGGTCAGCTTAGTGCCGGTGTTCCGGCTCTCCGCTGGCTGAATTACGGACAGACCTTTGGTCTTTCCAACCCACTGGTACTTGATCTGGGAATTCTGGTGCTCACATTTGGATTAACCATAAAAATAACGATCGCCGGCATCATCGGAATTGTGCTGGCGATCCTGATTTATCGATTCCTGTAACAGGTGCTTATTTCAGGAACCGCTCGAGACTGCGCATATGCTCCTTCATCGTCTCCCGTCCCATACGGTAGGCGGCAAGGAGTCTCTGCCGGTCTCTTTCTACTTTGCTGACTTCTATCTTTTTGGGTGGACGAATGACAAACAATTCCCCACGTTCTTCTTTTCCCCGGATATATTCCAGTTCTTCGTTGTAATGCTCATGCCGGTGTTCCATGGCATCAATCATCGCCGGATACCTGCGAAGCGATACTTTCGCCAGCGGCATCAGCTGATTCTTTTTTTTCACATAATCCCGCGGCTGCGTCAGAACCACTACCGTTTTATCAAACCCAAGTTCCTGCATTTTCTGCACCGGAATGGAATCTGCTACGCCTCCATCAAGCAATTCATATCCATCCACGCAGACCGGCTTTGACACAATCGGCATGGATGCCGATGCTCTCATCCATTCCATTTCTTTCTTATCACACCGATCCACTTTTTTGTAAAGAGCTTTCCCGGTTTTTGCATCTGTCACCACCACGTAAAAATCCATCGGATTCTTGCGGTAAGTCTCATAATCAAACGGATCAAGATGCTCCGGGATATCATGATAACAGAACTGTTCCCCGAACATATCCCCTGTTTTCAAAAATGTGCGCAGTCCCGCATACTGCGGTTTATTACAGTACGCTGCATTGTAACGAATGACACGTCCCGGCTGATTGGACTTATAATTACAGCCAAACACTGCCCCTGCTGACACCCCCATCGCTCCGTCAAATGTTATCTGATGCTCCATCATCACGTCGATGACTCCGGCGGTGAACATTCCGCGCATGGCTCCGCCTTCCATGACCAGTCCTTTTTTCATCATCGAATCCCTTCTTTAAAATAAACAGTACTTTTCAGAATCTATCATCTGTTTTGTATTCTAGCTTTCTTTTTCCATGATTTCAAGGGGCGAAACCATGATTCTACCTTAACATTTCCTTATTTTTACATAATCCCGCTTTCTTCTGCCCAAACTAATAAATATTTGTAGAGGAAAAGGAGTATGCCCTATGTATGGTTCACTATTTTATGTATTGCCCATTCTGGCAGTAATTGCAAAAACTGTTTTCCGCGCAGTCCTTCCCTTGCTGATCGGCTGTATGATTGCCTATGTAGTTAATATCCTTATGTGTTTTTACGAAAAAGGGTATGCAAGAATATGCCGTATGGCAGCCATTGCGCCCTTACAGCGTCCCCTATGTATGACACTCTCCTACCTTTCGCTTGTGCTTGTGATCCTGATCTTATGGTGGATGATCGTCCCTCAGCTGTTATCCTGCATCCGGATCATCGCAACCGATTTCCCCCAGGTTTTAGAATTACTGTGTGAGTGGGCAAACGAACATCTGCAAATGGATCTTGGCATGGGAAACGAAATCCGGGCATGGATGAATGAACCCTTTTGCTGGGATACACTGATTGCAAAAATCCCCCGTCTGGCAAAAGGCATGAAAACTTCCCTGGAGAAACTTGGCAGCTGGCTTTTAATTTTTCTGCCGGGACTGATGTTTTCTTTTTATCTGCTTGCTGCCAAAGAATCCCTCTTACGGATGGGCAGTTCCCTGATCGACCGGTGTTTCGGTGTTTTCCAAGGGAAAAAAATACGTTACGTACTGACGGTTCTCAATCAGTCCTTCCATCATTTTCTGGCAGGGCAAACCATAGAGGCCGTAATCCTCGGTATGCTTTGTACCATCGGCATGTGGATTCTGCGTCTCCCCTATGCTGCCATGATCGGTTGTCTGGTAGGTGTAACCGCGTTGCTACCGGTCATCGGAGCTTATATCGGTGCCGCAGCCGGTGCGTGTATGCTTCTTACGGTTTCCCCGGTAAAAGCACTGGTATTTCTTATCTTTTTAACAATTCTCCAGCAGATCGAAGGCAATTTTATCTATCCCCGTGTGGTCGGACATTCCATCGGGCTGCCCGGCATCTGGGTACTTGCCGCAGTCATTGTCGGCGGTGGGGCATTCGGTATCTGGGGAATCCTGTTTGCCGTGCCACTTGCAGCAGCCATCTACCGGCTGCTCCGTCCCTCAATCAATTAAAGCCGTGCAGCAACGCTGCACGGCTTCTTAAAAATAAGCAGAAATCAAATAGAGCTTACGCTCTCTGTGTTTTTTAAACTAAATGGAACCAGTTCATGTGTGGCCGGTTTGTTGAGATCAATCATGCCAAACAACAGATCAATACTTTTTCTGGCAATCTTTTCATACCCCTGACAAACCGTCACAATCTTTGGATTATAATAATCTGCAAGAAGTGTTCCGTCAAATCCGATCACCGAGATATCCTCCGGTACCCGCAGACCCGCATCAAAAATTGCGCGCATGGCACCAACTGCCATCACATCACTCATGGCAAAAACCGCTGTAATGGATCTTTGGGAAGCCAGCATCCGGTTCATGGCATTGTATGCACTCTCATATGAGAACCGCGCTACCGCATAACTTTCTTCCTCAAATTCACAGCCATGTTTTATAAAGCTGCGCTTCGCTCCTGCTTTACGATATTTACTTGGGGAAGATAATGCCATATCTCCCCCGATAACAGCAATATCGCGATGTCCGTGATCAAACAGATAATCAACCGCCATCTCCGCAGCTGCCATATCATCTGTTGAAACTGATGCAAGATTCCGAAATCCCAGTTTATCCGCCCGATCTGTCACCAGCACACACGGAACATTGACCAGTTCAAATTCTTCATGAAAGTACTGTATATTACCTCCAAGGAACAAAATCCCCATTGGCTTATGTTCCCTGCACATCCGCACAGCCTCTTTCACTTCATCTGCATCTTCATCCAGATAATGCACCCGCAGGGAATAATCCGATCCCTCGATAGTATCCTGAATTACCTCTATGATATTTGTAAACAGCATATTCGAAGTACCTTTTACGAGAATCAGAATACTCTGGCTCACGGTCTGTTTTAAATGCTTGGCATTGTTATTTGGTACAAACTGGTAAGCTTCCACAATTCGCATAATGCGGTCACGGGCTTCTTCGCTGACATCTCTTCTTCCATTCAGGACACGGGAAACCGTACTGACAGAATATCCTGCCTCTTTCGCAATATCTACAATTGTCATTCCTTCACCTCGTATATACAGACGAAATGTCTATTTTCTAGCCCTTGACAGCACCTGCAAGAACTCCTTCTATTATATATTTCTGGCACGCAATATAAAAGATAATAATTGGCAGAATTGCAAGAACAAGTACTGCCATCATGGCACCCCAGTCGATCTGTCCATGACTCTGTTTCAGAAACTGGATTGCGATCGGAATGGTTTTATACTTATTAATATTCAACACCAGACTCGGCAGAAGGTAATCATTCCATACCCACATTGCCTCAAGGATTGCTACCGTTACCGTCGTTGGCTTTAAAATTGGAAAAACCACCTTAAAAAAGGTCTGTAATGGTGTACATCCATCAATCTCGGCTACCTCATACAGCTCATCTGGAATGGAGTTGATCATATATGTTCTTGCAATGATCATGTTGTATGTAGACATTGCGCCTGGAATAAGCATTGCCCAAATGGTATCTACAAGGCCAAGTGCATTTACGAGCATGAAGCTTGGAACCATACCACCAGAGAATATGCGATCCTTGAGTCGCTGTATACGCGCACAAAGCAGTGGGCGGATGTGGTGAACCATACCAAGTGATCCAATTTGAATGGAAGGTTCTGTAACCAGCAGCAGAGCCTACTCTTTGATTACAG
>OHWZ01000497.1_pt1 | contig 11199 bp, 4 predicted proteins | sample 1579781 | NCBI WGS metagenome assembly OHWZ01 (sample SAMEA3882545, study PRJEB24775) | human gut metagenome | biome: human-associated habitat; feature: intestine environment; material: feces | place: Netherlands | collected 2009/2010 | reverse complement strand
GCCTTTGTAAATATCCCTGTCCCCTTCCCTGGAAAATGCATGATACTTTGCTCTTCCTTCTTCTGCGATTACATCTGCAATTTCTTTTAGTTTTTTATCATCAAACATTGCAGCCAGTGCGATCGCCTGCGGGAAAACAGTAGCAGTTCCGGCCCGGGCCACTCCGTGAAGAGCCTCATTCCACCAGTTATATGCCGGAATATTAAGTCGCTCGATCGCCGGTGACTCATAGAGCATCTGGCTCATTTTTTCCTCAACCGTCATCTGTGCAACCAGTTTCTTTGCATATTCTTTTGTCTGTCTACTCATTATGTCATCTCCTCATCTTAAACACTTTCTATCAATCCATCGACTGGCATGTCAGCCATTCGAAATCAGCATAATTTGTACTGTCACTGCCGTTGGAAGACGCATATACACCGACTGTGCATCCTACAAAGCCTCCGGCTTCCTCTGTCGTGTAAGCAAGAAGATCCAGATTTTCCGCAACGGATACATATCCTTTGCCTTCCGAAATCCAGACACGGGCACACTGATTGCGGCACTGCAGGCGGATCTTTAATTTTCCTTTCTTCTCCAGCCGTGTCGTTGCCAGCGTCTGCTCATCTCCGTGAATACAGCTGGTAACCACAAAACAAACTTCTCCATCCACGCGCACCACTTCAAACCGGAGATGATTTTCATTATTCTGGTAAAGCACAAGTCCCGCCGTCTCCGACTCATTTTCCGGATAGAATTCCATTCCGGTCTCTGCGACAAAGCGGTAACTCTTCTGTCTTACACCAAGATATGCACAGTTTGCTCTCTCGGAAATCTTTTCTTTGCGAAGGTACATCCGAAGTGCACCCTCACGTTCGGTCAGCGAATAAATTCCGGATGTCCAGTCCTCGATCGCCACCAGCCGCTGATCCAGCTGTTCTCCCCAGAAATGAATGACATCGGAATTCGTAATTTCTTCCGCAAAGCGATGCTCAGGCATATCGATCGTAAATTCGTCCTCCAGATGTCCGACTCCCGGAGCGATCACCGGCCAGCCGTTCTCCCAGATTACCCTGGCAAGGAAAGTCTCACGCCCCATGCTGCTATGCTTTTTGCAAGGTCTTGATGCAAGCATTACAACATACCAGTTTCCCTTGCCGTCATCAACCAGATCTCCATGTCCCGCATAGATGACCGGATAATCCATACCGAGATTGCGGTGTGTGAAAATCGGATTGCGCGGACAGCCTTCAAACCACTGGAACAGCTTCTTACTGCGTGCCACCGTAATACTATGTTCCGGACCGGTTCCGCCTTCTGCGTGGAGTAGATAATAATAACCATCGATCTTGTAAATATGCGGACCTTCCGGCCAGATACATCCCTTTACCGCACCTTTCCAGATTGCCATGCTCTCACCGACCAGCTTCATGGTCTTAAGATCCAATTCCTGAATCCAAATCTCCCAGTCCCCGTTATAGCGAACGCCCTCCGGATTCGGACGGGTTCCGCAATAATAACATTTGCCGTCATCGTCGAAAAAAAGGCTCGGATCGATGCCCGGGGCATCGTCGCCGAGATAATACGGCTCGGACCACGGTCCTTCCGGATTCTCCGCTGTGACGATAAAATTGTTGCCGTGCGTCACATTGGTCGTGATCATATAAAACAAACCATCATGATAGCGGATCGTCGGCGCATAAATACCATCTGAGATATCCGCTCCCGCCACAGGAAGCTGCGACGGACGGTCTAAAATATTACCGATCTGCTCCCAATGTGCGAGATCTCTGCTGTGAAAGATCGGCACTCCCGGTGCATACACAAAACTTGAATTGACGATATAATAATCCTCTCCCTTTCTGCAAATGGAAGGGTCCGGATAAAATCCCATTAAAATCGGATTCTTAACTGTAACCATTTTACTCCTCCTATAACACGTAACCAAATCCTAAAATTGTAAACTTCTTGTTTCTGTCTTCTTCTGCGACTTCAATGCGTACCGTATGGTCGGCGCTTTCATCCTCATTGAACACGATCATCGCGTTGCAGTGCTGCCAGTTGTTAATATGCGGATCCGCCGTCATGCGACGCTCACCGTCCACATCGACATACGCCTTTCCAACGTCCACTTCTCCGGAATCCTTAAAGATCAACACAAGCGCTTTGCAATGGATGCGGATTGTAAAGGCAGCATTCTCCGGCATCGTTGCATCGTACATCCAATTGTACGGAAACTCCGGTGTCAATTCTAACCGGTCATCCATCTCCACACTCTGGAGCTGATCATCCGTTGCACAGAAGCCACCGGCGTCGATTTGGGCCCCGGCATAGACATCTTTCTTATCCAGAAGCCGTACATGCTCAAAGCTTTTGCCGATTGCCGGCTTCATCTGCAGCTGCTGTGCAAGCATTCCCTCCTCGGTCAGGCCGCTCTCAAAAGCGTCAAGTCTTGCATGTTCGCTCAAATCACAGCGCTCAAACAGATACTGTAAACAGTCTGCCATAATGGTATGGCCGAGGTTGCTCGGATGAAACATATCGTAAAAGAACTGATTTTTTGTCAGAACCCTTCCCTCGTTCGGTTTCTTTGTAAACTGCTCCACCACGGTATCCTTGATACTGACCATCGGCAGATCATACAGTCTGCCGACCGGACTTAAGCGATCCTGCAGATTCCAGTCATTGGCAAATACGGAAAAAAGCAGAACGACCGCCGGATTCCAATCCAGCTTTAAGATCTTGCGCACAAGGCTTTCGTAGCAATCGCCCTTCGTCTCGTCGCCCTCATCGTTGACCGCAAATTCTACGACTACGATATCCGGCTTCTCGCCGTCTCTTAACACATCTCTGTCAAAGCGGAGCATTCCAAGCTCCGACGGGGTTCCTCCAACGCCCGCTTTCACAAATTTAACGTTATCTCTCATCGCAAATCTGCTTTTGAAAAGCTGATAGGACTTATAGGCATAACACTCGGTATTGATCGGTGTTGCTCCCGCCCCCTGCGTGATCGAACCTCCGATATAGGCAAGCGTTACTTCTTTTCCGGCTCTCGCCTTCTCGATCGCTTTGCGGATACGGTAGGTGTTGCCCAGATTCATGAGAGAACGCTCGATCATCGTGCAGTACCGTTCCGATTTCGTATCCACCGCTTCTTCTTCCACCTCTTCCGGAGCCGTATATCCGTCGTTCAGATAAAACCGAACGCTCGCTTTTCCCATCTTTTCCGGTACGCTCATGATGAACTTGATCTGTCCCGGAATATAATCATCCTCTGTCCAGGTATAATCCGACAGATAAATGCGCCGTTCCATTCCGTCTCCGGTCAGGCTGCATCGCAGATTGGTTCCACCTCCGTAGAGATCTTTTTTCCCGTACATCTGGAAGATGAACTCCATCTCCTCCTTTGGATTGTCGGTCTCAACAGACACCCCGATACTGTGTACAAGCTTGCCGAATCCCTCCACCGTCTCCAATAACCGAAGCATGTTCTCATCCGTAATATTTCCGACGATCTGTGCGCTGTTGATCAGTCTTCCGTCACTCTCATAGATAAAATGAATCGCACTTCCGTCTTCCTGTTTTGCTCCGAAGATTTCTTTATCCTTCATAATGTAAAAATATGGTCTTTTCTTTTCCGGATCCTTTGGTGCCACCGGTCCGTTCATAATCATTACCTCCCTACTTTCTTTGCTTTCTTTTCTTTATACATTTCTATATCACTCATGCGCATGCATTCTTCAAACGATTCACGCGCCGTAATCTGCGTCATATAATGTCCGATCGAGCAGTCCGCCCGGTAAGGTTTACCACTTTGCGCGTTTGCCTCATCCAGATAATGGCGGATCTGATTCTCCACATCCCTGACAAGTCCGGCATTCGCTCCGGTCAGAACAAACACGAACTCATCCCCTCCGGTTCGGGCTGCAATGCCGTATTTGCCAATTGCCTTGCGTATTGCTTCCGCAACGGCACAGATTGCCCAATCGCCTTCCTTATGTCCATAAGAATCATTGATCACTTTCAATCCGTCCACATCCACGCTTGCGCAGATCAGATACCGGTTTCCAAGGATCCACTCCGGCCACTTCTCATTGATGTAATCTTCCATGCCGCGGCGGTTATTTAATCCGGTCAGATAATCCGTCACACTTTTTTCCTGATTTTCGTGATTCAGCCGGATCAGGTATTTTGTCGTATAAAAATTATTGATCGTCTGGCTTAAGGTCAAATTCCAGTCATGATAAAATTCGTCCGGTCCATCCAACGGATTTTCAAACTGTACAACGGTATAGCCGAAATTTTTTTCCCGATTATGCAATACCCGGATATAATATACTTTCCAGCTATCATCACACACTTTCTCCGGAAGCAGATCTTTCTGCCGGAAGCACTCCCCGGATACATGCAATATCTGACCGTCCCTGATTTCCATTCCGAGTTTTGCATACGAAGTAATATCCTGCTTAAAATACCTGATATGCTCCTTTTCTTCACCGAGCAGCGCGAGATAAAATTCTTTGCACATTCCGAGAAGATGCAGATTCTTGGCTACGATCTGTTTCATCTCCGCATAATCGGTGCATCCGTCCATGTCCGTCGAAAAATAGGATTGCCGGTTGTGTTTCTCCCGGATCTCAATCAGTTTCTGGTAGATTTCATCACTTCTCTTATCCTCCCGGTCGGTACAATCCTTCGTACTCTCCCGAAACAGAATTTTAGCCGGAACATAGATATTATGTTCCCTCGGCACACCTTCAAGAAGATCCCTCACAAGATAGACCGCCTCTTTTGCCATCGCTTCATAATCCACGGCGATCGATGTCAACTGCGGAAGTACATCGCATGATTCCGGTGAATTATCCACGCCACTGACCATAACATCCTGCGGTACCAAAATTCCGTGTTTTTCAAGCACGATTGTGAGTGCTCTCGCCATAAAGTCATTCGCACAGACGATCGCCTCCGGACGATGCGTTTCATCGGAAAAGAAAAATTCGTATGCCTGCTCGCCTTTTCCTTTCCACATATCTCCGTAAAAAATTGAATTTTCATAGATCGGAAGTCCGAGTTCCTCCATCGCCAACCGGTAATGCTGTTCTCGGATCTGGCTGTCATAATGCCCCTTGTATCCTGCCATAAAACAGATATTTCTCACAGAATGCGTATTTGCAATATGCTTTACCAGCTCCTCCACCATCGAATTGGCATCCGAGAGTATCCCGTAGAATCCCTCCGACTCCTCACGAAAACTGATGACCGGACCATGCGCTCTGTCTTTCAGACCTTCGATCAGTTTCATTCGAAAGCTGGGTGTATCGTATGTATCCAGCGCAACAATAATTGCATCAAATTCTTCAATCGGTGCAAAATCAACAACGTTCTTCTCATACAGATCATACATTGTCTCGGTTTCCCGGATTCCAAATGAAGTCAGGTAAACAATATTATAATCGCATTGTTTTGCCGTCTCGGTCAGCGATCTGCTGAGCACCTGCTGGAATTCCAGTTCTGCACGGTTCAAAAAGACCCCGATTGTTTTTCTTTTATTATAGAACATCCGGATGCCCCCTTTTATTACTGTTTTATTTCTTTTGGGATTATGCTTTTCTTGTGATTTGATTATAAAAAAAGCCCCCGCTTGCGTCACGAGGGCTTTTTATGGAATAATTACTGACAAACTATAGTAATTGTATTCCTGTCAATATTTTCTATCGAACAGCTATCTTCATGGATACTGTTTTTGTTTTTCCATTCTTTAAAGTCACGATTGCCTTGATCGTTACCGTTCCTTTCCTGTTTGCTTTGATCTTACCGTTCTTGTTTACGGTAGCAATCGACTTCTTGGAAATTTTGTAAGTTACCTTCTTTACATTGTTCTGATTCAGCTTGCTGTCAAGCTTAAACTCCGTTGTTTTTCCTTTTTTAACCGTTGCCTTTGTTTTCTTCGGAGCGATGGTCTTAAGGATTTCTTTTTCAATTCTGGCTGCTTCCTTTGTCGTCAGAAGTACATAATCGCCCTTCTTTCCAAAACTTGCATTCAGCTTTCCGTCCTTAGCCTTATAGGTCTTGCTGTTGATCAGTTCATATTCACCCGTCTTACGGTTGACAACAAATGCCTTCAGTGATTTATTATTTTTCACATTCTTTGCGGAAACGGAAACCGTGTATTTCACATCACCATTCGCATTCTTAACCTGCACGATGATCGTAAGATCTTCGGTTCCTGCCGCCTCGGTAAGCTGCTTTACCACATCTGCGGTAAGTGTTCCCTTTGATCCCGATACCGTTGCTTTTGCGCTGGTCACATTTCCCTGCGCATCCTTTGTTATGGTTACCGATGCCTCAGCCTTCTTATCGCCGGAAACTGTAATTTCCACTTTGGATGTCTCAATGGTCGTATCCTGTTTTCCGTCCGGTTTCACATCCGGCTTCGTATCCTGTTTTCCGTTCGGTTTCACATCCGGCTTCGTATCCGAAGTTCCCGGATTTACAGACGAGCCTCCGCCATTGCTGCCGGTCTTTCCGGTTAATTCGACCGTACCATATACGTTTGAGCCTGACCAGCCCATTCCGGTCTCATCATACCAGCTTAACGTACCGATACGCTTGCCGTCTTTTGCATCGTTGATCTGGAATTCCAGCCCAATCTTGGTTCCGTTTGCCGGCTTGATATCCGTCCACTTGAAAGCAGCCTCAACCACGTATCCGCCATCGATTGTTTTTGTTGCAGACTTGACATTCTCTGCCAGACATTTTTTACCATTGAAGGACTGCTCATTGTTATAATTGATACGATACTGCTTATCATCCTCTCCATAGGAAGCGGTCTTGCCGTTGTCCTCGTCGATGAACACTTCAAGAGAATCCTGCTCATGCGTCTGAGCGCCTGTTTTATCCAATACCGCGTCTTTTATGGTTGCATATACATAGAGATTGTCATCATCCCAGAGAACCTTTGCATTGGCAGAAGCCTCGGAGCCTTTGTTGATCGTAAGCGGGATGTTTACCGCATTGCCCCATGCGGCATCTGCATCTGCGTCAACCGAAATTGTTCCGTACGGGATCTTCTCGATGCCCGGCTTCATGGTTGCCACTGCATAATACTTACTGCTTGACTCCTGCTTTCCGGTCAGATCATTAAAGCTTCCTGTCTTCCCGTCATTGTTTACAACAACATCGAGACTGATCTGCTGTGCAACTTTCAAATTCTTCATCGAAACCTTGACGGTTGCCTGATATCCGCCTGCGATCGCAGCAGCAGCTGTTCTTGCAACCGTCACCTTATCCGGTGTGATATCCGATGCCGAATTTTCTGGATCTACATATACCGTAACAGCATCTGCATCATTTACGGTTGTGTCTTTTACTTTTACCTGTACGGTAAGACCGTCTGCATCCCATACCGGGATAAATTCTGCCTGTACCTCACCCTGATCGATCGTATAGGTTTCTCCTGCAATATTGCCATCCTTCGCCTCTGTAATAGTAACCTTCTGAATCGCCGGCTTAAGTTGCGATGCATCCACATAAGCCCAATAAGCAGGCTTTGCTTTATAGTTTCCGTCAAAAAGCAGCGGGCACTGTGCAGAGCCGCTTGCTCCGCCACCGAGATCCGACTGGGAATGCAGCCATGAATTCGGCTCAATGACACCCCAGACGGTAAGGCCGGATACGTTTGTTCCTTCCTTCTTTAACGCCTTGATCGCCTCATACAGATTCTTATGGCAGTATGCCATCTTGGTGTATTCGCTTTCCTTTGTAGCCGCTGTACCGTCGTAAGTGCTGCTTGCCTTAAAATCCAGCTCAGTCAGCTGCACTTTGCCGGCTGCCGCTGCATACTTCTTCGCTACACTCTTAAACTGTGCTGCTGAGAAACCGTCCACATTGTAATGTGCCTGCATACCAAAAGCATCCAGTCTGGTTCCGTCTGCAGACTTCACGTCGTTGATCAGTTTTACGATACCCTCACACTTGGTGTTGTCTGTCTCTCCGAAGTCATTGTAGTAAAGTTCTACATCCTTTGGCGCATATTTGTTTGCATACTTGAAAGCATTGATGATAAACTCGTTGCTTTTATACACATGCCACCAGCTTGAGTTATTGCCATGCCGGATCTCATTGAGCGATTCTGCGGCACTCACTTTATCGGTACGATAGGTGTTACCGATGACTGCCTCATTCACAACGTCCCATCCATAGAAGAGTCCGTCATACTTTCCGTTTGCAGCTTTTCCAAAATAATGACCAAACACACTGGAAATAAACCACTCCAGTCTGCGGTTCATAGTCTCTTTATTCACATATGGCTGTGTAATGTCATAGTTCTCATGGAAGAACCATTCCTGTGTCTGTGAATGCCATACCAGCACATGTCCGCGGATACGGATCTTCTGATCCGGATGGACCTTGTTCCACTCAAGGATCTTATCTGCCATCGCATCTGCGCGGGAAAAGTCAAGGCTGTCTCCTGCATCGTTCACAACCGGCACTTCCAATTCTGAATCGTTAAAATTGATCTTCTTTGTCTTAATCGACGAATCAAGCTGATAGTTAAACAGTGCATCCGGCTTTAACTCGTTTCCGAATGTCACCGCATTGAAATGTTTCTCGACAAGTTCCATCAACGTATCGTCTTTAATTTCACTTGACATGATGGCAGTACCTGCGATCGAACCAGTTCCAAGACTTTCTGTAACGGATGTTTTCCAATCCTGAATGTCCTTTTCAATCTCCGGTTTTGGTTTTGTGATCTTTTTCATGGATACATTTGCCACATAGTATTTTCCCATGATACAGGATTTTGGATCCTGCCAATCTCCCTGTTCCAAAATACGAATCACAACCTTCTTCGCACCTGAAGGAATCTTGTATGTTCCTTCGAATTTCGTCCATTTTCCAGCTTCAAGAACCTGCGCGGATGTACCGGAAATCAGTCCTGTTGTATCATACACCTCCTTATCATTTCCATTCACATAATACGGCTGAAATTGAACAGTTTTCTGAGAATCTTTCAATTTTTTATCTTTAGAATCCTTATAATCATCCGACAATTTTGCCCAAAAAGAAAACTCATATTCTTCGCCTTCTCTTACTTTTCCCGTGATGTCCTGTGCAAAACATTCATATGATTTTGACGGATCGCCGGATCTTGTAATAGCACCACATGTTGTAACACCAATATTAGCTCCATTTTCAACAGGTTCTGCTGTAATCGTAGCGTCTCCTAATGAAGCACTCCAGGATGAGAAATCCTGATTTGAAAAATCTCCATTATCAATGATGTTCTCGCCATGAGTAATCTGGCTTCCGCTTCCTTCTTTTAATTCAAATGTTACACTGATCAGACTAACTTCCGAACCTGATCCAGGTGCGTCAGTTGTCATAAGTCCAACTGCATCAACACTACCTTCTCCAGATGGTTCAATCGTATATTCTTCACTTCCTGTTAAATTATACTTTGTATTAGCGCCTTCTGCATCATCTCCACCATTATACACTTTTAAAGTAACGGATCCTTTTTGATCTGCGACATGAAATGTAACGGACTTCACATCTGAAAGTGCAATCGTCTCCGGCACTTTCCATTTTACCTGATCATATTGATTTGCAAAGGTAAGCTTCCATTTACCATCCTCAAGTTTGTACTTTGCATTTCCCCAACTTACGTCTAGCTGGTCCGCGGTGAACGTCTTGTTTGTTGTCTTTGTCTCATCCGCATATACCGTATCAATACCCCAATCCGACGGCAGCATACTGCCTACACTCGTGAGCATCATTGCCGCGGATAGTGCAATGCACGCCCCCATTTTCCCCATTTTTCCCACTCCTATTTTCCTCCTTAAATAGATTTTTGTGTATCTTAATAGTAGCAAAATCAAAGCCGACAAAAACAGGGAAAAACTATAGAAGAACAGCCGACAAATTGCAGTAAAACAATTCGGGTTTGCCGACTTGGATTTTGAACAAGGAGTGTAATTTGTTGTGATGTTTTAGTGATTTTTGTCCCACATGCTGGGGCACTTCCAATTCTTATTCTGCTTGTTTGCTAACGTTGTACATAAAATAAATCACGCGCGGCGAAATTTTACATTTACTGGTAAAATAACACCGCGCGTCAATTTTTGTCATTCTTATCCTAAACCTGTTTTTCTTCCGTGAACTGATCTATGATCTTCATGAGCTTTTCTACGCTCTCTTTGTTGCTGTTTGCCACGTTTATCATCTGTTCAGAAACAAGTGTTGCGCTTGATGTCTTGTTTACAATGTCACCAACCCCACGTTCATTCTGTTCAGACGCCTGCTGAATATTACTCATCTGCCGCGTCACATTATTCAAAAACACACCAAACTCCTGTAACGTTTCCTGCATCTGGACGATCACAGATTTCAAATCCGTTGCCATCTGTTTGTTTTCCTCCGAAATATGGTTGAATGCGCTGAATGCCGGTGCTACATCCTGTTCCAGATAATCGGTCAGCTGTGTGAAACAATCCGCAACATCACTAATATTTTCATTCACATTTCCACAGATTCCGTCGATCCGCGAAGCAGTCTCCGAAGAATCTTTTGCAAGGTTGCCGATCTCCGACGCAACGACGGCAAATCCCTTTCCTGCCTCTCCGGCTCTTGCCGCTTCGATGGAAGCGTTTAAGGATAACAGGTTCGTTTCCTCCGCTACCCCCATAATATCCGCAACCAGCGAATTGATTTCCGACAATCCCCGGAGCTTGGAAGTTGCTTCCTGAATATGCGTACGATTGCGTTCAATGCTCAACAGAGAGGATTCATAAGACTCCTTTGATGTCTTCTCGATATTGGAGGAACTGTCCAGCAGTTCCTGACTTTTCTCCGCACCATCCTGTATCAGTGATGCAACCGTTTCAAGCATGGTATTGATATGTTCCACCTTTTCGTTCAGGTCAGACACGATCCCGTTTGTTGATTCGATTCCTGCTGCCAGCTGCTGTGTCGTCGCCATATTGTCCGTAATATAATCGGACAGTTCGCCCGTATTGGAATTAATGGACTGCGAGGACACATTCACACTCTCGCTGCAGTCGTTCAATACCCCTACGATCTCAGCCAATGCCTGCCGCAGCGTTTCAATTTTATCCGCCAGAATACCAACCTCATTTTTATGCCCCAGATACCTGTCCAGTTCCCGGCTTTTTGTCAGATCCAGATTGCCGAGTCTTACAATTGCACGCTCAACAAATC
>OHWZ01000496.1_pt1 | contig 11207 bp, 10 predicted proteins | sample 1579781 | NCBI WGS metagenome assembly OHWZ01 (sample SAMEA3882545, study PRJEB24775) | human gut metagenome | biome: human-associated habitat; feature: intestine environment; material: feces | place: Netherlands | collected 2009/2010 | reverse complement strand
CTTCTCGGAATCCGCATCCTTTGCCGAAAGTATCATAACGGGAATATTGCTTGTTTTACGTAATTCCTGCAACACATGGTATCCGTCCATCTCCGGCATCATAATATCCAACAGACACAGATCCACATGTTCTTTCTTCAGCAGTTCCAGTGCCTGCTTCCCGTTTTCTGCCTCAATAATCTGATAATTTTCATTTTCCAGATACAGCCGGAGAAGCGTTCGTATCTCCGGCTCATCATCTGCAATTAAAATCGTATAATTCATACATTCTCCTGCCGGAAAGGTGAATTCACCGAATCCTCCTGCTGTGTAAATCCGTTTGAACCAGCCGGGTTTGCATAGCACAGTGCCTCATACAGTGCGGCATGTGTTGCATTCACATATGGTGACACATAAAAGATTGCAAGAATTCCAAGTGTCAGTCCGGATAAAATGTACCATCCGATAAAGGACAGATCCAAAACAAATGCTTTCCATTTCTGTCCCTGCATCATACGCTTGCTTTCCGCAAATGCCTGCTCTTTGGTCATCTGCGGGTTATCTGCCAGAAGGTACGGAATCATCATATATTCATATGCTTTTACAATACCCGGAATGATAAAAAGCAATGACCATAAAACCGTAAACAGATCACGGAAAAACATTGTCTTTGCAACATTCCTGTAATTATTGTCAAATCCATATCCAATGTTCCCAATCTGTGCCGGCTCGTTTAAGTTGCGGATAAAGAATCTCCTGCATCCAACCTCCAACGGATTTATGATAAATACATCAACCAGAAGTATAAGGACAAAAATCACCAGAAAAACAACTATGAGTATGCCGATGGCGATCGCTGCTGCGACCATACCGCCCATCATTCCCCTGTTTCCTGCTTTCAGTCCGTCCTTAAAGCCTTCTTCAAGCCCAGCCTCAAAATCGCGTAGTGAACCATCATCACTGTCATAACTGCTGTCATAATCATAGGAACTGCCTGCCTGATTATCCGATCCATGTAAGGAACCGGTTGCACTGCTGATGTTGCCCGAAGCAGCTCCGCTTCCCCCTGCAATCAGTGTCAGCAACAGGCTGATCAGAATACATTTCCAATAATTTCGTTTAAATGTTGCTTTCGCCCTTCCCTTTAATTGTGCGCGACTCCACATATCAAATTCCTCCATTTCCTTTTGATGATATCATCATAACACCAAATCCTTATCTTAAAAATCGCTGCACCTTAACGTTACCTTAACAACGTGTATTTAATTTGCCTGTTTCTTCTTCGGCAAAAGAAGGCTCAACAGAAGGGAAACAACAAACACTCCTGCGTAACCAGTCCGACATTCTGGCTGAACGATGTCAGTGGCAGGCATCCAAAACATCCGGAAATTGCACTGGAAAACCCATCCACGGCAAGTGAGCCCTGAAGTTCCTCCATTTTAAGGTCACGTCCAAGTGCTCCGGTACACACAGCAGTTGTCGCGCCAGTTGTCTCTGCTGCTGAAACCAGAAAGACAATCGCAATGGTTAAGAAGGATCCAAGGTTAAATACCGGCTTGTGACTGGTAAAAAACACAAGTTTTGGAATGCTGAAAAATCCTACCTGGTCAATGGTCTCCTGAATTCCGGAAAAATCCACCATAGGTGCAATCCCTGCAACCGTAAATATAATAGAAAGAATATATCCGAAAATAAGTCCCACCAGAATATTCAGATTCTTATAAACACCCTTTAACACATATCTTGCCACCAGGCACACGATAAGGGTCAGGGCACCTACCAGCAGATGATACCATGCCCCGAACCAGAGCTGCACTGCAGACGATCAGTACGGGTGCCAGATTTGCTACAAACATGGCAAGCACATGTTGAAGGCCAAACGGAATTGCTTTTCTCATGTATAGACAAAGACAGTTTATCATCTTATTGCCCATAGTGTCAAACAGGATTTCCCGGTTGCGGTATAATTATCATCTGTGCTATACTATGAACAATTAGCGTGTAAAAGCGTACAAAAGAGGAGGATTTATTTATGACATCTGCACAAATATGCATCATGATTGCCATTATCGTATACCTTATTGGTATTATCTATATTGGTTTCCGATGTTCCAAGAAAAACAACAGTACTGACGATTTCTATCTGGGTGGCAGAAAACTCGGTCCTTTCGTAACCGCGATGAGTGCCGAAGCTTCCGACATGAGCAGCTGGCTTCTGATGGGACTTCCGGGCGTTGCTTACCTCACCGGAATTTCAGATGCCGGATGGACAGCAATCGGACTGGCTGCCGGTACATACATTAACTGGCTGATCGTTGCCAAACGTATCCGCCGCTATACGCACACCTGCAACAATTCCATTACCATCCCATCGTTCTTCAGCAACCGCTATCGCGATGAAAAAAAGATGCTGCAGGTCATTGCTGCTATTTTTATTGTTATCTTTTTTATTCCTTATACGGCCTCTGGATTTGCCGCATGCGGAAAACTTTTTTCCAGCTTATTCGGGGTAAAGTATCTGACCGCCATGATCATCAGTGCTATCGTAATTGTGGCATACACGACACTTGGCGGATTTCTTGCTGCTTCCACAACGGACTTTATCCAGAGTATCATCATGTCGGTTGCTCTGATTGTAGTTCTGATCTTTGGTGTAGAAACTGCTGGCGGTATCGGTGCCGTTATCCACAACGCCTCCGAGCTTCCGGGATATCTCTCCATGACACTTTCCTATGATGTAAACACCGGAAAGGCCGCTCCTTACAGTGCCCTGACCATTGTTTCCACTGCCGCATGGGGGCTTGGATATTTCGGTATGCCGCATATCCTGCTCCGTTTTATGGCAATCGAGGATGAGAAAAAACTGAAACTGTCCCGCCGCGTTGCAACCATCTGGGTCGTAATCTCCCTGTTCGTTGCCGTCTTTATCGGTGTGATCGGTTATACCATGAGCAAAGTCGGCGCACTGGAGATGCTGACCGGATCGAATTCCGAAACCATTATCGTAAAAATTTCCGCCCTGCTCTCCCAGCACGGTGTGATATTTGCCCTGCTTGCGGGTGTGATTCTCGCCGGCATTTTAGCTTCCACCATGTCCACTTCGGACTCGCAGCTGCTGGCTGCATCTTCTGCGGTTTCTTCCGACATTCTCGGTGCTTTCCGCAAAGATTCTTCCAACAAAAACGGAAGCATGGCAGCCGCAAGAATTACACTCCTTGTAATTTCTGTCGTTGCCGCATTCATTGCCAGAAATCCGGACAGTTCCGTATTTGCCATCGTTTCTTTCGCCTGGGCTGGATTCGGTGCCGCATTCGGACCGGTTGTTCTGTTTTCCCTGTTCTGGAAACGTACCAGCAAATGGGGCGCACTTGCCGGTATGGTCTGCGGGGGTTCCATGGTATTTATCTGGAAATACCTGATCCGCCCGCTCGGTGGTATCTGGAACATCTATGAACTGCTTCCTGCATTCCTGATTGCCTGCGCTGCGATCGTAATCGTCAGTCTGCTGACACCAAAACCTTCCAAAGAAATCGAAGAGGAATTTGACCGGGTCGCACAGATGAAATAAATCTTTTAACTTTGTATACCAAAAATGTCGGTAGATATCTGACAGATATCTACCGACATTTTTAATTCTTATTTTCAATTATGCTTTGATCCTAGCGGCGGATCTTTACAGACTTCACACTGCTGTATGGACTGTAATACTTTGTTCCATCTACAGTAACATAGCTGCGGATCTTGTAATAATAAGTTCCTTTGGTGAGTTTTGCCCTTGTATAAGACTGCATCTCACCATCTTTTGTAGCCGCAATCTTCTTGTATCCATAATCATATGCTCCCTTGGAGCGGTAGATTTCATAGCCGGTAACGGAAGTACCTGGCAGCCATGTGATACGGACTTTTGATCCGTGTGCACGCAATCTTGTGATAACCGGCTTCTCCGGCTTAATAATAAAGCTTGTCTTTGCAGATCCCGTATAATTACCGGTTCCCACTACCATAACAGCAGCTTTTCCCGGTGCACCATTGTCACTATAATTCAGATAGTAATCCGAACCTTCTTTTAAAACAATGTTATTTAATGTAACGGTAACTTCCGGTTTTACGGAAGATCCCGTATAACTTTGTGTTGCAATTTTGCTGATCACTGCATTTGCAAGATTATTGGATGAAACCGTTGTATTTCCGTTTCCATGATTTACAATACGGAAATAAACTGTTCTGCTTCCATAATAATTTCCGATTCCGTTAATTGTTACGGATGCAGTACCGATATTGCGGTTGTTGCTGTAAGTAAGTGTATAATCTCTTCCCTCGTACAGATAGCCGCCATTCAGCCATACCGATACAGACGGACGAATATCATATCCGGTGTATGTCTGATCAACGATTGTACCTACCGAAGCATTTGGAATATAGTACGAATAGGTATTATTGCTGTTATTGGTTCCTGTTACCTGAACCGGAATCTGCAGAGGAATTCTTCCATCCGGACGATTCAGTGTAAGTGTTGTGGAACCTGCAGTATTTGCGATCAGTTTTGTTCCGCTGATATAGGCAACCGCAGTATTGGATACATACATATTCAGTCCCTGTACAATCGGACAGTTTGCATTGCTTGGCCAGTGATTAGATACTTTAATGTTTTCATAGCATCCAGATAAATCAATGGTCTGACCCGCAGACATCTGAATGTAATTTCCAATGGATGACGGAACAACAATCTGATCTGAGGTAATATTGCTTTCCGCAATCTGAATATTGTTTACCGTTGTCGTCTGGTTGTTCGGTGTTGTATAGGATGTTCTGGTTACCGTGTTGGCAAATTCCTCTACCCAGTAATGGTAGCCATTGTAATATACATGTCCGATTCCGACAGCTGTAAACTGGCTGTTTAACATATTTCTACGCTGTTCCTGTCCGGAATAATTTGCATTGTCTTCCCGCATTGCGTTGTGAAGTGCAGATGCGGAAGAATAATTCACACCGATATTCTCTGCATACACTCCCGCATAGACACCGTTTTCACTGTAAGCAGTATAATAATTTGTGCCATTTGGTCTGGTGTGTGAATACGAAAGTGCAATCTCTGCTGCACGTTTCATGGCTACCTGCTCCAGTGCATAGTCGTAAGTAAGCGGCTGCAGATTATTACAATATGTCTTCGTGTAATTGTTTGCATCCCAGTACCATGCATCGGATGAATTTCTGCGCATACTGTTGATCATGCCATAGACATTTCTGGCATCCGTCTGTCCGTATGTAACCTGAATACTTACGTTCCGTGTACCGGTTGTTGCAGCCATCACATTGCCCGCATACCCCAGTGGAAGCAGTGAAACAATCAGGACAAACGCAAGCAGACGCCTGAGTACATTGTGCGTTTTGGTTTTTCTCATAATCTTGATCCCTTCCTTTATTTTAAAATTTTGTTATCCCTATTGTACGCTTTTTAGCGGCTTCCCGCAATGATAATTTCATAAAGTTTGCTTGACAAGCATAACAGAAAAGCTATACTCTAATTAGCAAACAGGTGGGTGCGCAACTCGTTTCTGCGGGCTGTCGTTTTGTCGGGGACACCGTTCGCAATTTCTAGTCTGCCTAAGAGGGAATCTTCGAAACGTTTATTACGCCCACTCCCCATTTGTCTTGATATTTACTTTATTTTCAATATGTCACTCTGTGACTGCGCAAATAGAACCGTGGGCATGCTTATTCGAAGCTTCCCTCTAAGGCAGACACAAAATCGCTCAGACGGTGTCCCCGACAAAACGACAGCCCGCAGAAACGAGTTGCGCAATCACCAATCTAATTAGCAGATGGAGAAGGGAGAAATGACTGACTATGACATATCAGGAATTAGTTTCAAAATTAAAAGATACTTATCAGGAGAAAGATGCTTCCAAAATCAGTGAACATCTTGCCATCCAGTTTAACATACAGGGAGAAGCCGAAGGTGCCCTGTATCTGGAAATTGCAAACGGACAGCTTCATGTTGAACCATATGAATATTACGACCGTGACATTTTAGTCACAACTTCAGCTGCTGATCTGCTTGCACTCGCGCAGGGCAGCCTTGACATTCTCGAAGCTTACCAGAGTGGGAAAATTTCTGCGGAAGGAAATCTTGCAAAAGCATTGCTGTTAAATGAAATTGTCACCGGTTCATCCGAAGCTCCGTCACCAGCGGAATCTGCTCCTGTGGAAACTTCGGCACCAGCGGAATCTGCTCTTGTGGAAGCTCCGGCACCAGCTGAATCTGCTACTGTGGAAACTCCAGCTGGCGAAAATACTCCGGCTGCAAAACCATCCGTTAAAGCACCACGCATGTCCCGGAAAAAAAACAGAAAAAGACATAAATAATCTGTAAACTTCCTTGTGTTTTTCAGACAGCATGTTATGATAATTCATAACATAAGGTTTTTGATATAGGAAAGGAGTGAAATATATGTCTTTTTTAAACAACTTAGGACAAAAGATCAGTGATGTGAGCCAGACTACCATTAAAAAAACAAAAGATCTGGCAGATACTGCAAAATTAAACTTAAATATCTCCGAGGAAGAACGCAAGATTGATACTGCATACGAACAGATTGGAAAATGGTATGTGGAAAAACATCGCGAAGATGCCGAAGAAGATGTAAAAACCTGGCTGGATGCGATTGCCGTTTCCGAAGCCAGAATTAAGGAATGCCGTGAAAGCATTCACCAGATGAAAGGTGTAGCGATCTGCCCATCCTGCGGTGCAAGCGTGGATGCCGATGCTGCATTCTGCAGTGCCTGTGGACAGAAAATGCCGGAAAAGCCAAAGCCGGAACCGGTTAAGGAAGAGGATGTCGAGGTGATTCCTCCGGAACAGCCGTCTGAGGAACCAGCTTCTGAGACCGTGTCGGAAAATGCTTCCGAAACCCCGACTAAAGCCTCTGCATCTGATGCTTCAACCGAAGCTTAAAAACAGACATGGAAAACAAAAGGAGCTGTCGTGCCGCCGATATTCGCTGGTGCGATAGCTCCTTTTCTAATTTTATTAAGACGAGCTGCGCAATCTCTACTGTTTATATAAACGGGTTATAAAACCGGCTGCCATCATGATATGTAATCACAAGTGCAGCCACGGCAAATCCAAGCACCAGTGCAATACACAGATAATCATTGCGCTGTAACTTTCTTCCCATATACCAGGTACGCTTTTTGTACTTCCCATACCCACGCAGCTCCATCGCATTACTGATTGTATCAATGCGGCCGATACTTGTAAAAATGAGCGGAAAGATGATAGATGCCGTACTCTTTATACGGCTCATCAGCTTTGCCTTCCCGGACATTTCTATTCCACGGGCCTCCTGCGCATTTTTAATTTTGTGGAAATCATCCTGCACATCCGGAATATAACGCAGTGCAATTGCCACCGCATATCCGATGTTGTAACTGATTCCAATACGATTTAACGATGCTGCAAACTCCGACGGATTGGTGGTCACGACAAAAATAAACACCGCCGGGATAATTGTAAAATATTTCAAAATAATGTTCAACTCATAAAACAACTGCTCAGCGGTAATCGGATAATGCGCCGAAAGCTGCCAGAGTACATGCTTTGTACCATAAATTTTTGTTCCCTGATCCGGTGCAAAAATAAAAATGGCAAGCACATTGATGACCAGAAAGAACATAATGAACTTAAAAATAGAACCGACCTGTTTCCACTCTGTTTTTGAAATCTTAAACAGGATCAGACTAAGAACCAGCATCACGGCGAGTACACGGGTATCATAAGTAAGCATGCTTGTGATGGACCATGCCAGAAAATAGATCAGCTTTGTGACACCACACAGCCGGTCCATCCAGGTATCTTTTTGCTCATAGGTCAATAACTTTGCCATTACCGCACCGCCCTTTCGTAATTGATAAACCGCTGCACGAACTGGGAAGGATCTTCAATTCCACATTTGACCGCCATCTCATAGAGAGATGTCTGCTTGAGATATGCTGGAGCCGTGATGGTTTCATCCGTCAGCACTTTCGCCGGCGTATCAATCGTCAGCAGCTGTCCATCCGCCACAACAATGGCGCGGTTGGTATATTCCAGCATCAGATGCATATCATGCGTAATCATGATAATGGTCGTTCCCTGTGTCTCATTGATCGTCTTTAAAAACTCCATAATTTCCGTATAATGGCGGTAATCCTGCCCCGCTGTCGGCTCATCCAGAATCAGGATCTCCGGCTTCATGACAAGAATGGATGCAATCGTCACACGCTTCTTCTGCCCGAAACTCAATGCTGAAACCGGCCAGTTCCGGAACTGATACAAACCACAGATTTTCAGTGTCTCGTACACACGCTCACGAATTTCTTCTTCCGGAACCCCACGCACCGTCAGACCAAGCGCCACTTCCTCATAAATCATGGGTTTTGAAATCATCTGATTCGGATTCTGCATGACGATTCCGATATGCTCCCCACGCTCTTTGACCGAAAGCGGTGAGATATCTTTTCCATTCAGTTCGATTTTTCCGTTGCTTGGCTCGAGGAACCCACAGATCAGATTGGAAAGGGTTGTCTTTCCGGCACCGTTTTTCCCGACAATGCTGATCATTTCCCCTTTTTTCACATCAAAGCTGATATCCGAAAGAATCGCCTTTCCCGGCTGATAAGAAAAATGCAGATGATCCACGTTGAGCACCTTTTCCTCTGCTTCCTGTTTCTGCGGAATCTTCGTTGTCTCAAACCATTCCCGGACCTGCGCTCTGTACGGCTCAAAATTCATGGTCTCCACATGCTGTGGATGATCTTCTGCCGCAATCGTACATCCGGCATGTTTCAGTGCCGTGACATAAAGCGGCTCGCGGATTCCCTGTTCCTTCAGGATATTTCCAGCCAGCAGATCATCCGGCTTCATATCCGCCACAATCGTTCCCTCGCCTACCACAACGATACGGTCCACGTCTTTATAAAGCACATCCTCAAGACGATGCTCGATGATCACGATGGTCTTCTTCTGTTCCTTCTGGATTCGGTCGATCAATGCAATGGCTTTCTTTCCGGTCGCCGGATCGAGATTGGCCAGCGGCTCGTCAAACAGCAGAATATCCACATCATCGATCATAACCCCCGCCATGGAAACTCTCTGTTTCTGTCCGCCGGACATCTCCGATGGTGCATGATGCAACAGTTCTTTTACCTCTACAGTCTCTGCCACACCGTCTACTTTGCGAAACATCTCTTCCTGTGCCATACAGTCATTTTCCAGCACGAAAGCAATATCTTCCGCAACCGTCAGACCGATAAACTGTCCGTCCGTATCCTGCAACACGGTTCCGACCATCTTGGAAAGTCCGAAAATCCCAAGGTTTTTCGGATCTTTTCCCTCGATTTTTAAAGTTCCGGTACTGTCTCCTTCATACGAAAAAGGGATCAGTCCGTTGATACAATTTGATAATGTCGACTTCCCTGATCCCGATGGTCCAATGATGAGCACCTTCTCTCCGGGATAAATTTTCAAATTGATATCCCAGAGTGTCGGCTCCATCTGTGACCGATATTTAAATGTAAAATTTTCAAATTCAATAATCGGTTCCATACGTTTTTAGTCTTCCTTTGTAAGACTTGATGATTTTGCTCCAATCTTTGTATATCCCAGTCCGAGTAATGAACCAAGTACACCCACAATGATGATATTGGCTACAAACGCAAATACGCCCTGTGAGAATACTTTCTTTGCAGGCTCTGCATAAATGAGAATATCAAGCACCGGTGCAACAACGATCCATGCAATTGCATTTGCAACCACCTGAACGACATTAAAAAGAACTACTTTCTTCTTATTAAATCCACCGGCCTTAATCTCAAAGCTCTTTGCGAATAAACCAACTAAAATTCCAAAGATCGCATCTGGGAATACCCAGCTCCACCATACACCACCGTAAAACAGTGCATCTCCGAGTGCATGTCCCAGCAGACCAATGATTCCTCCGACAACCGGTCCAAACACTGCTGCAAGAAATGCCAGTACTGCTGCACGTGGCTGCATGGATGTATTCGGGATAATTCCCAGCGGAATCTGCACTTCTGTCAAAACAATGAACAATGCGGTTCCGATACCGGTTGCTACAACTTCTTTGATTCCAAATTTTTTCATAACAAGTTCCTCCTTTGTTTTTTCAGTACCTTATTATTTATGATAAACGCACAAATGTCAAGTTTTTCGCCCTTTTTCTTTCCAGCTTCCCCTAACTTTTTGCACCTTCTCCGACAAAGTATTCCTTCACCAGTTTAACAACGACACCGGAAAGCAAAAATACTGCGATCAGGTTCGGAATTGCCATGAGTCCGTTAAACGTTTCCGCAATACTCCACATCAGACCCAGATCCATGGTCGCACCCACAATGGCAACCAGTGCATACACCAGCATGAACGGCTTATTGACACGGGAGCCGAACAAAAACTCGATGCAGCGTGCACCGTAAAGTCCCCATCCGAGAATCGTGGAAAAGGCGAAGCAGCACATCGCGAACGCGGTGAGCAGCGAAACCCAGTTTCCGTATGTAAGGGTAAAACCGCTGATGGTCAGCTCTGCGCCGGCAGCCTGTCCGTAGGTGATGGAAGTACCGCTGCAGAGAATAACAAGTGCAGTTAAGGTACAGATTACAATCGTATCAGTAAATACCTCAAAGATACCAAACATACCCTGTTTTACAGGCTTTCTTGTATCTGCACAGGCATGAGCGATAGACCCTGTACCAAGTCCGGCTTCATTGGAGAAAATACCTCTGGAAACACCCTTTTTCATACTGAGGAAAAAGCTTCCGATCACACCGCCTGTCACTGCTGACGGATTAAAGGCTCCATAAACAATATCATGGAAAACTGCCGGAACTCTTCCGATATTTAAGACCACAACGCCCAATGCAAGTACAATATAAAACAATGCCATAAAGGGCACCAGCTTCTCGGAAACACTTCCGATTCGCTTGATACCGCCCAGCAGTACCATACCAACCAGCAGCGTGATCACAATTCCAAGGATTAGATTCAGTCTGCCTGTGGAAGACTCTGAGATCACATTAAAATTAATAAGAGCTGTATCAATTGCTGTTGTAATGGTATTTACCTGAGTAGCATTACCTGTTCCAAATACAGTCAGTACACCGAATGCAGAATAAAGAACTGCAAGAAACCTCCAATTCTTTCCTAGACCATTCTTAATATAATACATAGGTCC
>OHWZ01000491.1_pt1 | contig 11232 bp, 9 predicted proteins | sample 1579781 | NCBI WGS metagenome assembly OHWZ01 (sample SAMEA3882545, study PRJEB24775) | human gut metagenome | biome: human-associated habitat; feature: intestine environment; material: feces | place: Netherlands | collected 2009/2010 | reverse complement strand
TCGCCCTCGGCCAGGATGCCCATGTAGCCGCCCAGGCAGGGGCCGCAGGTGGGGGTGGACACGATGCAGCCCGCATCAATAAAGGCTTCAGTCCAGCCGCGCAGGATGCATTCCTTATAAACCGCCATGGTGGCCGGAATGATGATGCCCCGCACGCCCTTGGCGATGTGCTTGCCCTTGAGGATGTTGTAAGCGGCCTCCATATCCTCCAGACGGCCATTGGTGCAGCTGCCGATGACCACCTGATCGATCCGGATGTCCTTTCCCTCGCTGGCGGGGTGGGTGTTCTCCGGCAGATGGGGGTAGCTGACCGTGGGCTCCAGCTTGTCCAGGTCGATCTCGATGGTCTTTTCGTATTCGGCATCCGGGTCAGCCTCGTAGTAGACCGGGGTGCGCTGGCTGCGGCCGTTCAGATACGCTCTGGTGACCTCGTCCACAGGGAAGATGCCGTTCTTGGCACCGGCCTCAATGGCCATGTTGCAGACGCAGAGGCGATCCTCCATGGTCAGGGAAGCCACGCCCGGGCCGGTGAATTCCATGGACTTGTACAGTGCGCCGTCCACACCGATCATGCCGATGATGTGCAGGATCAGGTCCTTGCCGGACACGCGGGGGCTGAACTTGCCCTTGAGCACAAACTTGATGGCAGAGGGCACCTTGAACCATGCCATGCCGGTGGCCATACCGGCGGCCATATCGGTGGAGCCCACACCGGTGGAGAATGCGCCCAGTGCACCGTAGGTGCAGGTGTGGCTGTCGGCACCGATGATGCAGTCACCGGCGGTCACGATGCCTTTTTCGGGCAGGAGGGCGTGCTCAACACCCATCTGACCCACATCGTAGAAGTTGAGGATATCATACTTGTTGGCAAACTCGCGGCACTGCTTGGACTGGGTTGCGCTCTTGATGTCCTTATTGGGGACGAAGTGATCCAGCACGATGGCAATGTGCTCCTTGTCGAACACGCCGTCAAAGCCTGCCTTCTCAAACTCGTTGATGGCGACCGGGGTGGTGATATCGTTGCCCAGCACGATATCGAGCTTGGCATTGATGAGCTGGCCTGCCTTGACCTCCGGCAAACCCGCATGTGCGGCCAGAATTTTTTGCGTCAGAGTCATTCCCATAATACTCTCTCCTTTTATTTTCCATGGTCACGCTGTCCTTCGTACAACCTCTCAGTCTCGCATTCGCTCGACAGCTCCCCTAGTAGGGGAGCCCTTGGCATTGCGTAAAGCCTTGCCTCTTTGCCAAGGCCTCTCCTACTAGGAGAGGTGGCAATGCGTTAGCATTGACGGAGAGGTTGAACAGAGTATCCGTTCATCATTTACTGTTAATTGCCGAAACCAGCGCCTTGATGCCGGCAACGATGATATCGGTGTCGGTGCCGGCACCCCAGGTCATGCTGCCATCCCCCCAGGCAAGGCCCACATAGGAAGCTGCACGGGAGGTGCTGCCCTCGTCCAGGCTGTGCTCCGAGTAGCTTTCCAGATGGAAGTCCATCCCGGTGGCGCTCTGGATGGCGTTGGCCACAGCATCCAGACGACCATTGCCCACCGAAGTGACCACCTTGCGCTGACCGTTCAGGTCCAGGGTGACCGTGGCGGTAATGCCGTTGACCTGTGCAAAGTGGGCTTCCACCACACAGAGGGGCTTTTCGCGGTTGAGGAAGCTCTCCTCGAAGATGCGGAGCACCTCGCCTGCACTCAGCTCCTTGTGGCTGTGGTCGGACACGCTCTTGACCTTGTAGCCCAGCACCTCGCGCATCTTGGGGGGCAGATTATAGCCGTAGTTCTGCTCCAGCACAAAGCCGATGCCGCCCTTGCCGCTCTGGCTGTTGATGCGGATGACATCGGCATCATAGGTGCGGCCGATATCGTGGGGGTCGATGGGGATGTAGGGGCAGGTCCAGCGGTGCTCGTTGTGCTCCTTGCGGTAGGCCATGCCCTTTGCAATGGCATCCTGATGGCTGCCCGAGAAGGCTGCAAACACCAGCTGACCGGCGTAGGGGGTGCGCTCGTAGATGTGCATCCGGGTCACGCGCTCGTAGGTAGCGCAGATGGCGGGCATATCGGAAAAGTCCAGTCTGGGGTCTACGCCGTGGCTGTACAGATTCATGGCCAGAGTCACGGCATCCACGTTGCCGGTGCGCTCACCGTTGCCGAACAGGCAGCACTCCACGCGCTGGGCTCCGGCCAGAACGGCCATTTCAGCGCAGGCAACACCGGTGCCGCGGTCGTTGTGGGGATGGGTGGAGATGATCACGCTGTCACGGTACTTGAGGTGCTTGTCGCAATACTCGATCTGGTTGGCGTAGACATGGGGCATACTCATTTCGACCGTGACGGGCAGGTTGATGATCATGGGGCGGTCAGGGGTGGGCTGCATGATGTCCAGCACCGCGTTGCAGACCTCCACGGCATAGTCCACCTCGGTGCCGGTAAAGCTCTCGGGGCTGTACTCAAACAGGAAGTTGCCCTCGTACTCCTGGCTCAGCTGTTTGACCAGCTTTGCGCCGTCGGTGGCGATCTTCTTGATCTCTTCCCTGCTCTTGTGGAATACCTGCTCGCGCTGGGCCACAGAGGTGGAGTTGTAGAAGTGGATCACCGCGCGGGGGGCACCCTTGACGGCCTCAAAGGTCTTGCGGATGATGTGGTCACGGCACTGGGTCAGCACCTGCACGGTCACGTCCTCCGGGATCATGTTTTTCTCGATCAGGGTGCGCAGGAACTCGTACTCGGTATCGCTGGCGGCGGGGAACCCCACCTCGATCTCCTTGAAGCCGATCTTCACCAGCATCTGGAAGAACTCCAGCTTTTCCTCCAGGCTCATGGGCACGATCAGAGCCTGATTGCCGTCGCGCAGATCCACACTGCACCAGGCAGGAGCCTTTTCAATGTGATCCTTCTTCACCCAGCTGTCATAACCGGCAGGGACAGGGTAATATCCCGGTGCGTACTTGGTTGCGTCCATCATTCTCGTTTCCTCCAGATCCTACACTTATTTAAAATTAAACCTCTCAGTCTGCGCTTTGGCGCAGCCAGCTCCCCTAGTAAGGGAGCTAAATAGATGTAAAAAAGGCCCTCGTCTCCAAGGCGATAAGCCTTGAGAGACGAGGGCCTGTCATTTTTCTAACAGAGCACCCGTGGTACCACTCTCTTTGCTGGAAAACCAGCCACTCACACGATCAGCCTTTGGCGGCGAATCGCTGCCCCGGTAACGGTGGGCATCCGTCAGAGCCTACTCTCCGTTCAGCTCTGCCGCTCAGGGGCCAGTAGCCGAAGCCCTCCGCACTGCCTTGCACCACCCGGCAGCTCTCTGAAGCAGAAGAAGATCGTTTTTTCCCCGTCAACGCATTTGGTCTTTGTGTTTCAAAGTGAGCTTATTGTACCAAACGTCGGATTTGCTGTCAAGAAGTTTGGCTCATATCAAAAATGAAACAAATTCACGTAAGGAGCGGCACAATTTTCCAAATTTTGCGCTTTCTGCATCGAATCGTAGAGCGCTGGGAAAGCGGGGGATGCCCACGCAAGTGAAATCGGGTTGCGGCTCCCAGCATTCGCATCGCTTACGCTTGCGTCTTGCTGGCCGCGGCCCCAACAACAGTTCCCTGCATCCGCCACTGGCGGCGGTCGCTGTCGTTGCAGGCCATTCCATCGCCCGCCCTATTGCCTGCGGCAACAGGGTCCCACCCCAGCGGACACTTGCTTTGGAAAACTCCCGTCGGCTGCGTAATTTTACGTTCTTCTGGACATACTATGGGGCAAAGGCCCAACGGGCCGTGTGGAAAGGGAGCGTATCTATGAATCAGAACCATCGGGCTCTTTGGAGCTGTGCCATGGCGGCGGCGCTGCTGCTGACCGCCTGCGGCAAAACGAACGCCGGGTCGGGCAGCTCCGGCAGCATGAGCGGAAGCAGCGGCACATCCTCCGCACAGACCCAGACAGCGGCATGGAAAACCGGTCTGGGTGTGGTGACAGAGGCCACCGATCAGGACAGGGCAGGGAAAATTGAACTGGCAGCGGCCGCTGTCCTGCTGGATGGCGAGGGCAAACTGGAGAGTGTTCTGCTGGATGAGCTGGAAGTGTCTGTTTCGGCGGACAGCACCGGCCATGTGACCCTGCCCACCGACTGGCGCACCAAGCGGCAGAAGGGGGACGATTACCCGCTGGCCGAGGTCTCTTCCCTGAAAAAGGGCTGGGGGGAACAGGCGGATGCCTTTGCCAGTTACCTGATCGGCATGACCCCGGAACAGGTCTCCATGCTCAAAGTGGATAAGGATGGCAAAGCCACGGATGCCGACCTGCTGAGCGGGTGTACCATCGCTGTGGATCGCTACCGGGATGCCGTGACCCGGGCCTGCGCCAATGCCAGGGCACTGGGTGCCGCCAAGGGCGACAGGGCCGCGCTGGGCATCGAAGCGGTGAACGGGACTTCGGACATCACCGCCACCGATGACAAGGATGTGAATGCGCAGGTGGATGTGAGCATCGTGGCACTGACCACCGATGCGGACCGCCGTGTGACCAGTGCCATTGCGGATATGGCCGAGCCGGCCCTGACGGTGGTGTCAGACCGCGGTGTGACAGCCCCGGACCTCGTCAAGACCAAGCTGGAGCTGGGTGAGGACTACGGGATGCGCGGTGCGTCGGCGCTGGGCAAGGAGTGGTATGAGCACAGCGAGGGCTTCTGTGATGCCCTCAAGGGCAAGACCCGCACCGAGATCGCCGGGCTTTCCGGCGGCGATGCCGACCTGAAGGCTCTGTGTACCATTGACATCACCGATCTGCAAAAGGCGGCGCTGGATGCCCTGAGCTGAGGGGGAAGCCCTTTTCGGTCTCGCAATCGCGCACCGGCTCTCCCGGATAGGGGGGCGGTGGCATTCCGCTGAATTTTCAGAGAGAAACATCTCGCCGCGTCTGGCAGCTGCCGACGCGGCGTTTTTGTTTTGTCAAATTGCCCGCTTTGCCGTGGTAAAGCGGTAAAGATTTGAGCAAACTGCGAAAAATCAGGTTTCCCCCTTGCCAAATGGCAGAAAACGCGCTATTCTATAACCACAGTTTAGCAATTTAGCATGGTAAAGCAATAAAACAAAGCTGCTTGCCACTGAGGGAGGAACCGTATATGAAACGTCTTGTATCCGCATTCCTGGCCGGTGCCATGGCACTGAGCCTTGCCGCCTGCGGCGGTGCCGCTTCCATTTCCACTGCCGCATCTGCTTCGGCCTCTGCTTCCGGCAGTGCTGCCGCATCCCAGACCGCAGGCAGCGACCTGGATTACATCAAGGGCAAGGGCAAGCTGGTCATTGGCTACACTGTTTACGAGCCCATGAACTACACCGATGCCGATGGCAACTTCACCGGTTTTGATACCGAGCTGGCCACTGCTGTCTGCGAAAAGCTGGGCGTGGAGCCGGAGTTTGTGGAGATCAACTGGGATACCAAGGTCGTGGAGCTGGATGCCAAGAGTATCGACTGCATCTGGAACGGTATGACCCTGACCGATGACATCATGCAGAACACCGCTACCACCAAGGCTTATGCAAAGAATGCACAGGTGGTCGTTGTGAAAGATGGCACCGATTATACCTCTACCGCTGATCTGGTGGGGAAGACCGTGGTTGCCGAGGCTGGTTCTGCCGGTGAAGCCGCCATTCAGGGTGATGAAAACCTTGCCAAGGCCGATTATGTTTCCAAGAGCGTGCAGACCGACTGCCTGATGGAAGTTGCCGCAGGCACTGCCGATGCCGCTGTACTTGACCTGACCCTGGCCAACGCCATGATCGGTGAGGGCACTGACTATGCCGACCTGAAGATCGTGGACGAGCTGAACGCCGAGGAGTACGGCGTGGCATTCCGCAAGGACAGTGATGCTGCCGCCGCTGTGGATGAGGCCTTTGATGCACTGAAGGCCGATGGTACCATGCAGGCACTGGCCGATAAGTACGATTTGGCACTGGCTGACTGAATTTGTTGAACAACTCCTTCCGTCATCGCGATGCGATGCAACCTCCCTCGGTGAGGGAGGCTTTTTGTTGCCGATGCGTGAAAGGCTCCCGAGCAGAGGGAACTTTCACCGGCTGTGATGGAAGGGAATATGGATTCTGAATAAAAAAGGTGTGTTTTTGTGTCTGTGATTCTTATGCGCCTGTCCGGCGCGTTCCTGCTCAATTGTGAGCTCTTTGCCCTGACACTGCTGTTTGCACTGCCGCTGGGGCTGGTGGTCTCGTTTGGCTCCATGAGCCGCTGCAAGCCGCTGGCCGAGCTGGTCAAGACCTTTGTCTGGATCATCCGCGGCACCCCGCTGATGCTGCAGATCATTGTGATCTATCTGGGCCCCGGCCTGCTGGGCATGAACAACCCCTGGCCCTCCGGCTCCGGCGGACGGATGGTGGCGGCGGTGGTGGCTTTTGCCATCAACTATGCCTGCTATTTTTCTGAGATCTACCGCGGCGGCATTGAAGCAGTGCCCAAGGGGCAGACTGAGGCCGGGCAGGTGCTTGGCATGACCAAAACACAGATCTTTTTCAAAGTGACTCTGCTTCAGGTCGTCAAGCGCATCCTGCCCCCCATGGGCAACGAGATCATCACGCTGGTCAAGGATACCTCGCTGGCAAACACCATTGCCAATAAGGAGATCATTATGATGGCCAAGGAGTACAGCGCAAAGGGCCTGATCTGGCCGCTATTCTCCACCGCGCTCTTCTTCCTGGTGTTTGTGGGCGCACTGACCATCCTGTTCAACTGGGCTGAAAAAAAGCTCGATTATTTCCGCTGCTAAGGAGGCAGATAGATTATGGCGTTGCTCGAAGCTTCCGGTATCGGGAAAAATTTTGGCGAGACCCATGTGCTGAAGGACATCTCCCTGGATCTGGAGCAGGGGGAAGCGCTGGCGATCATCGGCTCGTCCGGTTCCGGCAAAACAACTCTGCTGCGCTGCCTGAACTTTCTGGAACGGCCTGACACGGGTGTGATCAAGGTGAACGGCGAGACCATGTGGGATGCCGCCGACCCTGCCACCCAGAAGGAAAGTGAGATCCGCAAAAAGCGGCTCCATTTTGGTCTGGTGTTCCAGAACTTCAACCTGTTCCCGCAGTACACGGCCTTACAGAACGTGATGCTGGCAGGAGAACTGCTGGCATATTACCTTTCCATGAAAAATCTCAGGAGAATGAGCCTTCCAGTCAATGATTCGGTGAGTATTCAGATGTATAGAGATGTATGCCGGAAAAAGAGTGTGCGCAGAGCACCGGAGCTCAGACAGAATGCGGGTCTTACTACACCACTTCTGGCAGGACTCTTCCATACAAAGTTGTATCTTCCGGCAACAGGCTATTCCGCAGAGGAGCGAAAACTGGTATTTTACCATGAACTTACACATTATTGTCATCGGGATCTCTGGTATAAGATGCTTCTTCGAATCTGTGCAACAATATACTGGTTTAATCCGTTTCTTCTTATTATGCTGAAAGAAGCAGATAAGGATATCGAGAATCTGTGTGATACGGCAGTGATTAACCGTGTAAACAAAAAAGACCACAGGCTTTACAGACAGCTGCTTCTTCGTACAGTGGCGATGAATAATCAGATCCCATATGTAACAGCAAGTCTCAATGACAGCGGAATGGTGTTTAAGGACAGAATTTTGTATATGGTGAACATACGGAAGCTTCGCAGAGGAATCCTGCCGGGAATTCTTGTGACGGTGCTTCTTGCGGGCAGTAACCTCGTATTTAATGTTTCTGCCGGGACAGATACAGTCCCAACGCGAACAGAGAGAACAGGGCAGGAAAAAAATACAGATCCGGAAGAAAAGAATGCACCGGATTATGCACCATTTTCTGAAATGATAGATATGCAGAAAATAGCAGGGACACAGAGTGAAACGGGAGTGTCAGAGGATACAAATACAGAAGCTTCTGTAAATTCGGGAGAAAACATCAGTGCGGAAACAAATTCTGATTCTACTGTGGAAAGCAACGAGCAGGAAAGTGAAACGACAGATAATGGAAGTGGTTCTGACAGCGATAGGTCAGGATCCTATTATGAGAGTCTTCCGGCAGGAGTGCCATACACCAGTGGCTTCAGTACTCCTTCCGGTGTGGCATCGATTGTAGCATCAGGTGAAGGTGATGAGGAATCCAGAGTCCTTTACGACAACGGAGATGGAACTTATTCTGACGATAACGGATTTCAATACAGCTATCAGGGAGACGGAAACTGGGCAGATGCCAATGGAAATTCTTATCGTACCTGGAATGACGAAGACTACAATTCGGGAACGAAGCTGGGACAGCATGAACTCCAGGGCAGCGGCGGAAGTGTCGATGTAAAAGAGACCACAAACGGAGATTATTATTATCGTGATGCAAATGGTGTTGGCTATACCGATAACGGCGATGGCACCTGGACCGATGAGAATGGGAATAGTTATACGGAGTAAAGTCTGCTATGCATGATAAAAAGATAGTATTTTACTTTTGAGGTGGAAACGGGTATCATATGGGTAACAACTTTTTCACCCAAGAAGGAGGATTATCATGAGCAAAGTAGTAGATATTACTGGATCTTCTTCAAAGGAAGCCAGACTGAAAAGAATCATAAATTCTCTGGAAGAAATAAAAGATGCTCTTGTAGATGTGATTGATGCATATGAGGCAGAAGATGAGAGCAGTGACAAACTGGATCTTCTGACAGAGGCACTGGATGCACTGGAGGATGCGAATGACGCACTGAATGATGCATCCGATGAAGCCTGACACGGAGAGAAAAATATGGCATCAGAAAGAGCAGACGAGCTTTACAGAGCATTGATTGAAAGAAGATATCCGAAGGAACTATGTTCAGAAATTGCCTACAAGTATCTGAATACGGATTACACAGCAACGCGCATGCTGGGGTATCTGTACAGGATGACAGAGCCACCCGCAGTTGAGGTAGTGGTGGATGAAATGATTGCAATTTTGAGTGACAGGGAGCAGCTTATAAAGAAAAAAGAATCAGAACATGCCCAGGCTGTGATCAGTGAGATATACAGGGAAGGGCTGTAGATATCATAAAATGAGCAAAAACATATATTGACACATTTTAAAGAAATAGTTATAATCCTAAACGTTAGGATTATAACTATTTTGCGTTAAACATAAAAAGAAAGGAACGTGAGACGTGGACACATCATTGCATTACCTGACCATGGCGAATCATCTGTTAATTCAGAAGCGTATTCTGGAAAAAGTAAAGGAGTCAGGGCTTACACTGGGACAGCCGAAGATTCTGGATTATCTTAAAAGTCATGATGGAGCAAGTCAGAAGGAAATTGCAGCGGGCTGTTTTATTGAGGCGGGATCGCTGACTTCAATACTGAACCGTATGGAGGAAAAAGGTCTGATTGAGCGACGTATGCTCAATGGAAACAGAAGGACTTTTCATATTTTTATGACAGAATCCGGCAGGAAGAGCCAGAAGCTTGTCGAGGCTGCTTTTGTGGAAATTGAGGAGAATGCATGGAAAGATATTTCTTCAGAAGAAGCAGAGACATTTATGAAGATTTATCATAAAATTTATGGCAACCTGTCTGAGACAGTCTGTGAGGAAACAGGGAAAGAAGGAAAGTAACAAATGAACAAATTAAAAAGATACGTAATATTTCTGATCGGTCTGTTTGTGAACTCACTTGGTGTCAGTCTGATCACGAAAGCAAGTCTGGGAACATCACCGATCTCATCTATTCCGTATGTGCTGAGTTTGAGTTTTCCATTTACACTTGGTAATTTTACAATTTTTTTCAGTGTATTTCTGATCTTACTGCAGTTACTGATTCTGCGTAAGAATTTTAAACTGGAACATGTTCTGCAGATACCGGTATCGATTGTTTTCGGATATTTCATCGACCTGACGATGCTCTTGTTTACATGGGTAAATCCGCAGAACTATGTCATGAAAATTGTGTATCTTCTGATCGGATGTCTGATCCTTGGAATTGGTGTGTATATGGAAGTTCTGGCAGATGTCGTCATGCTGCCAGGAGAATCTTTTGTCCGTGCAATCGTCCTTACATGGAAAACCAACTTTGGTACGACAAAGATTTTCTTTGATGTGTCTATGGCAGTTATCGCAGCAGTTCTGTCTTTTGGTTTTGCCGGACACCTCAATGGTGTTCGAGAAGGCACAGTCATTGCGGCACTTCTGGTTGGATTTATAGCCAGAGTTCTGGGCAAGAAACTTGTGTTTGTAAAATCTGACATTTAAGGCAGATTTTACACTCTGTTTTCTATAGCATTTCCCGATACTGTTCCGGGGTCATGCCGGTCTTTTTCTTAAATATCCGGAAGAAATATTTCGGATTATCATATCCAACCGCTTTGGAGACCTGATACATCTTGCGGTTGGAATCTTTTAATAATTCCTTGGATTTTTCTATCCGGACTTCATTCAGATAATCAATAAATTTCATCCCTGTTTTCCGTTTGAAAAGGGTACTCAGATAGCTGCGATTCAGATAAAAAAGAGAAGCAATAAAATCCTGAGTCAGATTTTTATGATAGTTGTGCTGCATGTAAGTCTGGATTTTTTCAACTACATCATCGCCGGAATAAATGCTTTCTGCCTTCAGAAGCTCCGTGATATTCATAAAGAACTGGTGGTAATAATCATTCAGCTCTTTCAGAGAAAAGATGTAATTGACTACATTCTGAATACTGTTGGAGGACTTTGGTGTTTCCTGCTTAAGGTAATAATTCAGGATATTGCGGCACTGTCCGGAAAGATAGTAGCAGTAGTATTTGGCATCTGCGAGCGAGAAGTCGGAAGTTTTGCGCATCAGTTCAAATAACCGTCCGGTCAGGGACTGGACTTCAGGAGTCATTCCTGCCTCCACACGAAAAAGAAATTCCTCTTCCTGTTCCCAGATAAAAGATCTGGGTTCTGCCGTCTCTCTGTAGTAGAAGATATTTTCTGAGTCACCATTCAATTTCTGGCGGTTCAGAGCAGCGGAAGTTTCCTCAAATGCTTCATGCAATTCACTGAGATCAGAGTGAGGCTGGCTGATACCAATGATTAGAGAATTTTGGAGATGCCGCACATATTCAGTAAGTGCAGAGGAAATTTGATCGACCAGTCGTCTGGAATGAATTACTTCTGTATTTGGCATAAAAAGCACTAAAAATCCCATCTGATTCGAAGCTGTATTTGGAAGATAAAGAGCAAGATCACCAAAGCCACCATCCTCCAGCCAGTG
>OHWZ01000484.1_pt1 | contig 11317 bp, 9 predicted proteins | sample 1579781 | NCBI WGS metagenome assembly OHWZ01 (sample SAMEA3882545, study PRJEB24775) | human gut metagenome | biome: human-associated habitat; feature: intestine environment; material: feces | place: Netherlands | collected 2009/2010 | reverse complement strand
CACACAGCAACTCGAGGGTTAATCAGCGGGGCAAACCTCACAGGCACAACCGGAGGGAGAATACAGCGCTCCTAGCCTTTCGACCCGTTTTTCAACTCGTTCTAAGACGGCCCGTCGGAACACCAGCAGTGAACCATCCTGAAATTCCGTAGAAACTATGCCATGAAGCCGGCCATGCAACCGACGAACCCACCGGCCCATTCGGTGCTGAGGAAACGAGCATCGACACTCAGCAGGACCTGCCCCTGACGCACGAACGTCGCAGAATCAACCGGACCATGCATGCCAGTCACGATGACCGACAAGCGGTTGTCATCGAAAAGCACCGCCGGACGTGTGCCATCAGCCCGCAGGGCGGCAACAGACCCAGCTTGCGAATCGTCTCCATTCACCATCTCGTAGCGCACATCCGTGCCATGCATCGAAAACACCGCGTAATGCGTGGAATTCTGCCGGATCACTAAAGAACCGGACATGGGAATCGGCATGAGCGTCGGCAGTTTCGCTATTCTGCGGTAGCTGACATCACGCTCATCGCGCACCACCACATCGTTCGTCGAGCCATCAGCCACATCCACCAGCGCAGGTTCCACGTCACCGGCGAGCGAGGATTTCACCCTAGGCTCGATGGCGATGCCATCGTCTTCAGTAGTAACCGTGATCTCGTCGGCCAAGCGGCCAAGACCAGCGCAAGTCACTGGCCATCCGGGGTCACCCTCATGCGTATATGATGCACCGTTGCCGTCCAGCTTCCAATCGGCCGGATTATGTTCCCAGGATACCGGAGCGACAAAGCTCTCCCTTCCCAAGTAGCTCAATAATTCGCCGTCATGCTTTCCCCGTGTCTCTCTCACGCCGAGACACACCAGCCACCATCCCAGTTCCGGATGAAGCAACAGGTCCGCATGTCCCACGCATTGCAGCGGTTCCGACAAACCCAGATGTCGGTGGGTGAGAATCGGATTCTTCTTATCCGCGTGGAAGGCACGGATTGCGGTGCCAAGATAGCAGCGTTCCCCGTCACGAACCTGCGGAATGCACTCACCCAATTCGGATACTTCCCGTTCGTAAGCTTCGAACGCCCGAAGCAGTCCATGCGGCGCATAGATGCGCATGGCCATTTCGCTATGTTCGAAACTGGTGCCCCCCTCAGCGGTCATCAGATACACATAATCACCCACGCGATAGAGATGCGGCGCCTCAGCCCACACCGATTCCATACCGTATCCGCGCCATATTACCGTCTTGCCCGATCCCGCAGGAAGACCGTCATCGACAAAAGTCCAAGTCTCCGGATTAATGCGTTGGGTCCAGACCTCGGTCTGGCCTTCCCATTGCGGATTGACCGCAGGACGGGTCTGGGTCCAGTACACGTTGCCATCCCCGTCCTCGAATATGTCTGGATCGATGCCTTCGGCGCCCTCGATCCAGAACGGCCCACGCCAAGGTCCGTCGATCGAGTCCGACTCAAGAACGAAGTTGCCTTCCGCCGCCTGGGCCGCATCCAATTCGGCCTGGGAGCATCCTTCCGCGATGGCTTTGCGTCCATTGATGCGAGCGATGGTGCAGGCAATCACGTATTTGCCACGAATCCTACGCAGCGTCGGCGCATAGACGCCACCCGAGTCATCCACGAAAGGAATGAGCAAACGTCTTGCCAACTCCTCATCTATGGCATCCGACACGTGTTTCCAGTGGGCCATATCCCTGGAAACGTAAATAGGCAAGCCTGGAACCAGTTCGAAGGTGGAGGTCACAAGCACGATTTGCCGAAGATCATCATCCCAAATCCAACTCGGATCAGGATGCATTCCGTGAAGAATGGGATTGGCGATGGTAATCGTTGTGGTCATAAGTACGCCTCATTCGGGAACGTTTGGATACATCACATCATTGCGAATAATCGAAATTTTCGCTTGGTCTAGCAACGCAAACAAGCCGCTCACCGACGATCTAGCCGGCAAACGACTTGCGTGCGAAGGAAATTTGAGGAAGGAGGAAGGAAAGAAAAGTGAGTGGTGTGCCGGAACACCGACGCTTCGGCACACCACATCCGGCTCTGTCACAGTCGAGCCCCACTGTTTGATCCAGCGATGAATCAGGAGTCCTAACGGAAACTCCTTACTGCGCCCATGCCTCGGTCCTGCAATTCCGGAACGCTACGCGCGCCCAGTCATTGCTCGCCCTCGACTACCGTCTCGGACTTCGCCCGAGGCTACCTAAAACCCTAGTGAGTTTTCGGCTCACGCCTCGGCCAGGGCGTCGATCATGTAGTTGTTGATCGTGGCCTTGACGGACTCGAGGTGATCGGACTTGGTGGCTTCGATGAGCTTGGACTGCGGGATATCCAGAGCATACTCCTCGAGGGAGGCCAGAGAGGCGGTGCCGTTCTCGACGGTCGCGCCGATACCGGAATCGAAGGAGCTGTAACGCTCGGCCTGCAGGTTCTCGATGACCTTGTCCTCGTGCATCTTGGCGGCGACCAGGAGGCCTGCTGCGAAGGAATCCATGCCGGCGATGTGGGAGCGGAACAGATCCTCGGCGGTGAAGGAGGTACGACGCGGCTTGGCGTCGAAGTTCAGACCACCGTGAGGGCCGATCTGGCCTTCGGCGAGGACTTCCCACATAACGGTGGAGGTCTCGTACAGGTCGGTCGGGAACTCATCCATATCCCAGCCGATGAGCTTGTCGCCCTGGTTGGCGTCCAGGGAGCCGAGCACGCCGGCCTCGCGGGCGGTGCGGATCTCGTGCTGGTAGGTGTGGCCGGCCAGGTTGGCGTGGTTGCCTTCCAGGTTCAGCTTGAAGACGTCCATCAGATCATAGGTGCGCAGGAAGTTGATGGCGGTGGCGGCATCGAAGTCGTACTGGAACATCGTCGGTTCCTTGGCCTTCGGCTCGATCAGGAACTGGGCGTCCAGGCCGATTTCCTTCGCGTAGTCATGGCACATGTGGAAGAACTTGGCCATGTGCTCCTGCTCGCGCTTCATCTGGGTGTTCCACAGGTTCTCGTAGCCTTCACGGCCGCCCCAGAACACGTAGTTCTCGGCACCAAGGCGCTTGGCGATCTCCAGGGAGTGCTTCAGCTGGCCGCCGGCGTACGCGTAGATGTCGGCGAACGGGGAGGTGGAGGCGCCGGAGACGAAGCGCGGGTTGGTGAACAGGGAGGAGGTGTTCCACAGCAGCTTGATGCCGGTGGACTTCATGTTCTCTTCGATCTTGTCGACGACCTTGTCCAGGTTCTTGTCGGTCTCGCGCAGGGTGTCGCCTTCCGGAGCGATGTCGCGATCATGGAAGCAGAAGTACTCGACGCCGAGCTTCTGGAAGAACTCGAAGGCGTAGTCGACCTTGGCCAGAGCCTCGTCCTCCGGATCGGAATACTTGCCGTACCACGGGCGCTGGGCGGTGCCGGTGCCGAACGGATCAACCAGCTCCTGGTCGAAGGTGTGCCACCATGCGACGCCGAAGCGCAGCCAGTCCTTCATCTTCTTGCCGGCAACGACCTTGTCGGCATCGTAGTAATGGAAAGCAAGACCCTCCTGCGGCCCCTTTTCGCGACCGACGTACGGAATCTTATCGATATCCCACAGACCCATGGAATGCTCCTTTGCTTGGTTTACTTACGTAAAGCTTTATTTCGCAGCGGGCTTTTCGCCCGTCTTGGTCTACATAATAAATTGAATTACCTAAGTTTGTCAATTCGTTAAACTATACGGCGTTTCCATTGGAATCAAGCCATTTATCAATGCAGTGATACAGTGTGTTTGTTTGTTCGCATCGCGGCGCAACACCTGCGCGGCACACGGAAGCGCGGAATCGAAAGAAGGAACATATGAGCGAAAACGTCGACACCATCTGCGTGCAGGGAGGCTATCAGCCGGGCAATGGAGAATCCCGCACTCCCCCAATCATCCAGGCCACGACCTTCAAATACCAGTCGAGCGAACAGATGAGCCGACTGTTCGACCTGTCCGAATCCGGCTACTTCTACACCCGCCTGCAGAATCCGACCAACGACACCGTCGCCGCGAAAATCTGCGAGCTGGAAGGCGGCGCGGCCGCGATGCTCACCTCGTCCGGCCAGGCGGCGAACTTCTTCGCGCTGTTCAACATCTGCAACAACGGCGACCACATCGTCGCCTCCTCCGCCATCTACGGCGGCACGTTCAACCTCATCAACGTGACCATGCGCAAGATGGGCGTCGAATGCACCTTCGTCAGCCCGGACTGCACCGAAGAGGAACTTGAGGCCGCGTTCCAGCCGAACACCAAGGCCGTGTTCGGCGAGTCCATCTCCAATCCGGCGCTCATCGTGCTCGACTTCGAGAAGTTCGCGAACGCAGCGCATCGTCACGGCGTGCCACTGATCGTCGACAACACCTTCCCGACGCCGATCAACTGCCGTCCGTTCCAGTACGGCGTGGACATCGTCACGCACGCCACCACCAAGTACATGGACGGCCACGGATCCTGCGTGGGCGGCGCGATCGTCGATTCCGGCAATTTCGACTGGATGGCCCATGCGGAGAAATTCCCGGGCCTCACCACTCCGGACGACTCCTACCATGGCGTCACCTACGCGAAGGAATTCGGCAAGGCCGCATACATCACCAAGGCCACCGCGCAGCTCATGCGCGACTTCGGCTCCACTCCGGCGCCAATCAATTCGTGGATCATGGGCATGCATCTGGAATCCCTCGGCGTGCGCATGGAGCGCCACTGCGCGAACGCACTGGCCGTGGCCAAGTGGCTCGACGCCGATCCGCGCGTCAGCTGGGTGAGCTTCCCGGGCCTCGAAACGGACAAGTACCATGCGCTGGCGGAGAAGTACATGCCGAACGGCACCTGCGGTGTGATCTCCTTCGGCGTGCCGGGCGGCCGCGAGAAGGTCTCCGCGTTCCTCGACCATCTGAAGATGGTGTCCATCGCCACGCATGTGGCCGATGCGCGCAGCTGCACGCTGTATCCGGCCGGCACCACGCATCGCCAGCTCACCGAGGAGCAGCTTGAGGAAGCCGGCGTCGGCATCGACCTGGTGCGCCTGAGCTGCGGCATCGAAAACACGGCCGACATCATCGCCGACCTCGACCAAGCCCTCGCCGCCGTGCAGTGAGCCGCAGAAATCCGCCATCTCGCTTATGGATGGCGGATTTCTTCACCCGACCGATGCTATCTCGCTTATAGATGGCAGTCTTCTTGAATCGCTAAGGCCCTAGGGGGTAATATTCATACCTCTTAAGGCCTTTTTGTGGATTTCATCCGCCATCTATAAGCGAGATAGCATCATGCCGCAGCCCGATTCCGCCATTCATAAGCGAGATATGGGCTTGCCCAAGCCTCACAGACGGTTGCCCTTCCTCCGACCATCGGCTATCTGAGCAATCGTCATTCGCCCACATAGCCGCACAGGCTCCCCCAAACGCAATGACACCCTCTGCGCCACACGTTCCGCCAATTCCCTTTGAGAATCCTCATCCCTGAGATTTTCCGCCGTCACCTGGATATACAGCCATCCTTCATCCTCCAACGCTTCCCGACGTTTACTGTCAGCCAACCATCGCGAGGCATGATGCCTGCCGTCGTATTCAATGATGATTTTCAAATCCGGATAAGCCATGTCCGCGAAAAATACATGAGAATAGCCTTTGAGCCGAATGGCATAGTTCACTTCCGGACAAGGCAAACCATAACGCAACAGAACAATTCGACTTCTCGTTTCCTAGGAAGAATCTGTATTCTCCCGCATCAGCCTGAGAGCCCTACGCATTTTCGACACTCCTCTCACCGCACGTAATCTGTCGGAGCCTGAATAGTTGGACAAATCGGACAAGCTATCGACATATATCCGAAACTCCTCCAGTGTGGCCTTTTTCATATGTCCATCACGCCGCATCATCGAATCACCCAAAACCACCAATTCTTCATCTTCAAGCCGATTGGCATGCATGGCCCATGTGGTCACGGAATCCGTGCATCGCAATCGACCATGATGAATCGGCATATGCGTCTGAGGTCCAGACCAAAGCACAAAACAAATCCCCTGCAGTATCGTTCGCACGCCGTTACTTTCAATCACCGCGTGCAGCGTATCAGCCAAAAGCCCTCCGCGCCGGTAGCGAGGCAGTTCGATGCCTTGTAAACTCAGTGCGGTATCAAGCGCGAACACCAGCCGCCTTCCGGTGCGCCTCTGCGCTTCGAGACATTGTTCGATGGTTCTTGTCCTCAGCCGTGCGAGGCTTTCCGAATATTGTGCTCCATTGTCCATAGCGCCAAAGTAGAGGAAATGTCGCCGCGCTGCCTACCGGCTTCTGGCAAACAGTGGATAAGTGGATAACTGCGCCCTTCTTTTTCTGATGCGGATAACCGTATCCCAGCGGAAGAATTCAAAGCGCGCATAGCCGATTGAGACGAGCGCGGCAATCGCAAGCATTGCAAGGATACTATGGCTGGCAATGAGGTCATTTTGTTGAATCGAGGATGTATGGGCGAACCGTATGTGATTGAGAATGTGTGTTTCGTGGGGTCCGATGAGTCTGTCGACATCACGATTGAGCAAGGGCGGATCGCGGATGTACGGTCTTCGGAAAAGTCGGTAGCCAAGGCTTCAAAAACGTGGATCATTCCCGGCTTGTGGGATTGCCACACGCACTTCACGCAGTGGTCGTACACGCTGGGGCGGCTTGATCTGATTGATGCCCGCAGCGCCGATGAGGCAATGAGCCTGCTACGCGAGCACTTGGAGGAACGCCGCGAATCCGGCACGCTCGACCCGGACCAGTACGTGGTCGGCATGCGGTTCAGACACTCCCTGTGGGCCGATGATGCCCAACCGACATTGGCTGCGATCGACGCGGTGTCGGGCGACCAGCCCGTGGCGCTGTCAAGCGCAGACATGCATTGCGGCTGGGTGAATTCAGCCGCGGCTCGTAAGCTCGGCGTGCATGTAGGCGAGTCGGGACTCGTCGGCGAGCTTGAATGGTTCGACGCTTACTGCAAGCTGGACAAAGGCCCCGGTGCGGCTGACGAGCTGATGCGATTGCTGCGCAACGCGGAACAGGACGCCGCCGGCAAAGGCGTGGTCGGCGTGCGCGACTATGAGATGGCCGAGAACATCGACACGTGGATTGACCGCTTTAAGCAGGGGCTTAACGGATTGCGCATCGAAGCCGGCGTTTACCCCGAACGACTTCAGCAAGCCATCGACGACGGCTGGCATACCGGCGACGAACTTCCCGGAAGCCATGGCTTGGGCCATGTCGGTGCGATGAAGATGATTTCCGACGGCTCGCTCAACACCCGATCCGCCTACTGCTCCACACCGTATTCGGGCATTACGCCGGAAACCTACGGCACGCTGAGCTACACCCCCGAGCAAATCGAATCGTATATGCGGCTCGCCACCGAACATGGCTTCGACATCGCCTGTCATGCCATCGGCGACGAAGCGAACACCATCGTGCTCGACTGCGCGGAACGTACCCACGCGCACGGCTCCATCGAGCATGCCCAAATGCTCAAGGAACGCGACATTCCACGTCTTGCGCAATTGGGACTTGCCGCGAGCATCCAGCCACAGCACGCCATGGACGACCGTGACGTCATCACACGATTCTGGGGCAATCCCGCCGGAATTCCCTACGCGTTCAACAGTTTGCACAAGTCTGGAACCAAACTGCTTATGGGCTCGGACGCGCCGGTCGCGCCGTTGGATCCGTGGCTGGCCATTTCCGCAGCGGTGTTCGGCACGGAGAGTTCCGATCGAGAGCCTTTCCAGTCTGAGCAATGTCTGGATTTCGAAACCGCTCTCGCTTCGTCCACCGCCCTGGGGCGTACGACGTTGCAAGCTGGAGATGCGGCAGACCTAGTGCTGCTGGATTGCGATCCGAGTGAGCTTGAGTCCCCTGAGGCCATGCGCGCCATGCCCGACCATGTGCTCGCCACTATGCTTGCTGGGTGCTGGACATATCAGTCTCACGTATCTCGCTTATAGATGGCGGAATCGGAAAGCCGCCCGATGCTATTTCGCTTATAGATGGCGGCGCCTCTACGTCATTAAGGTCTTAGAGGGTATGATTTACACCCTCTAAGACCTCTTCGCAAAATTCATCCGCCACCTATAAGCGAGATAGCACTGGACAAGCAGACGAATCCGCCATCTATAAGCGAGATACACGGCCAACAACGCACGAATGGCGCTTCAGTCTTTTTGGCAAGCCATGGACAACCGCTCGAATGCTTCGTCGCTTTCCACGATGAGGCCGTCGATCTTGCGCTTGCCCAGCTCACTCAGCCATTCGTCTGGATCCGTGCAGGCGAGCGCGCCGGCCTCCAGGAGTAACGGCCTGTGGCCGCCAATCACCACTTCGTCTGCGCCGACGGCTTGGACCGGTCCGTTGAAATGCGCGAAAGACTCGTCAGGAACGTCCGATTCAGTTCCGGCAAGCACCGCCGCATATGTGGCATATAGTTCGCGCCGACGGACCGCATACTCAGAGTCCGATTCACCCGCACGCCTTCTGCCGTCCACAATGTACGGCTTTCCCGTGGTGATGTAGTGGAAGAAATGGCGATTGATGGCGTCGCATTCCTCCCGCATCACGTCGCGAACCACTTCGACGCCCGCTTCCTCAAGGATGCGAAGGCCTTTGCCCGCCACAATCGGGTTCGGGTCAACCGATCCGACCACCACGCGTGCGATGCCGTGCGCCAGAATCAAGGCAGTGCACGCCGGCTGCGATCCGACATGGCAGCAGGGTTCAAGCGTGTCGATGACCGTGGCGCCAGTCAGATCGATGCCGTCGCCACCGGATACCACCACCGCGCCTACCAGCGGATTCGGGTCCACCCATCCCGCACCCTTGCGGGCCAGTTCAAGAGCCTGCGCCATATATTCGCGGTATTGCAACATGTCTTCCATGACCCCAAGCATATTCACCGGCCGGCGATTCCACACGCCACGCCTCACATCCCGAAGCCAGCGCAGGACATTCAAGGGACAGGCTCGCCCAGCCATCCGTCTCGCAGCCATGCGACGCTACAATATTGGCAGACCGGCAACATCCAACGAGAGGAATCACATGCAGCGTGAGATCATGACGTCCATCCCATTTTTGAGCCAGCCGTCCGCCGAGGCCGCAAACACCGAAGAGGATCTGGCCGTGGCACAGGACCTGAAAGACACGTTGGACGCGCATCGCAATGGTTGCGTGGGCATGGCGGCCAATATGATCGGCGTTCCCAAGCGCATCATCGCTTTTGTGGATGAGGATTTCGGCGGCCGCATTTTCGTGATGTTCAATCCACACATCACCGCCGAAGACGGCGCGTTCGATACGGCGGAAGGTTGCCTCTCGCTCCAGGGCGAGCGCCGCACCGTCCGATACCAGCGCATCGAAGTGGATTATATGGATCGGAAATTCCGCGAGCGCCACGCAGCGTTCACCGGTTTCACCGCGCAGATCATCCAACACGAGATCGACCACTGCGATGGCGTGATCATTTGATCGCCGGCCTGCCGCCCACCAATCAATAGCCGCCCGCCGAAAACAGCCAACCCACCACCCTCGCACTCGAAAAGCACGGAAAACCAAGGAAAATCGCCGCCGCAGCACCTACGGGGGGTAACATCGGGACTTCCTTTTTCTCAGTATGTCAGCGTCATTCCCGCCCCGCGCGTTCCTTGATGAAACCAACGAACATATCGACGGCCTCCGGGGTGTCATGGCGGAAGAACAGGCTGGTCTTGGTATCCAGCGCGGTGACGGCCGCCATCTCCTCATCACTCAGCGTGAAGTCGAATACATCGATGTTCTGTTCCATTCGTTCCCGATGCGTGGACTTGGGCAACGCCACGATGTTCCGCTGCACCAGCCAGCGCAGAATCACCTAGGCGACCGACTTGCCATGGGTTTCGCCGATTTTCGCCAAAGTCGGATTATCGAACATGCCGGATCGCCCTTCGTCGAATGGCGCCCATGCCTCCTACGAGTAACCGCCACTCTGTGTAGACGGGATATGGGATAATCGGCGATGGTACTTTGCGTATGGACACGGTCCGAAAACACTTGGCTTCGATGAGTTCGCAGCAGACTTGCGATTCGTCCGCAACCAGTCGCGCCGGCAACGCGCCACAGCACGGCGAACAAGTGCGATTTTCCGTCGACCGACATACGCAAAACGCTGGAATTCCAACGTTTCTTAAGGATGGAACACAACATTGGCTGAGTTTATTTACCAGATGATCAAGGCCCGCAAGGCTTACGGCGACCGCGTGATTCTTGACGACGTGACCCTGAGCTTCCTGCCGGGCGCGAAGATCGGCGTCGTCGGCCCGAACGGCATGGGTAAGTCCACGCTGCTGAAGATTATGGCCGGCCTCGACACCGTTTCCAACGGCGAAGCCTACCTGACCCCTGGTTTCACCGTCGGCATTCTGCAGCAGGAACCGCCGCTGGATGACACCAAGACCGTCGGCGAGAACATCAAGATGGCATTCGGCCCGATCGCCGAAAAGGTGGCGCGTTTCAACCAGATTGGCGAGGAAATGGCCAATCCGGACGCCGATTTCGACGCGCTGATGGAAGAAATGGGCAAACTGCAGAACGATATCGACGCGGCCAACGGTTGGGATCTCGACTCCCAGCTCGAGCAGGCCATGGACGCTCTGCAGTGCCCGGATCCGGATACGCCGGTGAGCGTGTGCTCCGGTGGCGAGCGCCGTCGTGTGGCACTGTGCAAGCTGCTGCTCGACGAGCCCACCAACCATTTGGACGCCGAATCGATTCTGTGGCTGGAGCAGTTCCTGCACCAGTACAAGGGCGCCGTCATCGCCGTCACCCACGATCGTTACTTCATGGACAATGTGGCCGAATGGATCTGCGAAGTGGATCGCGGCCACCTGTATCCATACAAGGGCAACTACTCCACCTACCTGGAGACCAAGGCCAAGCGTATGGAGATCCAGGGCGCCAAGGACGCCAAGCTCGCCAAGCGCCTGAAGAGCGAGCTCGATTGGGTGCGTTCCTCGCCGAAGGCCCGTCAGGCCAAGAACAAGGCCCGTCTGGAACGTTACGACCAGATGGAGCAGGAGGCACGCAACAACAAGAAGCTCGACTTCTCCGAGATCCAGATTCCGGCCGGCCCGCGTCTGGGTTCCACCGTTCTGGAAGCCGAGCATATCCACAAGGCGTTCGGCGACCGCGTGCTCATCGACGACTTGAGCTTCACCCTGCCGCGTAACGGCATCGTCGGCGTGATCGGCCCGAACGGCGTGGGCAAGTCCACGCTGTTCAAGACCATCGTGGGCCTGGAACCGCTGACC
>OHWZ01000477.1_pt1 | contig 11434 bp, 13 predicted proteins | sample 1579781 | NCBI WGS metagenome assembly OHWZ01 (sample SAMEA3882545, study PRJEB24775) | human gut metagenome | biome: human-associated habitat; feature: intestine environment; material: feces | place: Netherlands | collected 2009/2010 | reverse complement strand
TATAGGAAAACCCCAACCAACAAGGCCTGAACTAATGATTTTTGTGTAGTGTTTATAGGTTTTTTTTCCGTAATTACCTGCAAAGTCGGGTTGTAAATGATAAGAATAAGAGAGTGGAAACATTTGTCCGTTATGGGTATGTCCGCTGAGTTGAAGGTTGATATTGTTTTTGATATTTTCTTTTGTTCCTTGGGTTGATGGTCCAGGATGATGTTGTAGGTTTTGTTTGTTAGATTGTAGTCTTTTGCTTTCTTTCGGTTTCTGTTTGTGTAATCTTTTCTGCTGATTAGAGTTATGTTATTTAAATGTACTTCTTGATCATTTAGAATGGTAATGTTGTTTTTTGTGATTTCTTGATTGAGTTCATTTCTTGTGAATTTTATCTTGTTTTCGTGATTGCCATATACAAAATAAACAGGGGCTACTTTAGTAAGTCTTCCAAGTTGTTTAAATAGGATTTCCATATCTTCTTTTGATGTGGATTCATCCACGAAGTCTTCGCCAAGTAGATAAAAATTTGGCTTTCTTTTCTTGAATGCGATTAATAATACAAGTAAACAGGATAATGTATGTACAGCCTACATAGCTTGATACGTACGCATATTTGAACAATTGATTAGTAATGCGATACAGATGGCGTATCGTATTTTTTTATTTAATGTATCTTTTAACAAGCCATTGATTAAATAACATAATCCGATTTCTAGAACGAGGATTCCCATTTGAAGATAGATCATATTATAACTTCCTTTTTGTTTTATCTTACAGCATTGTTAGAAAGATTTCCTGGCTTATGCAGTATAATAGAGTGGGTGAGAATATGTATAAAATATTGATTATCGAAGATGATGAACTCATCTCAAAAAAGTTAGAATCGTTTCTTAAATCTTGGAATTATAGTGTTGAAAGAGTTACAGATTTTTATAATGTGATGGATGCATTTCAATCTTTCAATCCAGACTTAGTATTAATGGATATAACACTGCCTTATTTGAATGGATATTTATGGACGGAAAAGATTCGTGAAGAATCCAAAGTTCCAATTATCTTTATTTCAAGTGCTACAGACAATATGAGTATTGTGATGGCTATCTCTAAGGGTGCGGATGATTTTGTATGTAAACCATTTGATTTAAATGTTCTAGCTGCTAAAATAACAGCTATCTTACGTCGTAGCTATGACTTTGTATCCAATCATAATATCCTTGAATATCAAGGTGTACGCTTTAATTTAGATGATAATACGGTATGTTTTCAATCTTCTCAAATGGAACTGAGTAAGAATGAGGCTAAGATCCTACGTTTACTTATGGAAAAGAAGGGGACGATTGTATCTCGAGATAGTTTAATGGAATATTTGTGGAAGACGGACTTTTATGTGGATGAAAATGCACTGAGTGTGAATGTGAATCGTTTGCGTAAAAAGTTAGAGAGTATTGGCATTGTGGATTTTATTCAAACAAAAAAAGGATTGGGATATAAGATATGAAGTTGTTTAGTCATTATTTAAAAGATCGAGCGTTCTTCATCACAATTTATGTTGTGAGTGTATTCGTCTGTTTCTGTGTATTTAAACTCTATAATTTAGAACTTGAAGCTTTTACATATGCCTTTATGCTTTTATGTGTTTTGTTGGTGGTTTGTTTCTTTTGGGATTACTACAAATACTATAAGAAACACCAAACACTAGTAACACTTCAATCCAATAGTAATGTTTCTTTGTCTTGTGATCTTCAAGATTCTTCATTGATGGGAGAAGACTATCATAAAATCTTAGTGGCTATGAAAGAGTATCATGATGAGTATGTTATTTCTTCAGAAAACAAAATGCATGATCTAGAAGATTATTTTACGATGTGGGTACATCAGGCTAAGCTTCCCATTGCTGCTATGAAATTACTACTTGAAGATGAGGAATTGAGTCGTAGTGAAATTAAGCTACAGTTATTACGCATGGATCAATATACAGATATGGTTTTAGCCTATTTACGCTTACATAGTACGCACACAGATTTCTTATTTAAAGAATTAGAATTGGATGATTTGATTCGACAATCGATTCGCCGTTTCTCAACAGAATTTATTCGTAAACACATTCAGTTGAGCTTTAAAGAAACCGGGGATGTTATTTTGAGTGATGAAAAGTGGCTTGTGTTTGTGTTGGAACAAATCCTTTCAAATAGTCTTAAATATACCGATGAAAATGGTTTGATCTCTATATATATGAAATCAAAACATGTCTTAGTTATTGAAGATACGGGTATTGGCATTAGTGCAAGTGATCTAAACCGTGTATTTGAAAAGGGATATACAGGCATAAATGGGCGTAGTGATAAAACGGCAAGTGGTCTAGGTCTATATTTATGTAAGAATATTTTAGATATGTTGAATCATAAAATTAGAATTGAATCAAATGTTGGTAAAGGGACTCGAGTGATATTAGATCTTACGCATTTTGAAGGAAGAATTGAGTAATCTTACAATCTTGTAAGATGAGTGTTAGCTGAATCGATGGCTGCATTTTTGAATTCTTTGTAGAATTTTGGTGTACATGGAGGTAATGAATATGGCATTATTGGAAGTAAAAAATTTAAAAAAAGTATATACAACAAGATTTACACAGAATCAAGTACAGGCATTGACCAACGTTAATTTTAGTGTGAATAAAGGTGAATATGTCGCTATCATGGGAGAGTCTGGATCTGGTAAGACAACACTATTAAATATCTTGGCTGCTTTAGATAAACCAACAAGTGGACAAGTCTTATTACATGGTAAAGATATTACGCATATTTCAGAAAAGGAAATTGCGAACTTTCGAAGAGAACACTTGGGCTTTGTATTCCAAGATTTTAACTTATTAGATAATTTTAATAATCGCGATAATATTTTCTTGCCTTTGGTTTTAAGCAAGAAAAAATATCCAGAAATGAAAGAAAGATTGACTCCAATCGCCAAACAATTAGGGATTGAAGATATTTTGGATAAGTTTCCATATGAAATTAGTGGTGGACAAAAGCAGCGTGTAGCTGTAGCTCGAGCCATCATCACAAATCCAGATCTAATTCTGGCCGATGAGCCAACGGGGGCTTTGGATTCAAAGAGTACAGAGGAACTTTTACATTTATTTGGAACAATCAATGAAAATCAACAGACGATTGTGATGGTTACCCATTCAACAAAGGCGGCAAGTCATGCTTCTCGCGTTCTATTTATTAAGGATGGAAAGATTTTTCATGAAATTTATAAGGGAAACAAGAATTTAGATCAGATGTACCAATGTATTAGTGATACGTTGACATTACTAGCTACAGGTGGTGTTCATCATGAGTAGAGCTTTCTATTTAAATTTAGCTGTAGATAATTTGAAGAAGAATGCGCGTACCATCATTCCTTATATATTAACGAGTGTCTTAACGACAATGATGTTGTATATGGTTGTTTCTTTGGCAAACAATCCAAACTTAAATGAGATGTTAGGGGCAATGACACTAACGCAGATGCTAGGCTTTGGAGTTGTGATTATTGAAATCTTTGCGTTTATCTTCTTGTTCTATACATATAGTTTCTTGATCAAAAGAAGACAAAAAGAGTTTGCGCTATTCTCTATATTAGGAATGGAAAAGAAGCATTTAGCTCGCGTCTTGTTTTATGAAACTGCGATTACTTTATTTGTATCATTAGCTTTAGGTATTGGTTTAGGTATCTTGTTTGATAAAGCGATGTTTTTGGTAATCGCAAAAATGATTGGTGCAGATATTATACTTGGTTTCTATTTCTCATTTATAGGTATGAGACAATGTGTTCTTGTGATTGGATTGATTTATGTATTGATCTATTTCTATTCTATGATTCGTATTCATATTTCAAGTCCGATTGAATTACTTCATTCCGATCATATGGGCGAAAAAGAGCCTAAGGCAAAATGGTTTCTTTCTATTATTGGTATTCTTTGTCTAGGTATTGGATATTATTTGTCAGTTACCACAAAAAATCCTTTAACGGCATTCTATTTTTTCTTTGTGGCTGTTGTACTTGTGATTATTGGAACGTATTTATTGTTTACATCCATATCAGTGACCTTCTTAAAATTAATGAAGAAAAATAAGAATTACTATTATAAGACGAATCATTTTATTAGTGTTTCTGGCATGATGTATCGTATGAAACAAAATGCGGTAGGACTAGCCAATATTTGTATTCTTTCAACGATGGTCTTAGTCATGTTGTCTACAACACTAAGTATGTGGTCAAGTATTGATCGTGTTGTGGATTCACAATATCCTAGAAGTGTAATGGGAAATGGATATGGGGATGCTTCCAATATTGATTTTGATGAAATGAGTGAAGAATTGATTCGTATGGGCATTGTTCCAAAGAATCTTATTGCGTATAAAAGATTGGATTATGCTGGATATTTAAAGAATGGAACTTTGATTACGGATTATAGTAATGAGGGCATGAATGCCGTAAATGAGATTCAAGAATTTTATTGTCTTCCACTAAAGGATATTCAAGATTATGAAAATATCAAGGGTTCTTTAAAGCCAAATGAAATCTATGTGTATTCTAATGCAGAGACGATCAAGGAAAAGACTCTATCTTTATTTGGAAAAGAATATGTTGTAAAGAAACAATTGGATCACTTAAAGATGGATGAGAGTAATCCAAATGTGACAGAACATTATTATATTATTGTGAATTCAGAAAAGACTTTAGAGAAGATGCAAGAAGATCAGGCAAATGTGTATGGCGACAATGCGAGTGCAATACGTGCTTATTATTCGTTTGATTGTGATGCGAATGAGCGTGAAGTTATTAAAAAGTTAGGTCAGAATGGAAATATAAATAATTTTATTTGGATGAATAAATCGGATCAGAAACAACGCTTGATTGAATTATATGCAGGCATCTTATTTATTGGAATCTTCTTAAGCTTCTTATTTATCATGGCAACCATTCTGATTATGTACTACAAACAAATTACAGAAGGCTATGAAGATAAGGATCGTTTTGAAATTATGCAAAAAGTAGGTCTTGAACAAAGTGATGTAAAGAAGGCTATTCATTCACAGGTATTAACGGTATTCTTTATGCCATTACTTGTGGCAGGACTTCATGTTTGTTTTGCGTATCCAATGATTGAAAAGCTACTTCATTTATTATTTGTGAGTGATTCATGGCTTTATATTCGTACGACAATGTTCTGTTTTGTGGCTTTTGCCCTAGTCTACATTGTGATTTATGTATTAACTTCAAAAGTGTATTATGGAATTGTAAAACGAAATGCTTAATTGGATATTGGGATTTATCTTGATTGGATTATGTATCTATATTTATTATGTGAATCATCATGGAATTTAGTACTCGAATAGAGTACTATTTTTTTAGGTGATATATATGTTTATAAATGGATTTGACATCTTGTGGGATGAAATTGATGATTATGTGGCCGATATTAAAAGTATTCGAAGTATCGATCAATTCACCTTTACTAAGCCCGTAACTTTCTTTTGCGGAGAAAATGGTAGTGGTAAATCAACCTTATTAGAGGCTCTTGCGATTAAAAATGGATTGAATCCAGAAGGTGGAACAAGAAACTATAATTTTTCTACGTATGATTCGTATTCGAATTTGCATAAGCATATGCGTCTGTGGCGTTCTAGAAAACCGGATTGGATGTATTTCTTGCGTGCAGAAAGCTTTTATAATGTTGCGACAAAAGAAATGGAATATAGTGGTGTTTTTTCTGAAAGATACCATGATCAATCGCATGGTCAGAGTTTCTTTTCTGTATTGATGAAACAAACAAATAAAAATGGACTTTACTTGTTGGATGAACCAGAAGCAGCTTTATCTTGTCAGAATCAATTGGCACTACTTTATTTAATTCAATTGTGTGTGAAACAAAATTGTCAATTTATCATTGCGACACATTCACCTATATTATTGGGTTTTCCCAATGCACAAATCTTATCATTTGATGAAGATAAGGTAGAAGAAGTGGATTATAAATCTACGTCTAGCTATCAAACAATGAAATTATTTTTGGATCGGTATGATTATTTTGTGAAAGATATTCAAGAGAATAATGATGGAGGGATATTGTGATTAAATTAATTGCGATTGGAAAGAATAAAGATAAGGCGTTACAGTCTTTAGAGAAAGAATATATGAAGCGATTGTCGGCTTTTTGTAAGTTTAGCGAAATTGAAGTCAAGGATGAAGCAAATGAGCATATTTCTAGAGAAGCTGAAGTTTTATTGGTGAAAGAAAAAGAGGGAAATCGTGTTCTAGAAAAATTGTCGGATCAAGATTTTGTGGTATTGCTTGATCTTCATGGCAAGATGATTGATTCTGAGACGTTTGCGAAAAATTTGGATATGTGGCAAATGAAGCATTCAAATATTGTTTTTGTGATTGCGGGAAGTCTAGGACCAAGTGAAAAATTAGTTTCTAGAGCGAATTATCGTTGGAAATTATCGGATCTAACATTTACTCATTTAATGACCCGTGTCTTGATGTTGGAACAGATTTATCGTGGTTTTATGATCAATAATGGTCGTAATTACCACAAGTAAGTGATGTAAGCGCTTTTTGTGAAATATTTTACTTGTGAAAAACTAGTCAATCAATTTATGTAGTGATATAATGGATGTGCAAAAAAATGACAGTAGGAGGAATATACATGACAAAGAGAACTGTTAAAGACCTTGATGTAGCTGGAAAAAAGGTCATCGTACGTTGTGATTTTAACGTGCCAAGAAAAGATGGTGTTATCACAGATGATAACCGTATCGTAATGGCTTTACCTACAATTAAATATTTAGTAGAAAACAAAGCTAAAGTTATTTTGATGTCTCACTTAGGAAAAGTTAAGACTGAAGAAGACAAAGCTAAAAACAACTTGGAATGCGTAGCCGTACGTTTACAAGAATTGTTACCAGATGTAAAAGTAACTTTCTGCCCAGTAACTCGTGGTGAAGAATTAGAAAACGCTGTAAATGCATTAGCTGATGGAGAAATCGTATTAATGCAAAATACTCGTTACGAAAAAGGCGAAAGTAAAAACGATCCTGAATTAGGTGCATATTGGGCTAGCTTAGGTGAAGTATTCGTTGAAGATGCATTCGGATCTGTTCACCGTGCTCACGCTTCTACTGTAGGTATCCCTACAAACATTAAAGAAAATGGATTAGGATTCTTAGTTGAAAAAGAAGTTACAATGTTAGGAAAAGCTGTTGATGAACCAGCTCACCCATTCGTAGCTATCATCGGTGGATCTAAAGTATCTAGTAAAATCGATGTTGTTGACAACTTATTGAAAAAAGCTGACAAAGTTATCATCGGTGGTGGAATGGCTTATACATTCTCTAAAGCTGTTGGTGGTTCAATCGGTACTTCATTGGTTGAAGATGACAAATTGGATTTAGCAAAAGAATATTTAGAAAAAGCTGGAGACAAATTAGTTCTTCCTGTAGATAACGTAATCGCTGATGCTTTCAGTGAAGAAGCTAACACTTCTGTTGCTGATGCTGGACAAATTCCTGATGGATGGATGGGATTAGATATTGGTCCTAAATCTGTTGAATTGTTCAGAAAAACTTTAGCTGGTGCTAAAACTGTAGTATGGAATGGACCTATGGGTGTATTCGAAATGCCTAAATTCGCTAAAGGTACTGAAGAAGTATGTAAAGCTATCTCTGAATTACCAGAAGCTATTACAGTAATCGGTGGTGGAGACTCTGCTGCTGCTGCAAAACAATTAGGATATGCAGACAAGTTCTCTCACGTTTCAACTGGTGGTGGAGCTAGTTTGGAATATATGGAAGGTAAAACATTACCTGGTATCGCTATTATCAGCGAAAAGTAATAAGGAGATGTACTTAAAATGAGAAAACCTATTATCGTTGGAAACTGGAAAATGAACAAAAACAACGCTGAAACAAAAGCTTTCTTCGAAGCTGTTGATGGTGTTGCTGCTAGCGAAAATGCTACTTATGGAATTGGATGTCCATTTACTGATTTAAGAACTGCATTGGATCACGCTAAAAACTTAGTTGTAGCTGCTGAAAACTGCCACTTTGAAGATAGTGGAGCTTTCACTGGTGAAGTTAGTGTTCCTATGTTAGAAGAAATGGGAGTTAAATACTGCATTATCGGTCACTCAGAACGTCGTGAAATGTTCGGCGATACTGATGAAACAGTAAACAAAAAAGCAAAACGTTTGATTAAAGCTGGAATCACTCCAATCTTATGTGTTGGTGAAACAGAAGCTGATTACGATGCTGGAAACTCAGAAAAAGTAATTCGTGAAGAATTAGCTGGTTCTTTAGCTGACTTATGTCCAAAATGTGTTGGTGAAATGGTAATTGCTTACGAACCAATCTGGGCTATCGGAACTGGAAAATCTGCTTCAGTTGAAATTGCTGAAAACTGCTGTAAGATCGTACGTGACCAAGTTAAGGTTATGTATGGTGAAGAAGCTGCTGAAAAAGTACGTATCCAATATGGTGGAAGTGTTAAACCTAACAACATCGTTGAATATATGGCTCAACCAGATATCGATGGTGCATTAATTGGTGGTGCTAGTTTGAAGGAAGATAGCTTCACAGAAATCATTGAAAAAACAAAATAATTGATGATTATCTAGGCCTCTTTGAGGCCTTTTATTTTTAGTTGTTTCTAACCGAAAATAAAATTTAGGGTTGTTTGTGAGGTGGTTTCGTGGTAAACTAATCATGAACTATTTTAAATAGGGGGTAGAATAAAATGAACTTTGTAGAAAATAATGGTAAAAAAGTCGCAGCGATTTTATGTGTAGCATCTGCTTTCCCTGTTGTGGCAACAGTAGTTGCAGCTAAGGAAGAACCAGGATGGCATGGTGATCGCTATGTCAATGAAGATAAAACTGTGGCAAAAGGATGGCAAGAAATCGAAGGAAAATCTTACTATTTCTCAGAAGATGGAACAGTAAATTCTTCAAAGACTGAAAAAGCAACAACAGCTAGCGTTTCAAGTAACATTACAGGGGAAGTGAAAGAAACAGTAGCAACAGCTAGTCAAGAAGCTGTAAAAGAAGAAACAGAACAAAAAGCCGCAGAAGTAGTTGAAACTCCAGTAACTACAACTGAAGCAACAGATACAACTGAAACTCCAGCAGAAACACCTGCTCCAGAACAGACTGAGACTCCAGCTCCTGAACAGAATGTAACACCTGCTCCAGAACAGACTGAGACTCCAGCTCCTGAACAAAATGTAACACCTGCTCCAGAACAGACTGAGACTCCAGCTCCTGAACAGACTGTAACACCTGCTCCAGAACAAACTGAGACTCCAGCTCCTGAGCAAACTGTAACACCTGCTCCAGAACAAACTGAGACTCCAGCTCCTGAACAGACTGTAACACCTGCTCCAGAACAAACAACTCCAGCACCAGAAGTACAAGCTCCTGCAGAAACACCAGCAACTAGTACTTTAGGACAAAGAATTTCTGCTGAAGCACAGAAATTAGTAGGTGTAACTGATGGATTATGGTGTACACAAGTTGTACAACAAGCCTTGGCAAATGCCGGTGTAAGTGATGCTTATCAATTATGGCCAGATCAATACGCAGGTCAATATGGATACTACACTAACGATCCTCAAGAAGGTGACTTATTGTACTACAACAATGGTGGACGTGGTGTTGACCACATCGCTATCTATATTGGAAATGGACAAGCTGTTCATGGAAACTACGAAGGTAAGACTGTAATTGCTAGTGCATATTTAAGCACAGCAGCATCTCCACAATTCATTCGTGTTGTTAGATAATTTTAAATTTTAGCTTGGCTTTTTAGCCAGGCTTTTTTTTGTATAATAAGATTTTGTATTGTATAATATGAGGTGGTTTTGGAGGCAAAATATTATGAATGAAGCATATAAAAATCTTGTAGAGAGAAGAAGTGTAAGAAAATATAATAACAAAAAGGTGAGCCATGATTTGGTTGAAAAAATTATTTATGCCGGGCAATGTGCACCTAGTGGCATGAATCGTCAAATCTTTGCCTTTGTAGCTGTTGAGGATGAAGAATTAGTAAAAGAATTATCTAAAAAGAATGCAGAGGTTATGAATTCATCGGCAGACCCATTTTATGGTGCAAAAAGTTTGATTATTGTCTTCGCAGATACCCATGCACCTACATATTTATACGATGGAGCTTTGGCTATGGGGAATCTAATGAATGCTGCAAATGCCTTAGGTGTTGATTCATGTTGGATCCACCGTGCAAAAGAAGTTTTTGAAACTCCAGAAGGTAAAGAGATGAAAAAAACTTGGGGCTTGCCAGAATCCTATGAAGGGATTGGACATTGTATTTTAGGCTATCGCGAGGAAGAACCAGATGAACGTGCTCAAAGAACTTCTAAGGTGATTTATGCATAACATACGTATTGGACAAGCAATTGATATCCATCAGCTTGTAGAGGGACGCAAATTGATTCTAGGTGGTGTTGAAATTGAACACACAAAAGGCTTGTTAGGACATTCTGATGCGGATGTATTAGCACATGCGATTGGAGAAAGTATTTTAGGAGCTCTTGCCTTAGGTGACTTAGGAAAGCATTTTCCGGATACAGATCCTAAATATAAAGGTGCGAACAGTCTTGTCTTATTAGGACATATCTATGATATGATGGATGAAATGGGATATCAGATTGGTAATGTAGATGCGACTATTTTGGCCGAAAGACCTAAAATGGCACCGCACATTGTTTCTATGCGAACGAATATTTCAAATGTATTGCATTGTGACATAGAAGATGTTTCAATTAAGGCTACGCGTGGAGAAAAACTTGGTTTTGTAGGAAATGAAGAGGGCATTGTAAGCCTTAGTGTTTGTATATTGGAGAAAAAAGGATGAGAGTAGTAATTCAAAGAGCAAAGAACGCAAAATGTACGGTAGATGGTCAAATAACAGGTCAAATTGATTATGGATATTGTATATTTGTTGGTTTTAATAATGAGGATACAGATGAAATCATTGATAAAATGATTCATAAAATATTATTTTTACGTATTTTCGAAGATGAAAATGGAAAAATGAATAAATCCATCCAGGATGTAAAAGGAAGTATTTTATCTATATCACAATTTACCTTATATGCGGATTGTAAAAAGGGAAATCGCCCAAGCTTCACTAATGCAGGGAAACCCGATTTGGCGACTTCACTCTATGATCAATTTAATCAAAAAATTAAAGATCAAGGTATTCATGTAGAAACTGGAATATTTGGGGCAGATATGAAGATAGAATTGTTAAATGATGGTCCTGTGACGATTGTTTTAGATTCGAAGGAGTTGTTTTAATGGAAATTATATATGGAAATACGCTTGCCGACAGCATGAAGAGGTCAATGAAACAAAAAATTGATGATATTCAAGCTGAAGGGA
>OHWZ01000476.1_pt1 | contig 11446 bp, 5 predicted proteins | sample 1579781 | NCBI WGS metagenome assembly OHWZ01 (sample SAMEA3882545, study PRJEB24775) | human gut metagenome | biome: human-associated habitat; feature: intestine environment; material: feces | place: Netherlands | collected 2009/2010 | reverse complement strand
GAGAAGATCATTAGTCCGGGAACTGTCATCGTTTCAGCCGGTGGCGAAGTCTCGGATGTGAAGAAAGTGGTTTCTCCTGTATTGGTAAATGATGAAAAGAGCACTATCTACCATATTGATTTCAGTTTTGACAAGTTACGTCTGGGAGGTTCTGCTTTTGCACAATCACTGAACAAAGTAGGTGACGATGTACCGACTGTACAAAATCCTGAATATTTTCGTGACGCATTCCTGGCAGTACAAGAATTAGTAAATAAAGGTCTGATTATGGCCGGTCACGATATTTCTGCCGGTGGTCTTATTACTACACTGCTTGAAATGTGCTTCTCGAATATGGAAGGTGGTATGGAAATCAGCCTGAACAAGATTAAGGAAGATGACATTATCAAGATATTGTTCGCCGAAAATCCGGGTATTGTTATCCAGGTAAAAGATAAGTACAAAGAAGAAGTGAAAAAAATCTTGGAAGACGCAGGCATAGGCTACGTAAAATTAGGTAAACCGACTGAAGAACGGCATATCCTGGTAGAAAAGGGAGATGCGACTTACCAGTTTGGCATAGACTATCTGCGCGATGTATGGTATTCTACCTCTTACTTGCTAGACCGCAAGCAGAGCATGAACGGCTGCGCCAAAAAACGTTTCGAGAACTACAAGAAACAACCTTTGGAATTTGTATTCGACAAATCATTCACCGGCAAACTTTCACAATTCGACCTTAACCCCGACCGTCGTACTCCGACAGGTATCAAAGCGGCTATTATCCGTGAAAAAGGAACCAATGGCGAACGCGAAATGGCCTACATGCTCTATTTGGCAGGATTTGATGTGAAGGATGTAACAATGACCGATCTGGTCAGCGGACGTGAGACATTAGAGGACATCAATTTCATCGTATTCTGCGGTGGGTTCTCTAATTCGGACGTTTTAGGTTCTGCCAAAGGATGGGCCGGAGCTTTCTTGTTCAATCCCAAAGCCAAAGCTGCATTGGATAACTTCTATGCACGCAAAGATACATTGTCATTGGGCGTATGTAACGGCTGCCAGCTGATGATAGAATTAAACCTGATTAACCCAGACTTCACCAAGAAAGCGAAAATGCTGCACAATGATTCACATAAATTCGAATCCAAGTTTGTAGGTGTTACTGTTCCTATGAATAGAAGCGTCATGTTCGGTTCGTTAAGCGGAAGCAAGCTTGGCATCTGGGTAGCCCATGGAGAAGGTAAATTCTCATTGCCATATCATGAAGATAAATACAATGTTGTATTGAAATACTCATACGATGAGTATCCCGGCAATCCGAACGGTTCAGATTACAGCGTAGCCGGTCTGGCCAGTCCTGACGGTCGCCATTTGGCCATGATGCCTCATCTGGAACGCTCTTGTTTCCCATGGCAAAATGCTTATTATCCGGCTGATAGAATAAAGAACGATCAGATTACTCCATGGATGGAAGCATTTGTCAATGCTAGAAAATGGATTGAGATGAACAAAAAATAAAAACGATTTGTTATATTTACTAAAAAAGCGGTGAGTCATACTGATTACCGCTTTTTTTGTATATAACAGATTTTGATATGTTAAGGGAAATTACGAACTTTGTAAGGATTTTGCCTCCTAATAATATGAGAAGAATTCTTTTACTTATATGCCTTTTTGTTATTTTGGTAACACCTGCCGTTGCTCAACTATACCAGTATCTGGATACTCAGAATGGTTTGAGCAGCCGTAGAGTTTTATCTATACGAAAAGATAAAAAGGGCTATATGTGGTTTCTCACTCACGAAGGAATAGACAGGTATAACGGAAAACAATACACACACTATAGCTTAACAGCCAACGGAAAACTATTGAACTTTTTTCCTAACTTGAACACTTTGCAAACAGATACGGCAGGAGTGGTTTGGGAGATAGGAAAAACCGGTCATCTATTCAGATACAATTCCTTACAAGATAAATTTGAACTTGTCTGCGATTTTGCCAGTAAGGACAAAAGCAACAGCGGACTGCCGCTCACCGCTTCATTTCTTGACTCCAAAGACAACAATATATTGCTTTGCACTAAAAACAAACAATATCTTTTCGACATAGATACCCATGAACTTATTCAACTGGAAAGTCCTATCAAGGAAGAAATCACATATATTGCGAAATCTACGAACAACCAATATTTTCTAGCATCCAGCCACAAGATTTACTGTGCAAAACTGAATCATGGCCGATTAGAAACAATCAAGCATCCGGAACTGGATAATTTTCATATAGTGAACTACATCTATTTTCATCCGGAAACCCAAATGCTAGTAATAGGTACCTTGCTGGATGGTATTTATCTATACAATATCCATAGCCGCCAACTGATTGATGTACACAACGGACTACAAGACATTAATGTCAACTCTATCATAGCAAGTAAAGAAAATGAAAACGAGGTGCTAATAGCAACTAATGGCGCAGGCGTATATAAATTAAACTTGGGCACTTACGAATTGACAAATTTTCTAAATGCCGACCACAACCATTCCAATAAAATGAACGGTAATATCATTAATGATATCTATATTGATGATGATCAAAAATTATGGATGGCAGTCTATCCTATAGGAATTACTGTGTATTCCGAGAAATATCCCGGATATAAATGGATACAGCACTCTTACGACAATCCCAACTCACTGATAGATAACCAAGTGAACTATATATTGGAAGATTCTGAAGGAGACATTTGGTATGCAACCAATAATGGCGTATGTTGCTACCGTCCTTCCACCAAACAATGGACGAATTTATTATCAACTTATCAGCATGACACACCTAATCAAAATCATGTATTTATCTCTATATGTGAATCCCGGCCAGGAATTATTTTAGTAGGAGGATATATGTCGGGAATGTACAAAATAGATAAGAAAAACATGACCACACAATATTTTATTCCCCAGACATTAAATGATGACACCATAAAACCGGATAAATATATTCGTTGTATTTATAAGGATTGGGATAATCTGATTTGGGCCGGAGGATATTACAATTTAAAAAGTTATGATATGGATACAAAGGAAATGCATTGTTATAAAATGGATTTCCCTATCACCTATATCACCAATAAGGACGCCCACAATTTATGGATAGGAACTATCAATGGATTGTATCAGTTCAATAAGGTCAATCAAGAGCTCAAAGCGGTGAATCTAGACTCCGAACTAGGCTGCATAAATACTATTTATCAAAGTAAAAAGAACATCACTTTCATTGGTACACATGGTTCCGGTATATGGATTTACAACAATTATACAGAAAAAGTAACTAATTACCATGTCAATAATTCAGCTCTGATATCTAATAATATTCATTGCATACTGTCTACTTTGGAAGACGATTTGATCATTAGTACAGAAAAAGGGTTGACCCGTTTCAAAACAAAAGAAAAAATATTCTCTAACTGGACAAAAGAACAAGGGTTGATGTCTACCAGCTTTAATCAAGCTGCCGGAGTACATACACGCGATAAAAAATTTATTTTCGGATGTGGAGACGGAGCCATTGAACTGGCAGATACCGTCACGCTGCCTCATCAATTCAAATCCAAAATGGTATTTGATAATTTCCGACTGCTCTATCAGAAAGTAATGCCCGGTGAAAAAGGTTCCCCTTTAAAAAAAGAAATTGATGATACCCGGCATATCATACTGAATTACGACCAGAATATTTTTTCATTGGATGTGTCTTCCATCAATTATGATAATCCCTCCAACATCGTCTATTCCTGGAAACTGGAAGGGTTTTATGATGAATGGACTTCACTCACGAACAATAACCGCATACGTTACACTAATATCGGTCCCGGTAAGTATAAATTAAGAGTGAGAGCCATCCTGATGGATGATCACCATTTGTTAGAAGAACGTTCACTTTTCATAACCGTAACCCCACCTTGGTGGGCTACTTTTTGGGCAGGCATTCTTTATCTGATCATTTTTATACTGGTCGGAGTAATTGTCTTACGTTATTTGTGGCTTAGGAAAGACAGAAACAATTCAAAAGAAAAAATCCGGTTCTTTATCAACACGGCGCATGATATACGTACACCGCTGACTTTGATAAAAGCTCCTTTGGGAGAGATCCTTAAAAACGAAAACCTATCCGAACAGGGAAGAATCAATATCAACCTAGCTATACAAAATACAGACAATCTGTCTGAGTTAGCCAGTAATCTGATTAATTTTGAAAAAGAGGAACTGTATACCTCCACTGTATATGTATCCCGATACGAATTGAACAACTATATCAAAAACTATTTGGAACAGTTCAATTTATATGCCCGCAAAAGACAGATAAATATCATATTTGAAACTAATTTCGAAAGCCAGGAAGTATGGCTGGACAGAAACAAGATGGATTCCATTATCCGTAACCTGATGACAAATGCCTTGAAATATACCTGTCAGGGGGGCAATGTCACTGTGCAAACTCAGAAAAATAAAAGTCATTGGTTCATCACTATTACAGATACAGGAATCGGGATCCCCGCCAATGAACAAAAGAAAATGTTCAAAAGCCTATTCAGAGGGAATAATGCCATCAATCTGCAAATCACAGGAAGCGGCATCGGCATGCTGCTTACCTACAAACTGATAAAAAGCCATGCCGGCAAAATATCAATGAGCAGTATAGAGAATGTAGGAACTACCTTCAAACTGGCATTCCCTATCAAAAGTCGGAAATACAACTACCGTATATTCAAAAAAGCTGATGTAATTGACCCGCTGCCTGTCATCGAAGGCAATCCGGAAGAACTGGTGAAAGAGATCAAAAACAAGCCGGTCAAAACACATGCCGCTTCCATTCTGATAGTGGAAGATAATATGGAATTGCGTACTTTCCTATTGCATACACTATCGGAAGATTATCATGTGTCTGATGTAGGAAACGGGCAAGAAGCACTGGATTTTATCAAAGAGCGACAACCTGATCTGATACTGTCGGATGTAATGATGCCTATCATGAATGGAAACAAAATGTGCAATATATTGAAAAGTAATATTGAAACCAGTCATATACCTATCATATTGCTGACCGCATTGAACGATAAAGAAAGTATTATCAAAGGCTTACAGACCAAAGCCGATAAATACATAGTCAAACCATTTGACATGGAAGTACTGAAAGCAAACATAACCAACGTTCTGGCGAACAGGGAAATCATGAAAAAGCGTTTCTCACAATTCAAATTCAATGCAGACGAGGTATCAGATGATCCGACGGTCAGTTTGGAACAGGAATTTCTTTTAAAAGCTACCGACATCATAAAAAGTAGTATAAACAAAGAAATGAACGTAGAAAACCTATGTGATGCAATGAATATGAGCCGGAGTAGTTTATACAATAAAATAAAGGCCTTAACCAATGATTCGCCCAGTGACTTTATACGTAAAGTACGTATGAACGAAGCTAGCATTTTATTGAAAAGCAAACGTTATACCGTATCCGAAGTTTCGGATATGATGGGATTCAGTGATCCCAAATATTTTACGGATACATTTAAGAAATACTACGGAGTTCCACCAAGCACTTATATGAAACAAAATTAAAAAAATGAATTTCTATTTACAATCATTTCTTATCTTCCTAAAAATAGGACTATTTACTATTGGCGGAGGATATGCTATGGTTCCCCTAATTCAAGATGAAATAGTGGACAAACGAAAATGGATTGACAAAGAGGATTTTATTGATTTATTAGCCCTCACTCAGTCTGTACCCGGAATATTTGCTGTAAATATTGCCATATTTATCGGATATAAATTGCGTAAATTCCGTGGAGCATTGGCAATGGCTTTAGGCACAATACTCCCCTCTTTCTTTATCATATTGGCAATTGCCTTGTTCTTTCAACAGTTCAAACAATACCCAATTGTAGAGAATATATTCAAGGGAATTCGCCCGGCGGTAGTAGCCCTTATTGCAGCTCCCACTTTCTCCATGGCAAAATCCGCCAAGATAAACCGTTACACTGTCTGGATACCAATAGTATCCGCATTGCTTATCTGGGTATTGGACGTGTCTCCAGTCTACATTATCATAATAGCGGGCGTGGGAGGTTTTATATATGGCAAGTACAAACATAAATATTCATCCAAATGATTTTTCTATATTTATTCTACACATTCTGTAAAATAGGGCTCTTCGGTTTCGGAGGAGGCTATGCCATGTTGTCCATGATACAAGGAGAAGTAGTAACAAGATATAATTGGATCAGTGCCAGCGAATTTACAGATATCATCGCTATCAGCCAAATGACACCGGGTCCCATTGGCATCAACTCTGCTACTTATGTGGGATATACTGCGGTATTGAATGCAGGCTACAATGAAAGCTGGGCTATATTCGGTTCTTGCATAGCTACTTTTGCTGTAGTTTTTCCATCGTTCATATTAATGGTAATCATCAGCCGGTTCTTCTTGAAATACCAAAAGCATCCGGTTGTAGAAGCCGTATTCAAAGGGTTGCGTCCGGCAGTAGTAGGTCTGCTGGCAGCAGCTGCACTCGTCTTGATGAATGCTGAAAACTTCGGCAGTTATCAAATAGATTTGTATCAATTCATCATCAGTATAATTATTTTTCTAGTAACCTTTATAGGTACACGGAAATACAAAATCAATCCTATATTAATGATTATACTTTGCGGAGTGGCAGGGTTCCTGCTTTACTGAGAATAGGACGATTATGGGAAATCATCAAAAAAATCCGTATGATCGGCTCCGGAAATAATCATCAACTCTTTGTCATCACTGATTAGATAAAGCCGCAATAGATGGATTACAGATGTTATAACCTTTTCCTGATTTCAACATAAACAATATAGCACCCGGAAAACAGGCGGCATACAAATCAACTGCCACTGCCTCGGAATTCTTTATTCATCGATAGGACGTGAATATAATACCCAGGCAGTGGCAGTAAAAATAAAATCTAAAATTAAAGAAACACTCCCGCTTCTTACAGTTTTACTTTCTTTTTAGTACCCTTCGACTCATTGTGCAAACGATCCAACGCTGTCACTACATACTGGTACTTCGTTTTTCCATCGTTATAAGGTAATGGATAAAAATGGTCACGGGTAATGGCTACAATATGGGAAGCATCATCCAAATTGACTTTTTCTTTTTTATCAAAGCGATAAACCACATATTGTACAGCTTTGTCCATCTCGTCCTTTGCCTTCGGAGCTGTCCAGAAGAGTACCGGACCTTCATACGTCCATACCATCTTCACCTTCTTTACTTTACCTGGAGCCTTATCGTCCATAAAAGGAGATTCAGGAATCAAAGCCGGATAACGATGATACTCCTTCTCCAGCATAGTGCGGTAATTGCCGGCATTATCCACCACTGCAGCAGCATACCATTGACAACTTCCCTGCACGGTAGGAAGCGACCGTTGCAACTTCATTTTGGCAGGCATCTGGTTTTGTAACGGATTACGGGCATCCGCCTTGTTCACCGTACGCATCACATCCTGACCGATAAATAACGGACGCGAAGCGGCATGTTTTGCCCACCAATGTATCAAGTTGTCATAATCGGCAGCAGGATGACCTATTTCCCAATAAATCTGAGGGATATTATAATCTACCCAACCATTATTAATCCACATCAGCACATCTGCATACAAATCATCATAATTCTGAAGACCGCGTGTATCACTTCCATTCGGATCATTTTTCTTGTTGCGGTAGATACCAAAAGGAGAAACACCGAACTTCACCCACGGCTTACACTCGCGCACAGTTTCGTGAATTTCCTTTATCAGCACATTCACGTTGTCACGGCGCCAATCGGCTTTATTACTGTATCCGCGACCATATTGCGCAAAACTGACATGATCAGGAAAATCTTCGCCCGGGTTGGGATAAGGATAGAAATAATCATCCATATGAATGGCATCCACATCATAACGGGTAACAATATCGCGCACAATCTTGCAAATGTATTTACGGTTTTCGGGCAAAGCCGGATCAAAATAAAGTTGACCAGCATAATTCACGAAACGTTCCGGATTCTTATTATACGGATGAATGGGTGATAAGGCAGTAGTTCCCTTTGTCTTGGCACGGTAAGGGTTAATCCAGGCATGGAACTCCATTCCACGCTTATGGCATTCATCAATCATGAACTGCATCGGGTCCCAGTAAGGTGAAGGCACTCTGCCCTGCACTCCTGTAAGAAAGCGGCTCCACGGCTCATAAGAAGATTTATACAAGGCATCGGCTTCTGCACGTACCTGAAAAATTATCGCATTAATGCCTGCGCCCTGCAGACTGTTTAGTTGATTTATTAACAGCCGCTGTATCTTCTCTGTCGGCATTCCCTGGAACTGTCCATTCACACACTGAATCCATGCACCGCGGAACTCACGTTTAGGATAACGTGTCTGAGCACTGACAACAGAAGTAAAAAGTAGTGCTATCAATAAAAGAAGAATAGTTTTTGCTCTCATTTTGTTATTCTTGTTTAATACGCTTGCAAAGATAAGAAAACTTATAATTATCTTTGCATATTAAACCAAATTCAATAAAGAATGTCAGAAAGTAACTATATATCCATAAAAGGAGCAAAGGTAAACAACCTCAAAAACATCGATGTAAACATTCCACGCAACAAGCTGGTCGTCATCACGGGACTATCCGGTTCCGGAAAATCATCCTTGGCTTTTGATACATTATACGCTGAAGGTCAGCGACGCTATGTAGAAAGCCTGTCATCATACGCCCGTCAATTTCTGGGCCGCATGAGCAAGCCTGAGTGTGATTTCATCAAAGGTATACCACCCGCTATCGCCATAGAGCAAAAAGTGAACAGCCGCAATCCTCGTTCCACCGTGGGTACTTCCACCGAAATATATGAGTATCTGCGACTGCTCTATGCACGCATGGGGAAGACTTATTCCCCCATTAGCGGGCAACTGGTGAAAAAACATAGCATTGAAGATATTGTAAACTGTATGCTTTCCTTTCCTAAAGGAACGAAATACACGGTTCTCACTCCTATGATGCCCCGTGAAGGCCGTACACTGCTCCAGCAACTGGAAATGGACTTGAAACAAGGATTTACCCGTATAGAGGTGAACCGTGAAATAGTCCGTATAGAAGATTTTCTGCAACAAACAGCTGCCGAAGATAAAAAACAAAACATCTATCTGCTGGTAGATCGCATGACAGCCGATGATAGCAAAGACAGTATCAGCCGCCTCACCGATTCTGCCGAAACGGCCATGTACGAGGGAGACGGGAATTGCCTCCTCCGCTTCTACTCTGCTGACGGAAGTACGCAGCTGTTCTCTTTCAGCACTAAATTCGAGGCCGACGGAATTAAATTCGAAGAACCGAATGACCAAATGTTTTCATTCAATTCCCCTCTCGGAGCTTGTCCCGAATGCGAAGGCTTCGGTAAAGTGATAGGTATAGATGAACATCTGGTGATTCCAAACCGTGCTCTGAGTGTATATGACGGAGCTGTCCTTTGCTGGCGTGGTGAAAAGATGGGGGAATGGCTACAGGAATTCATTCATGAAGCTCCCGCCCACGATTTCCCCATCTTCGCCCCTTATTATGAACTGACACAGGAACAAAAAGATTATTTATGGCATGGACCTAGAAATAAGGCCTGTATAGATTCTTTCTTCAAAATGCTGGAAGAAAACCAATATAAAATACAATATCGTGTGATGCTGGCACGATACAGGGGAAAAACTATTTGTCCTGTCTGCCACGGAACACGCTTGAAAAAAGAAGCCGGTTATGTAAAAGTAGGTGGAAAATCCATCTCTCAACTGGTTGACTTACCTATTCACGACTTAAAAGAATTCTTCCGCACTCTAGAACTAGATGCACATGACACAGCCATCGCCAAACGGATCTTAACGGAAATTACCAACCGCATCAACTTCCTCATGGATGTGGGTTTGGGATATCTTACACTGAACCGTCTCAGCAACTCGCTCTCCGGCGGTGAAAGCCAGCGCATCAATCTGGCCACCTCATTAGGCAGCAGCTTGGTAGGTTCACTCTATATCCTGGACGAGCCCAGTATCGGACTGCACCAGAGAGACAATGACAAATTGCTGAATACCCTGAAGAATCTTCGGGATCTGGGCAATACCCTGGTAGTGGTGGAACACGATGAGGATACCATGCTGGCAGCGGATTATATCGTAGATATTGGTCCCGGTGCCGGTTCCCACGGTGGCGAGGTTATCGCCTGTGGTACTGCAGAAGAGATCATGCAGATCCCGGAGTCCATTACGGGACAATATCTCAGCGGTAAAAAAAGAATTCCTGTGCCGGAGACCAGGAGAACTCCTACCGGCTGGATCAAAGTATTGGGAGCACAGGAAAATAACCTGAAAAATATAGATGTGGAGATCCCATTGGGCGTCATGACATGCGTTACCGGTGTGTCTGGCTCCGGAAAAAGCTCACTGGTGAATGAGATTATCTACAAACATCTGGCGAGAGAGCTGAACCGTGCACGTTGTATTCCCGGTAAACATAAGGAAATCGAAGGCGTGGAGCAGCTGGATAAAGTCATCAACATCGACCAGTCCCCCATCGGACGTACCCCCAGATCCAATCCGGCTACCTATACCGGAGTGTTTGACCTGATCCGCGATCTGTTCGCCTCTACGGCGGATGCCAAGGCGAAGGGCTACAGCAAGGGCCGCTTCAGCTTCAATGTCAAGGGCGGACGTTGCGAAGCCTGCGGCGGTGATGGCATTATCAAGATCGAGATGCATTTTCTGCCGGACGTCTATGTGCCCTGTGAGGTCTGCGGTGGCAAACGTTACAATCGTGAGACACTGGATGTGAAATACAAGGGCAAGAGCATTTTCGACGTACTGGACATGACCGTAGAGGAAGCATTGCCTTTCTTTGAGAATGTGCCCTATATCCGCAGAAAGATCGAGACCTTATATGATGTGGGACTTTCTTATGTGAAGCTGGGACAGCCCTCTACCACGTTATCCGGCGGTGAGGCACAGCGTATCAAACTGGCAACCGAACTCTCCAGGAGAAGTACCGGGAAGACGATCTATATTCTCGATGAGCCTACGACAGGATTACATTTTGAAGATGTGCATAAGCTGGTGGAAATCCTCCACAGACTGGCAGACGGCGGAAATACGGTAGTCGTCATCGAACACAACCTCGATGTGATCAAGACCGCGGACTATATTATCGATATGGGACCGGAAGGCGGAGATGGCGGTGGAACCGTGATCGCACAGGGAACACCGGAGGAGGTGGCTGAAGTGCCGGAATCCTATACGGGTTATTATGTGAAGAAGTATTTAGAGAAGGATAAATAAAACGGAAGTTATATATGTATAGAGGAAAAGAAGTGGCTGTAGAAAAGGCAGCCACTTCTTTTGCGTTATAAAT
>OHWZ01000474.1_pt1 | contig 11473 bp, 6 predicted proteins | sample 1579781 | NCBI WGS metagenome assembly OHWZ01 (sample SAMEA3882545, study PRJEB24775) | human gut metagenome | biome: human-associated habitat; feature: intestine environment; material: feces | place: Netherlands | collected 2009/2010 | reverse complement strand
GTGGTTATCTATTGACAGATCAAATGTTGAGATGGATGGGCTTGCCTATAGAGGTGTTTAGTCTATCTTCAATATATTTAAAAATATACTTTTTAGGCGGTTTTTCTTTGGTTCTATATAACATGCTTGTGGGAATCATCCGAGCTGGTGGTGATGCCAAACATCCACTCTATTATTTGATCGTCAGCTCTATATTAAATGTGATTTTAGATGTTGTATTCATTACTGTGTTTAAGATGGGAGTTGCCGGAGCTGCCTGGGCAACAATTATTTCTGAATTTGCGAGTATGTTTTTATGTGCTTTGCAGTTAGCTAGAGAAGAAAGTATTTTGCATATTTCTTGGACACATTTATCTTTGGATTTTGAAAACCTGAAACAAATCTGTGTCTATGGTTTGCCTACAGGACTGCAAGGCTGTGTGATTGACTTTGCGAATGTCATGATTCAATCATATATCAATTCATTTGATGCAGCAGCTATTGCAGGTATTGGTGCTTATTCAAAGGTGGAGGGATTTATTTTCCTTCCTGAGATTTCTTTTTCGATGGCACTTACGACGTTTGTCTCACAAAATGAAGGGGCCGGACAAAAGGAACGTTCGCGAAAAGGAATCCTATTTGGACTTGCAGCATCACTACTTATGATTGAGTGTATGGGTGTTTTGATCTATTTGTTTGCGCCAACCTTTATTTCTTTCTTTAACCAAAATTCAGAAGTGATTGCGATTGGAGTAGATCGTGCTAAAATTTGTGCCTTCTTCTATGTTCTTTTAGGTTTTTCACATGTGGTTTCTAGTATTTTAAGAGGTTTGGGACGTCCTGTGATGCCAATGGTGGTCATGCTAGTATGTTGGTGTGCTGTTCGTGTGGTGGTTTTAATGACGATAGGACAGAGTATACACAGTTTGTATTTAACACATTGGTTGTATCCGATTACTTGGGGATTGAGTTCAATTGTTTATGTATTTGATTTAAGAAAATATAAATTGTTAACACCTAGAGTACAACTTTCATGAAATATAGGTTGTCATTTGAGTTGATTTTAGGTATTATAATGTCGCAGAAGTGTTTTTCTGATTTTGGAGGTCTTACTTATGGTCTTAAGAAGATTTACCACAATTGATAGAGAAGAATTGCTTTTTTAAGCGTGCCTACTATAGGTGCGCTTTTTTTGTTTTGAAAGGAAGGTCATTTATGGAAACAAAGCGTGTTTTAATTGTGATGGGTTCTCGTTCAGACTTACCTAGTATGGAAGGCTGCATGAAACAATTAGACGATTTTCAAGTCGGCTACGAGGTTCGTGTATTAAGTGCTCACCGTACTCCAGAAGCTGTTTTGGAATTGTCAAAGACAGCGTGCGAACGTGGAATTCAGGTTATTATTGCGGCAGCTGGAGGAGCAGCACATTTAGCTGGAGTTTTAGCTAGCTCTACACCGTTGCCAGTTATTGGAATCCCTATTCAGACATCTGCTTTAGGTGGATTGGATTCATTATTATCAACAGTACAAATGCCTCAAGGAGTTCCTGTTGCGACTGTCGCAATTGGAAAATCAGGGGCAAGAAATGCAGCTATCTTAGCTTGTCAGATGATTGGACTTAATGATAAGTCATTACAGGATAAGATTGTTGAGTTTAAAAAAGAACAAGCACAAAAAGTATTAGAACAGTCAATTGTTGAATAAGGAGAAGGAAATGGATACTCGTATTTTTGTTCATAAAAAAGAACAGTTTCAGGTTGAAAGTGAATCATTAGCGGCTGAATTAAGACAATCTTTATCTTTAAAAGAAGATTTTGGTCTTACAAAATACAATTTATATGATATTTTTGATGCCGACGAAAATGATATTGAATTATTAAAGAAAAATGTTTGTAGCGAAGTTGTTACAGATGATGTATATGATTCTGTAGATTTAACAGGTAAATCATATTTGGCATATGAATTTTTGCCTGGTCAATATGATCAAAGAGCAGACAGTGCAATGCAATGTTTGATGCTTTTGAACAACAAACAAACAGTACGTATTCATTCAGGTACTTTATTAGTGTTCGCAAACCCAGTAGATGAAGAAACACTTAATAAAATCACACATTATATTGTTAACCCTGTTGAAGCACGTGTTAAAGACCTTTCTGTATTAGTGGATGATCAGGACGTTGAAGTAAAAGATGTTCCTGTATTAGAAGGATTTACAACAAAGACGAAAGAAGAATTAGATTCTTTACGTCAGACTTTAGGGTTGGCCATGTCTCAAGCGGACATTGAGCATGTTCAACGTTACTTCGAAAAAGAAGAAAAAAGAGATTGCACAATGACTGAACTACGTGTGTTAGATACATATTGGTCAGATCACTGTCGTCATACTACTTTTGAAACTGTATTAGATGATGTATGTTTCCATTTGGATACGTTATCAGATGAGTTACAGGCTTCTTATGATAAATATTTAAAATTACGTCAGGAAGTTCATGGAAATCGTAAAGAAAAAACATTGATGGACATGGCTACTATCGCCGGTAAATATCTTCGTAAACAAGGTAAGCTTGATGATATGGAGATTACCGATGAAATCAATGCGTGCAGTGTAGAAATTACAGTGGATGTAGATGGAAAAGATGAACAATGGTTGTTGATGTTTAAAAATGAAACACATAATCACCCAACAGAAATTGAACCATTTGGTGGAGCAAGTACATGTATTGGTGGAGCTATTCGTGATCCATTATCAGGACGTAGCTATGTATATCAAGCTATGCGTATTACAGGTGCTGGAGACATCACAAAACCAATTAGTGAAACATTAGAACACAAATTACCTCAATCAAAGATTTCAAAAACCGCTGCTCAAGGTTATTCAAGTTATGGTAACCAAATTGGTTTGGCAACTACATTCGTAGATGAAATTTATGATGATGGCTATGTTGCGAAACGTATGGAAGTTGGTGCTGTTGTAGGTGCGGCTCCTAAATCACATGTTAAACGTGAAAAACCAGAAGCTGGCGATATTATCGTTATGATTGGTGGAGCTACTGGTCGTGATGGAATCGGTGGAGCTACAGGTTCTAGTAAAGAACATAATGAAACAAGTTTGGAAAAATGTTCAAGTGAAGTTCAAAAGGGAAATGCCTTGATTGAACGTAAATTACAGCGTTTATTTAGAAATCCTACTTGTACAAAATTAATTAAAAAGGCGAATGACTTTGGAGCAGGTGGAGTTAGTGTTGCCGTAGGTGAACTTGCAGATGGCTTGAATATCAACTTAGATGCAGTTCCAGTTAAATATCAAGGTTTAGATGGTACAGAATTAGCTATTAGTGAATCACAAGAGCGTATGGCTGTATGTATCGAGGCTAAGGATTTTGAAAAATTCAAAGAAGAAGCATATAAAGAAAACTTAGAGGCTATCAAAGTTGCAGATGTAACAGATACAAATCGTTTAGTCATGAAATGGCGTGGGGAAACAATTGTTGATATGTCTCGTGCATTCTTGGATACGAACGGTGTTCGCCAGCACCAGATTGTTGATGTTTGCGAAAATGAATATGATGAACATCCATTTGATGCAGTAAACTCAGATTTAAATACAGTATTACAAGATGCGAATGTCGCAAGTCAAATTGGTTTGGCAGAAATGTTTGATGCTTCTATCGGTAAGAGTACAGTGTTGATGCCTTTTGGAGGTAAATATCAATTAACTCCTGAAGAAGGTTCTGTACAAAAATTACCAGTGCATGGAATGACAAACACATGTTCGGTTATGACATATGGATATGATCCAAAAGTATCTAAATATTCTCCATATTTAGGTGCTAGCTATTCAGTTGTTGAAGCATTAGCTCGTATTACAGCATTGGGTGCTGACTATAAGAAGTGTCGTTTATCAAATCAGGAATATTTTGAACATTTAGGTGCCGATGCACAAAAATGGGGACAACCATTTGAAGCTTTATTAGGTTTGATTGATGCTCAATTGGCATTTGAAACACCAAGTATTGGTGGAAAAGACTCTATGAGTGGAACATATAAAGATATTCATGTACCACCAACAGTGATTACATTTGCGGTAACAACAGCTAAAACAGATGATATTGTTTCGGCTTCATTTAAAAATCCTGGGGACTATGTATATTTAGTAAAGCATACGCCAGTTAAAAATAATGTTCCAAACTATGAACAATTAAAAGAAAATTTTGAAACGGTTCATAAATTAATGCAAGAAAAGAAAATTGTTGCGGCAAGCACAATTAAATTTGGTGGTCTAGGTGCAACTATTGCGAAAATGGCATTTGGATCTAAAGTTGGTGTTGCGATCAGCACAGAAGAAGATGTATATGGATTCAATTTGGGTTCAATGATCGTGGAAGCTACAGAAAGCATTCAAGATGAACATTTAGAATTGATTGGTATTTTAAATGATGATTCTAAGATTGTATTAAATGATGAAACCGTTGAAATTGAAGATGCATTAAAGGCTTGGACAAAGCGTTATAGTGAAATTTATCCAATGATCGTGGATGAAGGAAAAGATACTTTAGAAACTCCATTAAATGATGCAGAAGTACCAATGTCTAAGGAAGTTGTGGAAAAGCCAAAAGTAATTATTCCTATTTTCCCTGGACAAAACTGTGAATTTGATACAACAGCTAAGTTTGAACGTGCTGGTGCTGAAGTTAAACAAGTTGTATTTAATAACTTAACTGTAGAAAACATTCAAAAGAGTATCGAAACTTTAGCCAAAGAAATTAGTACAGCACAAATCTTAATGATTGTTGGTGGATTTAGTAGTGGTGATGAACCAGATGGTTCAGGTAAATTTATTGCGAACGTATTAAGAAATCCAAAGATTGCACAAGCAATTGATACAATGCGTGCAAATGATGGTTTGATCTTAGGTATCTGTAATGGATTCCAGGCATTGATCAAATCTGGATTATTGCCTTATGGTGATATTGAAAAATTGGATGCGGAAAATCCAACATTATTTAGAAATAATATCAACCGCCACGTTTCGCATATTGCACGTACGCGCATTACAAGTAATGCTTCTCCTTGGCTTGCTGGTATGAAGGCAGGAAGTGTATATTCTGTAGCTGTAAGTCATGGTGAAGGTAAATTCGTTGCGAGTGAAGAAGTGTTAAATAAATTGATTGAAAATGGTCAGGTTGCAACACAGTATGTAAATGAAAAGGGTGTTCCAACAATGGATGGAAAAGACAACTTAAATGGTTCAAGCATGGCTATCGAAGGTATCTTCTCTGAAGATGGTAAGATCTTTGGTAAGATGGGTCACAGTGAGCGTTATGAAAAAGGCTTGTTCCAGAATATTGCTGGAAATAAAGACCAAGATATTTTCGCAAATGGTGTTCGTTATTTTACACACAAGCAGGTGAAGTAGAATGACGTTGAAAAAAGTAGTTCAAGATTCTTCTGGGATTGTTGGCTTGTTCAATGTAGAACAAGCCGCCCAGAATATCTATTTAGCAATGCATGCCATTCAGCATCGAGGACAAGATGGTGTTGGATTAGCAATTAGTGATGGAGAAAATGTTGTTTGTAAAAAGGGATTAGGCTTATTGTCGGAGAATTTAAAACAAGATACGTTAAATTCTTTAGAGGGGAATATTGCGATTGGTCAGCTTCGAATGGCAACAAAAAATGATTCTCAATTAGAAAATGTTCAGCCGATTATGGTGCGTAGTCACCAAAGATATTTTGCGGTTGTATCAAGTGGGATGATCACGAATGCGATTTCTTTAAGAACGAAATTAGAAAATGAAGGATTGATCTTTCAAGGAACAAGTGATTCAGAATTATTAGCACATTTGATTCAGTTGAATCCAGGTTCTTTTGAAGAAAAAATTGCGAAAGCTTGTCGTATGATGAGTGGGGCCTATACATTTATGGTCATCACAAAAGACAGTTTGTACGTAGTAAGAGATCCTCATGGTATTCGCTCTTTATATATTGCCAAGGTAGATGAAGGATATTGTATCAGTAGCGAAACTTGTTCGTTCCCAATTCTTGGTGGAGAATTTATTCGTGAAGTAAATCCAGGTGAATTGATTTGTTTCAATTGCGAAGGTATGAAGTCTAGTCAGATTATTGAAGAAACAGAAACGAAGGCTTGTGCTTTAGAGTATGTATATTATTCTAGACCGGACAGTGTTCATAATGGTTTAACGGTTCATGAAGTAAGAAAACAATGTGGTTATTATTTAGCTAAAGAAGAGAATATTGAAGCGGATATCGTTGTTGGTGTTCCTGATTCAGCTTTAAGTGCAGCGGCAAGTTTTGCCAGAACATTGAATGTACCATATGAAACAGGATTGATTAAAAACCGTTATATTGGTTCTACATTTATTCGTCCGACAGAACAACAAAGAATGCAAGGTATGCGTGTTCGTTTAAATGCGATCAGTTCGGTTGTTAAAGATAAAAGAGTTTATTTAGTAGATGATAGTGTTGTGAAAGGTTTTACATCACGTCGAATTTGTCAATTATTAAAAGAGGCAGGCGCAAAAGAAGTGCACTTACGTATAGCTTCGCCAATGTTGAAATATCCTTGTTTATACGGAGCGGATTCAACGGCACAAAAAGATTTGGCGGCATTTAACTATACAGTAGATGAAATGGAACAATTGTTCCAGGTGGATTCATTGCGTTTCTTAAGTGTTGAAGACTTTAAAAAGTGTGTGCCTGAAACAAGCTGTTTAGCTTGTTGTACAGGTGAATATCCAGAAGATTTACAAGATTATAAAGATGAGGTAAAGGAGTAGAGTATGGCAGAACATTATGCAGCAGCAGGCGTTAGTTTAGAGGCAGGATATAAATCTGTTGAATTGATTAAGGAGCATGTTAAGAAAACAATGCGCCCAGAAGTGTTAGGAGGACTTGGCGGTTTCTCTGGTGCTTTCTCATTATCTAAAATTAAAGATATGGAAGAGCCTGTACTACTTTCTGGTACAGATGGTTGTGGTACAAAAGTTAAACTTGCGATGGTTATGAATAAGCATGACACAATTGGAATTGATGCCGTTGCGATGTGTGTGAATGATATCGCATGTGCAGGTGGAGAACCACTATTCTTTTTAGATTACATCGCATGTGGAAAGAATGTTCCGGAAAAAATTGCGGACATTGTGAAGGGTGTGTCTGAGGGTTGTTTACAATCTGAAGCTGCTTTGATTGGTGGAGAAACGGCAGAACATCCAGGTTTAATGCCAGAAGAAGATTATGATTTAGCAGGTTTTGCCGTTGGCGTATGCGATAAAAAAGATATGATTACTGGTAAGGATCTAAATGTAGGAGATGTGTTAATTGGGCTTCCTTCAACAGGTGTTCACAGTAATGGTTTCTCATTGGTTCGTAATGTATTTGATATTACAGAAGAATCATTAAATACATATTATGATGAATTAGGTAAAACTTTAGGAGAGGCATTATTGGCTCCTACAAAAATTTATGTAAAAGCATTAAAGCATATTAAAGCATCGGGTATTACATTAAAAGCTTGCAGCCACATCACAGGTGGTGGATTCTATGAAAACGTACCTCGTATGTTAAAAGAGGGTATGGGTGTTGAAATTGATACAAAGGCATTCCCAAAACCTCCAATTTTTGATTTGATTCAAAAAAATGGAGATATTTCTACGAAAGAAATGTACAACGTATTTAATATGGGACTTGGCTTTGTGATGGCTGTGGATCCATCAGATGTTGAAAAAGTTCAAGCTGCCTTAAATGAAATCAATGAACCTAGCTATGTGGTTGGTAAAGTAACTGAAACAGGACAGGTAGATGTCCAATGGTAAATATTGCGGTATTTGTGAGTGGTTCAGGTACTAACTTTGAAACAATCTTGTCACATATTGAAGATGGTTCTTTGCATGTGAATTGTGCATGCTTGATTGCGGATAAAGAAAATGCGTATGCTAGAGTTCGTGCGCATAATCATGGAGTAGAAGAGTTTTATTTTAATCCAAAGGGATATGATGGTAAAGCGGGTTATGAAGCGGCAATCTTAGAGGTATTAAAAGAAAAAAAGGTTGATTTGATTGTGTTAAGTGGATATATGCGTTTTATTGGACACACTTTATTAAGTGCTTATCCAAATCGTATCATCAATTTACATCCGGCTTATTTACCTGAATTTCCAGGAGCTCATAGTATTGCAGATGCGTATGAGGCAAAAGTAGCACAAACTGGAGTTACAGTTCATTTCGTAGACGAAGGTGTAGATACAGGTCCTATTATTCGTCAAGAAAGAGTAGCAATCGACCCATCTTGGGATCTTGAAACATTAGAATCGCATGTACATGCGATGGAATATGATTTGTTCTGGCAAGTCATTGAACAAGTCGCAAAAAGTATAGAGGAGGAAAAATAATGAAGCGAGCATTAGTAAGTGTATCCGATAAAACTGGTTTAGTTGAATTTGTACAAGGATTAGTAGATTGTGGATATGAAATCATTTCTACTGGAGGAACAAAAAAAGCCCTTGAAGCAGCTGGAATTCATCCAATTGGAATCAGTGATGTGACTGGTTTTCCAGAAATTATGGATGGTCGTGTGAAAACTTTACATCCAAAAGTTCATGGTGAGTTGCTTTGTGTTCGTTCAAATCCAGATCATGTACGTCAATTACAAGAATTAGGAATTGAGTATATTGATTTGGTTTGTGTGAATCTATATCCTTTTAAAGAAACTGTATTAAAACCAGGTGTAACACACGAAGAAATTATTGAAAATATTGATATTGGTGGTCCTAGTATGCTTCGTAGTGCTTCTAAAAACTATCAAAGTATTCCAGTTCTTTGTGATCCAAAAGATTATGATAAAGTTCTTGAAGAAATTAGAGAAAACCAAGAAACAACATTGGAAACGCGTGAGCGTTTAGCTGCAAAAGTATTCCGTCATACAGCTCGCTATGATGCGATGATCGCAGATTATTTAACGAAGAAAACACATGAAGAATTCCCAGAAAGTATGACAATTACTTTTGATAAGGTTCAAGACTTGCGTTATGGTGAAAATCCTCATCAAAAGGCTGCTTTCTATAAAGGAATGAATCCTCAATATTCTTTGGCAAATGCGACTCAGCTTCATGGTAAAGAATTGTCTTACAACAATATTCAGGATGGAAATGCGGCTATTGAAATCTTAAAAGATTTTGAAGGTCAATATGCAGCTGTAGGTGTTAAACACATGAATCCATGTGGAGTTGGTATTGGTGAAAATATTGAAGCGGCTTGGGATAAAGCTTATGAGGCTGACTCAATTTCGATTTTTGGTGGTATTGTAGCGTTGAACGCAAAGGTTGAAAAGGGATTGGCAGAAAAATTATCTAAGATTTTCTTGGAAATCATTATTGCGCCAGACTTCTCTGACGAAGCGTTGGAAATCTTAACTCGTAAGAAAAATATTCGATTAATGAAATTAGATACTAGCTTATCTGTTTCAAGTGCGTTAAAATATACAAATGTTAATGATGGTCTATTGGTTCAAGAGATGGATCAGCATACAATTAACGAAGAAGATTTAAAATGTGTGACAAATCGTAAGCCTACGGAAGAAGAAATCAAACAATTGTTGTTTGGTTGGAAAGTTGTTAAGCATGTAAAATCAAATGCGATTGTCTTGGTAAAAGATGATATGACAATTGGTGTTGGTGCAGGACAAATGAACCGTGTTGGTGCAGCTAAGATTGCGATTGAACAGGCTGGTGAAAAGGCGAAAGGTTCTGTATTGGCAAGTGACGCTTTCTTCCCAATGCCAGATACAGTTCAAGAAGCTATCAAAGCGGGTGTGACTGCAATTATTCAGCCAGGTGGATCTATTAAGGATCAACTTTCAATTGATGAATGTAATGAACATGGCATCGCAATGGTATTTACAGGGGTTCGTCATTTTAAACATTAATATATAAAAGAGTCTGTATAGACTCTTTTTCATAGTTTGGAAGGGTCTATCATGGATAAGAAAAACAAAATTATTATTATTTCTCTATTATCTGCATTATTAATTGTACTATGTGTATTTGCGGTTGAAATGAAGAACACTGAGAAAAAGGCATATCAGGGGATATCTGAAATCGGAGAAGATCAAAATACGGAAGTTGAAAATAAAGATAATAGTCAATTTATTGATATGTCTTTGGCAAAAGATATAGAAGCGTATTTTCAAGAGAATGGTATTGATCATGAAAAAGTAGCATACTGTATCACAGATTTAGAACATAACATTAAATATAGTATGAATGAGAAGGATGAGTTTATTGCAGCGAGTATTTATAAATTACCATTGGCAATGCTATATTATGATAAAGTAAATGAGGGTGAGTATACATTAGATTCAACGTTTACATATAGTGGATATATGCATGAGGATGCAGGGGTTATTAGTTCGGATTATGGTATCGGCAGTCAGGTTCCTTTAAGTGATCTTTTAAATGATTTAATAATATATTCTGATAATGATGCGGGTCATATTTTATATGAAAATCTTGGTGGCTGGAAAGAATATAAGGAAGCAATGACAAAATATACAGATTCTATCAGTGAGAATTATTATACAATGGATAATGTTACAACGGCTAATACAATGAATGATGTGGTGACTTATTTATATGATCATAAAGAAGACTATAAAGGTTTGATTAAAAATATGGAAGAGGCAGAACCAGGTGAATATCTAGATAGGGATACACAATTGAGTATGCCTCAAAAGTATGGTATGTATGATTCTGCTTTAAATAGTGTTGGTTTTGTAGAATGTAACACATCATTTAGTATAGTTGTTTTAACGAGTTTAGGGGATAAAGGTGCCGATGTTATGGCAAATATCAATCGTATTGCTTATGAGCATTTTAAATAGAGTTGAAAAGCTCTATTTTTTTCGTTTTCTTGTTGTAAGCGCATACAGTAAAAAAGATGAAAAAAATTAAAAAAACATTTGACGAAGTGAAAAGTATTTGGTAATATAGATGAGCACTGCTGAGGTGCAGATGATCTTTGAAAACTGAACAGGAAATAAAAATACAAACTAAAACGTCAATTTCGAAACAAACAATTGAAAAGAAAGATGTCAGAGACATCTAAGAGCTAAATCAAATGGAGAGTTTGATCCTGGCTCAGGATGAACGCTGGCGGCATGCCTAATACATGCAAGTCGAACGAGAGGAAGGAAAGCTTGCTTTTCTGAATCTAGTGGCGAACGGGTGAGTAACACGTAGGTAACCTGCCCATGTGCCCGGGATAACTTCTGGAAACGGATGCTAAAACCGGATAGGTAGCAGACAAGCATTTGACTGCTATTAAAGTGGCCTTGGCCATGAACATGGATGGACCTGCGGTGCATTAGCTGGTTGGTGAGGTAACGGCCCACCAAGGCGACGATGCATAGCCGGCCTGAGAGGGCGGACGGCCACATTGGGACTGAGACACGGCCCAAACTCCTACGGGAGGCAGCAGTAGGG
>OHWZ01000469.1_pt1 | contig 11589 bp, 7 predicted proteins | sample 1579781 | NCBI WGS metagenome assembly OHWZ01 (sample SAMEA3882545, study PRJEB24775) | human gut metagenome | biome: human-associated habitat; feature: intestine environment; material: feces | place: Netherlands | collected 2009/2010 | reverse complement strand
GGGGTTCTGGGATTATGTAAAAACACTGGATCTTCGGCGAGAGGATTTTGAGAAAGCAGTTGATCTGGCACCGTCGATCAAACCGTTCCGCTATACGTATCTGCATGAGCAGCAATATAGGGATCGCGCGAAGGAACTCCTGCATACAGATGCGCGGCTGCAGGAAATCCTGAAATAGAGAGGAAAATAAATTACAGGATATACAATGATAAAAGTAGCAATATGTGATGATGATATACAATTTATTTATAAATTGGAACAAAGTATTTTTCGGTTTGCAGAAATGAAAAGAATAAAAGTGGATGTTGACGGTTATACAAGTGGAGCAGAATTTATTCAAAAACTGCAGCAAAGCGAAAGGTATGATTTGTTATTTTTGGATATTGAATTAGGGGCCAGCTCGGGGATTATCGTTGGAAACTGGATTCGATCCCAGATCCAATATGAATCCATGCAGATTGTTTTTGTATCGGCAAAAGAAATGTATGCCATGCAGCTTTTTGATCTGCGTCCAATGAATTTCCTCGTGAAACCCATACAACAGGAACGAGTAGATTATATATTAGATGAATATGAAAGGCTGTATCAGTTTCAGCCACATATTATAGAAATTGGGAAAGGAAGAAATTCGATACGGATAGAAGAACATTCTGTTTTTTATTTGCAGAGCCTTGCCAGAAAAATTCAAGTGGTAACAGCAAATGATATATTATGTGTTTATGGAAAACTTTCGGAGGTTATTCCTGCGTTGAATCCGCATTTATTCTGTGTGGTACATAAATCTTATGTCATTAATCTGCGGTATGCAGAATCTTTTCAGAAAGACAGCGTACACATGATCAATGGGGATGACATTCCGGTCAGTCGGTCTATGAAAAATAACCTTGATCATGCAATTGTGGAAAAGATGAGGTGTGGCGGGTGAATAACATAGAAAGAATATTTGAAGCGGTATGTAACATATTAAGTGTGTATGTAAGTTTTAAAGTGACGGATGTTTTTCTGGAAAAGAAAAGAAAACTGCCACGGATGGCAAATATTGTTTATGTGATCGTATGGCTTATTAATACAGTTGTTGCATTTGGTTTTCGAAATGCCATGGGAACTACGGTGAGTATGGTATTGCTTCTCTGGGCGGCAGAAGGTATATTGTATGAAGGAAGTATACTACAGAAAATAATGGCAGGTTGTTTTACAGTATTGCTGGGGCTTACCATAGAATTTATCATGTATTATTATCTGGGAGATTTTTCTTTGTTTTCCGAAGGGCGGGCAATGGGAACCATCACAGGGGCAATGGTCAATCTGCTCATAGCAATGGGAATAAGACAGGTGATATGTCGGCGAAGGGTTATGGAAACACAGAACTATTACTTTATGATTCTTGTATTAGCCGGAAATATTGTCTGGATATATGCTCTTGAGAGTGTATCCGGCGAAAATTCGCCAAAAACAGTATTATCACTGGCTATTATGATCGTTGTAGATCTTGGAATGTTCTATTTGTATGACCGTTTGGGAGAAGCTTATCAGGATAAAATGCAGCAACGGCTTTTAAAGGAACATATGATGGCCTATCAGGAGCAGATGCATATCATGCAGCAGAATCAGAAAAAGCTGGATTCTTTGCGGCATGACATGAAAAACCATATGTATCTTCTGCAGACATATCTTAATGAAGGAAGGTATGATAAGGCACAGGAATATGTAAATAAAATGAGTGAGCATTTGCAGACGGAGCATAAGTATGTGAATACGGGGAATCTGGAATTGGATATGATTTTGAATCATAAACTGGCAAAAGCGGAGGCAATGTCCTGTCAGATTCAGTCGCAGATTGTGATTCCGTGCCAGTTGCCAGTGGATGGATATGACTGGAATGTTTTGTTTGGAAATCTGTTGGACAATGCAATTGAGGCAATGGAGCAGATAAAAGATCGTTTTTTGGAGATTCGGATACAATACGACAGGGGAATTCTGGGTATACAGGTGAAAAATACGTTTGATGGAAAAGTCAATAAACAGGGAGAACGTTTACTGACAAGGAAGAAACAACAGGCATTGCATGGAATCGGTATGCAGAATATTTCAGATGTTGTAGACAAATACGGGGGATGGAAATCTATAAATATCGATGAAAATATATTTGAGGTTCAGATTGTGTTATATCTTTGAAAAAATCCCATGGTGTATGCTATGGGATTTTTAATGCAGATTTTGACGAAAATCAAACCAATTTTAACATGCAGAAAGAATAATGGGAAAAATGAAGTATAGTATACACAAGAGAGGGGAAATAGCCATGAAAAATATTTTAAAAATAATGCTTATGATGATTACAATTTATACGATAACAGGTTCTGCTGTGTATGCCGCGGAAATACCGGTTTCAGATCAGGATCAGTTAATAACGAGCCGTGATTGGACAGAAATCAGTAATTTACAGGATGAAATGAAAAAAGAAGAGCCGGATGCAACCATCGATTATGACAAGGCATTAAAAGTATATGTGGATTGTAATCTTATAAAATTGCAGACGGCAGATACGAAAAAACTCACAAGTGCTCTGGAAAGTGCAAATTATGTATGGGTCATTCCTTTTAAAATGGAAAAGACGTATGGAATGTTTACCGTAGCCAAAGGACTTCCTTTGAGTGAAGAAGCAAAGTCCGTATTGACAAAAGCAGAACAGGAAGAAGTAAAAAATCATGCTGGAAAATGGATGATTACAGAGACAGCAGAACATACAGTGGAACCTTACTATGATATACTTCTGGAAAAACGAGAGGCATTATCGGACTGTATGAGAGTAGTACTGGTGGGAAGTCAACCGGGAATGAGACAGCCGGTTGCACTTGGGATGGATGATGAAACAGCACGTATCTGGATTTCGTTGGGGTATCAGTATCCGGTTATGGAGAAAATTCCGGAAACTCAAAATGTGGAAAGCGGTGTCTATTCATTTGATTCTGTAGCGGAGATTTCAGATACTTATATTGAAGATTCTGAGGTAAGTACAGGAGCTGGAGTACAGAGCAGAAGTTCGATGAAATATGTGGCTGGCATTGGAATTATAGTGATAGGAAGCATATTAATCCTTAGTGTTTTAAAGAAAAAGAAATTGGAGGATTATGAATGAAGAAAATCAGTCTGTACTTATTAATTTTTACAATGCTATATTGTCTGTGTGCGTGTGGAAAAAATTCTGATGCAAAATCAAACAGTAGAGAAGATGATGGCAGAAAAGAACAAAAGATAATCATATCATCAATTCAGGTTGCTTCAAATACGAAGGTTATGCGTGCAAAGGTGTTCCTTCCGAACGTAAAATCTTTGGAAGGAACAAATTATTGGTTAGGTGGGTTAGATACTACCAGTAAGGTGGATGTAATAGATACAGGTGATGGTATTCAGATCAATGTGTGCGGCTTTTATTCCGATGATACTGCGTGGAAAAATCCGAAAGTATATAAGGGATTTCAATCACCGGATAATTCAAATACGCCATTAAAAAATGTTTTGGTTAATGGAAAAGTTGTTCCAATGAAGGAGAAGATGTTAAAAGCGGATGTTAAGAAAACAAAAAAAACAATCCCTGTTGAAATTACACCTTATACGGTTAGTATTTGTCCCGTCAATGACTGGAGAGAAAAAGGGTGTTTTTATCATGTAGTTGCAACAACAAAAGACGGAAAGCAATATTCCATAGGAGAGTTACCTCTTACCGATGACAGAAAAGGAACTGAAAAAAAGAAACATCCTTTCATGGATGATACAGATCTTGAAGAGCTTGGAGATGGCTATGCATCTGCAAGTGAAATGAAATATTGTGGGGCTCGTTATATTTTCAATCAGAAGATTGATATCACACAGATAGAACAGATAGAAATAATAAAATATAAAATCAGCAGATGATATAGGTATAAAAACAGGTCATAAATTTGTTGACGATGATAGGAAACCATGTTAGGATGATGGTAGAGACTATCAATGAAGTGACAGGGGAATGAGTTTTTGACTCATCCCCCTGTTCTTATTATCAGGAGAAATGGATGAAAAAGAACAATCAGATGAAACCAGACAATGTAGCAAAACGTCTATGGGCATTTTTTATCGTGCTCACCATGTGTATTACCGTGCAGCCTGTCGTGCCGGCAAAGGCGCAGGAGGCTGTGCAGACAGCGGCAAGAACGATCTATACGGAATTTAAACATGGAAATTCTACTCGTTCCGGAGATGGAAGCTATGGAAATCCCTACAATTTATTTGAGGATGCCTATGCGGCTGCCGGCAATGGGGATGAAATCTCAATTTTGGGAAGTGGTGCTTTTTTAAATGCCGAGGCTGCGGAACCGTTTATTTTTGATAAAAGCGTGACCGTCAACGGAAATGGAAATACTTTTTCCAACCGTAAGGGGGGATTTATCCTGAATACGGATGTGACATTTAAAAACATTACGCTGCGGTTTTCCAATCGTCTGCACGATGCAATTTTTGCAAATGGGCATAAACTTGTTCTTGAGAATGTTACGTGCGACAGCGGATTCCGCTATGTAGATATCTTTGGCGGATCCCTTTATGAGAATGGAAAGAATATGGGGAATCATCCGGGATCAGAGGCACAGATTCTGATTACGGGTGGTGGTACCAATCTGGGGAATATTTATGCCGGTTCCATGAATGGAACATATGACGGTAAGACACAGATCGTGCTTGCGCACGTTTCCGGTACGCAAAATGGGGAAATCTATGCATCCGGTGCCAGGGAACCATATGTAAATCAGGATGACTGGTTTTCCACGCAGGAGCCGGATCCACCGGCAGCGGATGGACAATATACGGTTTCCGGCGATGTGGAAATTTCACTTACCGGTTCCGATACGAAACAGGTGTACGGAGTATCTGAAAATCACGCAGGGAAGACATTTCTGACCATAGATACCGACCAGTCCTATACCGGAATTCCAGGTATAAGCAAAGTAGGAAACCTCACAGTAAAGGGCGGTGGAACATTTGCACCGGCAGCGTTGGACAGCTGTACGGTCAGACTGGAAGGGGCAAGTGCGATTGATCTTTCCCAGATGGAAACTCCACAGGTACATTCGATTGTGAGTGCGGATTCAGCAGGAAACCGACTGATCTTAGGGAAAGAACAGAAGCTGAATGTTACAGATACCATTACGGGTGCACTTACATTTGAAACCCTGAATGGAAGAAATGGAAAATCCGGAATTGCGGAGTATGGTCACACCTATCTGGAACTTGGAAGGGCTGCGGATACGGCGGTTTCTTTTATACCGACAGACGGACAGGCGGGGATGACACTGGAACGGACATCGTCTGGAAATGGAGAAATCTGGAAAACCAGTGAGTTGTCAGGGAATGAACCGGTTGCAGTAAAAAATATGACCATAAAAAATCCGGTACTTTTGGCGAATGTTTCGAATATCAGGAATAGTGATAAATCGTATTATCTGGATGTTGAATGGCAGGAAGGGACACCCGAAAATGGGAAAACTTTATATCAGGTTCCACTTACATACGAAGTAGAGTTCAATAATCATATATATTATTCAACGGTTGGTGATGATGGAAATGCCAATGTTTCGGATCTTAGACTGGCATTTCATCAGGCCACATATCAGGACGGGGTACATACAATTACACCGGAATTTTATGAAGATGCTACTAGTGGGGAACTGAAACTGCCAGAACCGGGAACCTACTACATCACAATCCGTCCATTTTCAGCAGATGAACAAATTGAGCAGAAGGTAGTTCTGATTGTAAACAAAGATCCGGATACATCCGGTTCGGCGGTTACTTCACGGGAAACAACCACTACGATAGAAGGATTACCAACGGCCGTGTCCATGCAGGATGAACTGAATCTTACTGTGCGGACGGTCTATACAGATAGCAGCTTACCGGGAAAGAACGTGCCGTCTGCTGGTTTTTCAGTATACATTAACCAGACACCTTATGAAGTATCCGGCATCACGCTTCAAAACGGAGAGGCAGCCATAAAGATTCCGGTTTCAGAGGCAAACGGATTTCATATGGGAGAAAATGCAATTACAGTTTCTTATGCAGGAGCAACCAATGAAAATGATAGGGCACTTCCTTCTCAGGCAAACAAAACCGTGACAGTAAATCCAATTGCCGTAAAGATGCAGTATGATACCATCCAGCAGACAGCTGCATACACAGGGTTGAAACAGAGCTGCCTTGTTTCCACGGTAAATGTAGTCCGAACGGACAACGGACAGACGGTAGATTCGCAGGTAAAGCCTGAAGTTTTCTATCGGCAGGATGGGAAAAATGTTGTTCCGGTGCAGCCGGGCAGCTATGAGGTGTGGTTTAAAGTAACTGGAAACCAGTACGATGTGATAGCGGAAAAAGTCGGAACCTTTACCATTACAGCGGCGAAACCATCGATTCGTCTTACGGCAGAGACAGAAAACGGTAATTCCGTACATCTGTATGCAAAGGTAGATGGAGTCCGAAATGGCAGTATTCCGCTTGGTTCGATTTCTTTTTATCAGGACGGAACCATAATAAAGGCACAGGAAAAACTCGTATATGGGGAAGCCGATACGGTTGTATCAGGCTTAAAACGTGGCGGTTCTTATCAGTTTAAGGCAGTATATGAGCCGGATGATAAGGATGGACAGACTTATTACGAAACAGTGACAAGTGAAGCCGCGACCGTTACAATCAAAGAGGACAGTTCCACCGGAGGCGGCTCATCTTCTGGAGGAAGTGGAACAACCGGAGGCGGCTCATCTTCCGGAGGCGGTGGAACAACCGGAGGCGGCTCATCTTCCGGAGGCGGTGCTGGTGGCGGAAATACTTCGGGTGGTAACACAGCCGGAGGGGAAACACCGTCCAACGGAAACAAAACCGATGCAGAAACACCGTCTAACGGAAATACAGCTGGTACACAAACACCGTCCGATGGAAACACGGCCGGACAAAATACACCAACCGTAACCGTTACCGGAACCCGGAAAAATAAAGCCATCAAAACAACGGTGACCGCTGATCTGATAAATCAGATACTGGAAGAAAACGATGGAAAACACACAGATGTGACGATCCAGGTCACCGATCCGGCTGGCAACGTAAGCTATACACTGACCGTAAATACAGCAGACATACAGACCGGAAATAAGCTGTATGTGTGTGCAAAAGATCAAAAGACAGGTGCCTATGTCCTTGTAAACGACAAGAGTTATACGGTTACAAAAGCTGGAAATGTGAATTTTTCAGCAGATTCCAATAAGGATTATGTCCTTATGGATCAGAAAGATATGGATCAGGTCACAACGAAAATATTAAAAACGGTTACATTGAAGAATAAAACCGTTCAGGTGAAGAAGGGAAAACAAAAGAAGGTTTCTCTGGCAGCCACCTTAAATATGGACAATGTAAAAAGCATTTCTTATCAGAGCAATAACAAAAAAATTGCATCTGTAAACAAGAAGGGTACCATAAAATCGAACAAAAAAGGAACTGCGTCCATTCGCGTGACAGTAACCTTAAACAATGGAAAGACCAAAGTTTTAAAATTAAAAGTCAAAGTCAAATAGCAGATGCAGGAAAAGACAAAACCCCGGAAATAAATATCCGGGGTTTTTGTTTTACCTAGAGAGAAAGTGCACACTGATCAATTTTTTCCAATTCTTCCTCCGTAAACGGAGCAGAGTTTAACACTTTCAGATTTTCAAGAATCTGTGCCGGGCGGGAAGCTCCGATCAGAACGGAAGTGACCACCGTCACGGATGACCCATTTGAGTGCCATCTGTGCGAGGCTTTCACCACGGGCAGCCGCAATCTCATTCAGGCTCCGGATACTTGCCATCCGCTTTTCATCAAACTGATCCGCATGCAGGAAACGTCCGTCCGTGTTGACACGGCTGTCTTTTGGAATACCGTTTAGATAGCGGTCGGTCAGCATACCCTGCGCGAGCGGGCTGAAAGAAATAATTCCTTTCTTCCCATCTGCTGCGGCCTGTTTTAAACCGTTTTCTTCAATGGTACGGTTAAAGATATTGTAGGAATTCTGGTTGATAATAAACGGGCAGTGCAGATCTTCTAAGATGGCAGCCGCGCGTTTCATCGTTTCCCCGTCGTAGTTGGACAGACCGACATACAGTGCTTTTCCGCTTCGCACGATCTGGTCGAGTGCACCCATGGTTTCTTCCAGCGGCGTATCCGGATCCATGCGGTGGTGATAGAAAATATCCACATAGTCCAGACCGAGCCGTTTTAAGCTCTGGTCAAGGCTGGCAATCAGGTACTTGCGGCTGCCCCAGTTTCCATAAGGTCCCGGCCACATGTCAAAACCGGCTTTGGAACTGATGATCAGTTCATCGCGGTAGGAAGAAAGCTCTTCCCGAAGGATCTTCCCGAGATTTTCCTCCGCACTGCCCGGCTGCGGTCCATAGTTGTTTGCCAGATCAAAATGTGTGATCCCGTGGTCAAATGCCGTAAAGCACATCTGTCTCATATTTTCATACACACCGGTATCTCCGAAATTGTGCCAGAAGCCCAAAGATACTTCCGGCAGCATCAGTCCGCTGTCGCCGCAGCGGTGGTATTTCATGGTTTCGTAACGTGATTCATTTGCGTGATACATAAGAAATCCTCCTTAGTTTGTAAAAAATTTATCATAAATGCCAAATCCAAAGATAAAAAGCACAATCAGCGGCAGAATATAGGTAATGTAGCCGCGCATCCAGTTTTTAATTTTTAATCCTTTTCCGGTATTGGCTTCGGTTGTGTAGTTTTTCCAGCCCCAGCCGTAGCGGCTTGTGCAAAACAGCAGATATACCAGGGAACCGAGAGGCAGGAACAGGTTGCTTACCAGAAAATCTTCCAGGTCAAGCACAGACCCGCCAAAGATTGAAAAACCTTTCCAGTTCCATACATTGTATCCGAGTACACATGGCAGGGAGAGTACAATGATCAGTACCAGATTAACGGCACAGGATTTCTGGCGGCTGCATCCGGTCAGTTCCATACCGCAGGAGATGATGTTCTCAAATACTGCCAGGATTGTGGAAAACGCTGCAAAAAACATAAACAAAAAGAACAGGCTTCCCCAGAGTCTGCCAAGCGGAATATGGTTAAAAATATTCGGCAGGGTGATAAAAATCAGGCTTGGTCCGGAAGTCTGGTCAACATGGAACGTAAAGCATGCCGGAAAAATGATAAGTCCGGAGGTGATAGCAACAAATGTATCCAGAATGGCAATATTTACCGATTCACCAAGCAGAGAGCGTTCCTTTCCGATATAACTTCCCAAAATTGCCATCGCGCCGATTCCAAGGCTTAACGTGAAAAATGCCTGGTTCATGGCACCCGTAATGGTTTTTGCAATACCGATCTGTTTCATCCGTTCAAAGTCCGGGATCAGATAAAAGGCAAGGCCTTCTTTTGCACCATCCATAAAAAAGCTGTTGACCGCCAGAATGATCATGATGATAAGCAAAGAAGTCATCATGACCTTTGTTACTTTTTCCAGACCGTTCTGCAGTCCACGGGAGCAGACAAATACGCCGGCGCAAACAACTACCACCATCCAGAAGCCCATGGTCAGAGGTTTGCTCAGCATTGTGGTAAACTGTCCGGATACACCGTCGGCATCCAGTCCCTGAAACTGTCCGGTGACCGTCATATAAAAATAATGAAGCATCCAGCCGGTGACCGTTGTATAAAACATCATAAGAAGATAGCAGCCGATCAATGTGATAATCCCGTGGATATGCCATTTCTGTCCGGGTTTTTCCAGTGCATGGTAGGCTTTGACCGGACTTTTCTGGCTGGCACGCCCAACCGCAAATTCCATCGTCATGATCGGGAGTCCGAGAATAATCAGAAACAACAGATAAAACAGCACAAAGGCACCGCCTCCGCCCTGTCCGGCAGTGTATGGAAATTTCCATACGTTTCCGATTCCGATCGCACATCCGGCTGACAGGAGAATGAATCCCAGACGGGATTTTAATTTTTCTCGTTCTTCCATAAAATAATCCACCTTTTTGTAAACATTGTATAAAATACAAACGAAATTATACAATCTGTTGTGAGAAGTTTCAACCCTTTTTGACGAAATTTTACCAGGTATGTGTTGTATTTTTTTACAGATACTAGAGGAGAAGATTGCGGAGTTTTCATGTTCTGTAATCGTCAGAATTATATCAGGAAAGAAAGAGGGTTAAACCATGGTTTTAACAGAAAAAGAGATGGCTACAATTGAGGATCTGCACACACAGGAGCTGTCCTGCGTGGAGAAGTACAAACGTTACGGACAGGAAGCAAAAGACCCGGTACTTCGGGATTTGTTTGCCGATCTGGAAAAAAAGGAGCAGAAGCATGTGGAGTCTCTGGAACAGGTCATGAAAGGCAGCGTCCCATCCTGTAACGTCAATGACAGGGATGGAAAGATGTATGAGCCAAAGGCAACCTATGATTCTATGACCAATCCGGAAGATAAGAAAAACGATAATTTCCTTGCCACAGACAGCATTGGTTCTGAAAAAATGGTGTCCGGAACGTATAATACCGATGTGTTTGCATTCGGGGATTCCGATGTGCGCAAACTTCTGGCAGATATCCAGGTGGAAGAACAAAACCACGCGGAGATGCTCTATAAATATAAAACCGTAAACGGCATGGCATAGCCGGCATGTGGAGTGGATGTCCCAAAGCATCCACTCTTTTTGTTTTTACCTAAGACTTACAGAAACCGGATAGTACATCTTACATAACCTGTTTATCATAAATCCTGTAATAAATCTTACAGATTTCACAAGGAGAACAAAAGAATTATGAGAAAAAATGTGATGAAACTTACAGCAGGAGTTCTCTCCACCGCTGTATTGGCAGGAATGTTTGCCACTGGTATCCCGACAAAGATTGCAGCAGCAACGGAACACTGGAATGATGCTTCCCGGGAGTCTACAGACTGGAGCAACTGGAAAAAGAACTGGGCTGCTTATAGCAGTGAGTATGAACATGTATCACTGACTCCGGGTGCGGATGAGACAAAATTAAATTATGCATGGTACAGCAAAACGGCTGAGACTCCAAAGGTGAGAATCTCTACCAGACAGAATATGGATGGTGCGACAGAGTTCACCGGAGCGCAGACCGAAGCTGTGACCATAGATACCACGAAATATTTTTCCAATAAAGTAACCGTAAGCGGTCTCAAAGAAAATACCAGCTATTATTATCAGGTATTTCAGGATGGAAAGTGGCAGGATACACAAAACTATACCACACAGGCATTTGATGAATTTTCTTTTCTGTATGTCGGAGATCCGCAGATCGGGGCTTCCAAAGGCCAGACCAGCAGTGAGAGTGAAAAGATGGAAAATGCAGGAAATGTTGTAACTTCTGCACCGGAAAAAAATCTTGCAGCAAGAAATGACAGCTATAACTGGAACAACGTATTAAATGAAGCACTCGAGGATCATTCCGATGTAAGTTTTCTTGTGTCCGCAGGAGATCAGGTGAACTACGGAAGCAACGAGCGGGAATATGCAGGATATCTTGGGGCAGAGGCACTGACTTCCCTTC
>OHWZ01000464.1_pt1 | contig 11618 bp, 8 predicted proteins | sample 1579781 | NCBI WGS metagenome assembly OHWZ01 (sample SAMEA3882545, study PRJEB24775) | human gut metagenome | biome: human-associated habitat; feature: intestine environment; material: feces | place: Netherlands | collected 2009/2010 | reverse complement strand
TTAGGAAATACATATACAATATCACAATTACAAGAAAAAGGAGTAGAACCATTGGCATTTAGATTATTCTGTTTTACAGCTCATTATAGAAATAAGCTAAACTTTACTTTTGAAGGTGCATATGGATCTCAAAAGGCACTAGAAAGACTATATGAAGGATATATAAAACAACAAAATGGAATAGATGAAATAGATGATAGCAAAATAGCAGAATACAATCACAAATTCAATAATTTTGTAAATGATGATATGAATATGCCGGGAGCTATGGGAATAGTATGGGAAGTTATAAAGAGCCCACAAAAATCACATAAGCTTGCAGAATTGCTATTAAAATTTGATGAAGTCCTTGGATTGGATCTGAAAAATTCTAAAAAATATTTAGAAAAATTCCAGAAGAGCAAAACAGAAGATTTGCCAGAAGAAATAAAACAATTAGTAGAAGAAAGAAAACAAGCAAGAGAAAACAAAGACTGGGCAAAATCGGATGAACTAAGAGACTTGATAACAAGCAAGGGTTACAGCATAAAAGATACCAAAGATGGAATAATAGTAAAAAAAGAAATATAAAAAAAGGAGAACCATAATGGAAGCGAACGGCAAAAACATAAAAAAAGAAGGATTTTTTAGAGCTTTTATAAAAAGTATAAAAGACTTTGATAAATACGAAGATTTTGCATTAGAAAGTATAGGAAAAACAACTGTATATTTATTAAAATTAATTGCAATATTTACAGTGGTTATATCATCCTTAACAACATATAGGTTCTCCAAAGCATTAAATAAAATAACAGCATATTATGATGACAATATTTCACAACTATCTTATGAAGATGGAGTATTGGAAATAAACAATAACCAAAAAGTAGAAGCAACAGTTGATGATATATACCAAAACGTGATAATAGATACATCAGAACTAACAAATGAACAGATTGAAAAATATAAAGAAGAACTACAAAATAAAAATGGTGGATTCTTGCTACTAAGAGACAAATTTTTATACAAAAACGAAATGGTTCAAGGAATCACAGAAAAAAATTACAAAGACTTATTAGAGCAAAATAACATACAAACATTGGACAAGCAATCAATAACAAACATGATAGCAGAAAGTCAGACTAAAATCTATATAGTAACATTTGTAACAACTTTTATATTAACATTCTCGGCATTCTTTATAAGTGTATTATTAGATGCACTAGCACTGGGAATATTAGGATTTATTATAGCAAGAGGAGTAAAACTGAAGTTAAGATATGGAGCAGCATTTAGTGTTGCAGTCCATTCGCTAACACTTCCAATTGTATTAAATATAATTTATGCAATCATAAAAGAATTTACAGGATGCACAGTAAAGTATTTTCAAACAATGTACACAGCAATAGCTTGTATTTATGTAGTTACTTCAATACTTATAATCAGATCTGATTATATAAAACGACAAAATGAATTAGAAAAAATAAAATCAGTTCAAGAAAGAGTAAGAGAAGAATTAGAACAACAAAGACAAAAAGAAGAGGACGAAGAAGCAAAGAAAAAAGAAGAAGAAGAAAAAGAAAACCAAAAAAAGAAAGAAAAAAAGCAGAAAAAAGATAAAGACGAAAAAGATATTCCAAATATAGGTAGTAAACCTGAAGGAAGCAATGTTTAAGAAAGGAGTAACTAAAGTTGAGTAAAAAGAACGATAATAGCAAAAATAGAAAACAAAATGATAACAAAGATAAAAACAAGAAAATACTTTTGTATATCTTAATATCAATATTGTCTGTAGTATTAATTGCATCAATAATCTATGGAATAATAAAAGATAATAAAGATAAGGATGTAGTAAAAGAAAATGAAATAACATATACAGACTTAATAAAGCAAATAGATGAAGGCAATGTAGAAAAAGTAAGAATGACAGTTGGCAGTACAACAGTAAAAGTCAACATAAAAGGAGAAGAGAAGCCAAAAACATCAATCATACCAAGTACACAAGCATTTGTTGAACTAGTTCAAAACAAAAAATTAGAAGGAAACAACATAGAATTAGTACAAGTAAAACCAAACTTTTTATTAGCGCTAGGCGACAAAATATTTACAATATTACCAACAGCTCTAATGGCTATATTATTTGTAATACTAATAAAAATGCAAGGGCTAGATGGAAAAGGCAAATTCTATGATGCAACAGAGGAAGATGTAAAAACAACATTTGATGATGTTGCAGGACTAGATGAAGAAAAACAAGAAATGATAGAAATAGTTAGCTTCTTAAAAAAACCAGACGAATTCTACAAAATGGGAGCAAAAATTCCAAAAGGAGTATTGCTATGTGGAAAACCGGGAACAGGAAAAACACTAATAGCAAAAGCAATAGCAGGAGAAGCAAATGTACCATTTATCACAATGAATGGCTCGGAATTTACAGAAATGTTTGCTGGACTAGGTGCTTCAAGAGTAAGAAAACTATTTGAGAAAGCTAAAAAAGTTTCTCCAGCGATAATATTTATAGACGAAATAGATGCAGTTGGTTCTAAGAGATCAGAAGGTGGAAGCGCAGCCGACCTAGACAATAACCAAACATTAAATCAATTATTGGTAGAGATGGATGGATTTGATTCAGATCACACAGTAATAGTATTAGCTGCAACAAATAGACCAGAAATGCTAGACCAAGCATTGTTAAGACCAGGTAGATTTGACAGACAAATAACAATAGCTCTTCCTGATATGAATGGAAGAGAGGCAATCTTAAAGATACATGCAAAAGACAAGAAATTGGCTCCAGATGTAGATTTAAGAGCAATAGCAGGAGATACAGCAGGATTTACAGGAGCAGAACTTGCTAATATACTAAATGAAGCAGCAATAATAGCAACTATAAACAAACAAGAAGCTATAACAAACAAAGACATAGATGATGCATTAAAGAAAGTAACAGTCGGTGTGGAAAAGCATAGCAGAATAATGTCTGAAAAAGACAAAAAAATAACAGCATATCACGAATCTGGACATGCCATAGTAAGCAGATTCTTGGAAACACAAAAAGATATAAAAGAGGTATCAATAATTCCAAGAGGAGTTGCTGGCGGATATACAATGTATAAAACGAATGAAGACAAATATTATATATCTAAAACAGAAATGCTAGAAAAAATGATTGCATTACTGGGAGGAAGAGCTGCAGAAAAAATAATTTTCAATGATATTTCAACAGGAGCAAGCAATGACCTAGAAGTAGCAACAAATGTAGCAAAAGACATGATTATAGTATACGGAATGAGTGAAAAATTAGGACCTATTAGTATTAACATAGAAAGAGATCCATATCAAATGCAACTATATGGAAACAATATGGAAAACGAAATAGGACAAGAAGTAAGAACAATGGTAGATACAGCGTATGTAAAAGCTCAAACTATATTATTAGAACACATGGACAAATTACATGAACTAGCAAATTTATTAATACAAAAAGAAGTTATATCATCAGAAGAATTTAATAAATTATTTGAATAAAATAGAACCTCCCAAGAGAAGCTTGGGAGGTTGTTTAGTTGTACATATATAGAAATTATAGGAACGTGTAACCAGACATGACTTTAGAATCAACTTCAACATTAAAAGTACTATTTTGATAATTATCTAACCAATTATAATTATCCCAATCTTGAAGAGTAACAAAATACTTTGCAGCATACTTGCCGAATCCGTCTATATCAGAATTATATTCCTTTGCAGTTTTGTATAGATACTCCGAAATGATTTTTTGAAAATAATTATTGCAAGCTTCTTCAATAAGATTTATGTGTTTAGGAGTGAAGTAATTTGCTTTATCAAGAGAAGCCTTTTCAGTTGTGGAAATAATCTTTACTTTTAACTTTATCTTAGAAGAAACATATGGGCTACCGTTTACAAACTTAACATTATTTTTAGTATTATGCGCAATTCTAACATTTACATCTAAATTCTCGGAATCGCCAACCGGATTTGGAATGCTGATATTACACGACTTCAAATCATTGGAAACAATCAAATGACAAATAGATTCCAAACCAGTAAGCTCGCCTACGAGAGTGTCATACCTAAAAACTGCAAGTCCCATACTTTCAAGATTGCCAGAAGAACTTATTGGAGATTCGCCAGCTTTATAAGAGCTGTCTTTATTTGTTAAATCTGTGGAACTTTTATTGCTAGAACTTTCACCAACAGACAGATTAGTTGTATCGCCTGTGTTAATAGAGCCAAGAATTGCAACAGGTTGCATAAAATGATCTACTTGATTAGAAAAAAAGTTAAGCAAAGAAATATTTTGAGTATATCCAGTATATTCACTTGAAGCTGATGCAACATCATAATATCTAGAAGAAAGAGACTCAAGTAAAGGACTAGAATGTTTCAAAAAACTTTTGGCAGAACATTTACTAACAACAATGTTAGCCTGAGAACTTACTTCAACACTATTCAATAAAGTGTATAAATATGTTGACAATCCTTTAGAAGCTACTTCTTCAGAAAAAACAATAACTTTACAATGTCCCATATTAAGCTTTTTACTAATATAACTATTAAATAAATTTATGCCAGATTCTATGGAAGAACATTCTATTGAATTAACAATATTATTAGAAGATTGACTTGAACTACCAGACTTTTCCGAGATTCCACCAGGCTTGGCGAGTTGCACACTAAGTTCAATATTATTATTTTTACCAACATCAATTCCTAAGGCGAGAACATAAGAAAGTTTATCAATATTATTTGTACTATAAATACCAGAAAATGCAATAGCAGACACAGCAATTATAATACATATAACAAATATAGTTCTAAAACTTTTTAAAATTTTCATATTTAAAACTCCTATTCTTTAAGAACATCATAATCATTTTTATGAACCTTTTTGTACTTTATATTTGCAAAAACCAATATAAGAGGTAGCAATATAAAAAGTAAAGGACCAGAAATATATTTATAAGCAAAAAGCCACCAATCACGAGCCTGCATAATACTTTGTGGAATTAAACTGGTAAAGAAAAGCAGAATTCCAATAGGTATTATTAAAGGCTTTACGTGTCTTACTTTTAAAAGTTTTTTTACAATTTGTAAAAGGAACATGCAAGCAACATTTAAATAAGACATAATCGAAATGATCCAAGTAAATACAAACATAGATTCAGGATGCTGTACATACTTTCCAAATTCATTATTAGAAAGCAATAAATATAAAGGCGTTATCTTTCTAATTTTTGTACTAAAAGAAAATGGAAGTAGCAAGGTTACGATAGAAAGAACAAGAAGAACTCCAGCAATAACAGTCGATATAATACTAATCTTCTTGAAATCTGTCTTATTCTCCAACATAGGAGGCATTAAATATAAAATAACAAGCCCATTAAATGCAAAAATATCAGAAAGCCCAACAACAAAAGTTTGATAAGCACCATAGCCAAATATAGGAAAAATTCTTTGTATAGTTATAGAAGGGAAGACAAATATACAAATCAATAATAGAAAAACATAACAATACATTAGAATTTATTATACTCTTAGAACCAACAAGATTTGCTACAATGCATACAATAATAAAGAATGCAAGAATATATGTGATTGGTACATCAGGGAAATATAAAATTCTCAAAATCTCAGAAAAATCTCTTAAAAGTGTGAAAGTGAAAAATATAAAATAGCAAATCAAAACAACTCCAACAAGATTTTTAAGAAATTTCCCTCCTAAAAACTCAGAAATATCAATAATATCTTTACCCGCAAATCTTCTAAACAATTTCGTAATAAGAAAAACAAAAAGCAGAGTAATAATACATATATAAATAACATTTAAAAGTGAAGCAGACCCACAAGACATAATAATTGTTTGAGGAATACTGATAGTTAATCTATTAATTACAACTATTAAAACTAAAGCAATAGCTTCAACTGTACTAACTTTATTGACACTCAAAGTAAAACTCCTTTATACAAAAATTTGAATTTTCAAAGGACTCATAACCTTATCTTTTATTATATCTCCATTTCATACTTATATCATCTTGAATCTTTGGCCTCTTAGACTTAAGAAAGCTAGGACGATCTTCTCTTTTCCAGGTAGGAGCTAAAATAGTACTATTACCGGTTCTAGGTTTTTGAAACATATTAATTTCAAAAAAATGAACTCCAAAAGACTTTAGATTGCATAAAACAATTAGATGAATGCAGAAACCTGCTGCTAACCCTAAGAATCCTGCGATAGCGCCTAAAATAATATAAAAGAAACGCATAATTCTAAAATGGAATCCCAGAGAGAAATCAGGAACAGCAAAAGAACATATAGCAGTAATAGACACTATAATGATAAGTATCGGACTTACCACATTTGCCTCAACTGCTGCCTGTCCCAAGATTAAAGCGCCTACAATACCAATGGTGGGACCAATAGGAGACGGAACTCTAATACTAGCTTCTCGTATAAGCTCAAAAGAAAATTCCATAACGAGAATTTCAAATAGAATAGGAAAAGGAACGCTCTCTCTTGAAGCAACGATTGCAAACAGCAATTCTGTTGGAATGACTTCTTGATGAAAGTTAGTAATAGCAATGTAAAGACCTGGTAAAAACAATGAAATTACAAATGCGATAATCCTTAATACTCTTATAAAATTTGAATATTGATGCTTTAAATTTAAATCTTCGGAAGAATCAAGAAAGTCTGAAAATATAGCAGGTACAACTAGTGCATAAGGACTTCCGTTTACTAAAACTACAACTCTACCAACAAAGAGTAGATTACAGGCTCTATCAGGTCTTTCGGTAGAAACCATTTGAGGAATACTCGAATTATCATCATCTTGAATAAGTTGTTCTAATTGTCCAGAAGAAATCAAATAATCAACACCAAGATTATTAATACGATATTTAACTTCAGCAACTAAATCAGAATTAGCAACATTCTTTAAATAACAAACAGCACAAGGAGTTTTGCTAATCTTACCAACATTAGTAGACTCAATAATTAAATTCTCGTTATTAACATAGCGTCTTAGCAAAGAAGTATTAGTACGCAAATTTTCTGTAAAACCAACCTGAGCACCTCTAATAACAATCTCGTTCTCAGGATTTCCAAGACCACGTTGACTAAAACCTTTGACCTCTATATCAAAAGCAAAATTTATAGTATCCAAAAACAATGCACAATTACCAGCATTAATACCAGCTATAATATCATCAAACTTAGTGAATTTATTAACAGCATTCTGTGGAAGTAGACAAGTAGAAATGTATTCTAAAATGTCGAATTTCTTTACTTTTCTAACAGTAATATTATTAGTTTTAACTTCTGACAAAACTCGATTTTGAGAACCATCAAAAGAATTGGCGGTATTCTTTAACATTAAAGGTTTTAAAATAAAATTATTAATCATATCAGCATTAATCATACCATCAATAAAAACAAGAAAAGCCCTGTATTGCTTGCCTCTAGCGTTTAAAGTGAATTCACGAATAATAACATCAGAATTAACCATACTATTAAATCTAACTTTAATATATTCCAAATTAACATCCAAAGACTGAAAAACAGTATCTTTACTAGTATCAAAACATTGTAAACTCTCATTTGTAAGTTCCAAATTTTCGGCGCTAGAAGGAAAGGTCGTACTTTTGTCAATCACAACAGAATTTGTAGTTTCTCCAATAGTAAAATCATAATCGGTTGGATTATCTTCATAAAAGATTTTATGAAGATACTGTTTAACAGAGTCGACAATAGATGAAATGCTCTTTTGATTATTTGGTTTTGTGCTAATTTTATTTTCTTTCAAGATAAGCCTCCATAAAAAATATTTATAATAGTTTTTACTAAAAATATAAAAATATGTAAAAAAATTATGCATAACTTTAAAACTGTTTAATATACATTAAATAAAGTTAATTGTACAAACAGATTAAACAATTGAGAATTTTAAGGAGGTAAATAAATCAATGAAAGATAATATGTTATACCAAGATATAGCACAAAGAACAGATGGAGATATTTATGTTGGTGTTGTTGGACCTGTAAGAACCGGAAAATCTACATTTATAAAAAGATTTATGGATTTATTAGTAATTCCAAATATTGATAATGAATATAAAAGAGAAAGAGCACAAGATGAATTACCACAAAGCGCTGGTGGAAGAACAATAATGACAACAGAGCCAAAATTTGTGCCAAACGAAGCAGTTGGAATAACGGTTGGAGATAATATAAAATTAAATGTCAGATTAGTGGATTGTGTAGGATATCTAGTAAATAATGCCATAGGCTATTTAGAAGACGATATGCCAAGAATGGTAAAAACCCCGTGGAATACAGAAGAAATTCCATTTGAAGAAGCGGCTGAAATAGGAACAAGAAAAGTAATAAAAGAACATTCGACAATAGGAGTGCTAGTAACAACAGATGGAAGTGTGACAGACATTCCAAGAGAAGACTACATTGGCGCAGAAGAAAGAGTTGTAAAAGAACTAAAAGAATTAAATAAACCATTTATAATAGTTCTAAACTCAAGTGAGCCAGAATCGGACTATACAAGAAGTTTGGCAGAAAAATTACAAGAAAAATATGATGCACAAGTGGTACCAACAGATTGTGAAAACTTATCAAGAGATAAAATAGATGAAATATTTGGCAGAGTGTTATATGAATTCCCAATAGACAGAGTCAACATCAGTTTCCCAAGATGGGTTGATGGACTTCCAGAAGACCATTGGCTAAAAGAAGAATTATATGATGAGATAAAAAATACTTTTAAAGATGTATCAATACTAAAACAAATAGACAATAGAATTACAAATCTTCAAGACACAGATGTAATATCAAATAGTGTAATAAATGAAATACAGCTTGGAACGGGAAGTATAAACATTACAATAAATTTGCTAGATAATTTATTCTATAAAGTACTAACTGAAATATCAAAGGTTCCAATTACAAATGAAGGAGAGCTATTCTCGACAATGATTTCATTTGCAAATGTCAAAAAAGAGTACGACAAAATAGCAATAGCGTTGCAAGAGGTAAATACAAAAGGATATGGAATAGTCAGCCCATCAATAGATGAACTAATACTAGAGGAGCCGGAAATGGTAAAACAAGGCTCACGTTATGGCGTTAAACTGAGAGCCAAGGCTCCATCAATACATATGATAAGAGCAGATATAGAAACAGAAGTATCTCCAATAGTTGGCAGTGAAAAACAATCACAAGAACTTGTAGAATATCTACTTTCAGAATTCGAAAGCGATCCAAAGAAAATATGGGAGTCAAATATATTTGGAAAAAGTCTACATGAGTTGGTAAACGAAGGATTACAAACTAAGCTATTAAAAATGCCAGAAGATGCACAAGAGAAGCTACAAGAAACACTAGAAAGAATAATAAATGAGGGAAGCGGAGGATTAATTTGTATAATTTTGTAAAAAAATCCAATAAAGGCTTTAAAAATAAAGCAAAACGTGATAAGATATAAGTATCAATTATAAAGGAGGGACCAAACTTTGAAAGGCAAAGACTATCGGTTGCGCAAGATATTGTACCAGCTGAGAAGTTTGCAGGCCAAGAAAGTAAAATCTGTTCAGTGGAAGCTTAAGCAGGAGCAGTTGGAATTTCTGAGTGAGTACTTTGAAATCAGACCATTTCTGTATATCGTGAACACTCGGAGATTCAGGAACATCTACAACATCAAAAACAGTTTGATCAAGAGAATCCATTATGCCAACAAAAGCGGCAAAAGTCAAATGGTTGGTAAGTTCTCGAACGAAGAACTTAAAACTTTGCAACAGTTCCAAATCCCGTATAAGCCGTTTAAGTATACAATTTATCTGAGCGATTAAATCCCATAGCAAGAGGCTCCGAAATGGAGCCTCTTTAAATATTGCTAAAATACTTGAATACTCAAAGCAGTTGTGATATTATATACACAAAATAAAAAGCAAATTTATATTATATAATAAACAACAAGGAAAGGAGAGTATTGTGCAAAAGCTCAATACACGAAAAGCATGAATATATTAGAGCAAGCAAAAGCTATATTAAAGGAAAATAACCAAGATAAATTATTAAATATGATGGACAAAATGAGCGAAGATAAGAGAGAAAGATTAGCACAACAAATAATAGACCTTGATTTTGTAAAACTAAATAACTTATATGAAGAAACGAAAGAAAAACCAGAAATACTAGAAAAGAAACTAGAACACATAAAATATGTTGATGAATATAAATTATCAGAAGACAGGTCAAAATTATACGCAGGCTTGGGAGAAGAGATAATAAAAAATAACCAATATGCAGTAGTAACAATGGCTGGTGGTCAGGGAACAAGACTTGGACATAAAGGACCAAAAGGAACATTTAAAATAGATGTAAAACCAGAACCAAAATATCTATTCCAAATATTAGCTGAAAACCTAGAAAGAGCAAATAAAAAATATGGAGTGATATTACCTTGGTACATAATGACAAGCACAGAGAACAATAAAGAAACAGTAGAGTTTTTCAAAAATAATAATTATTTTGGATATGATGAATCAAAGGTTAAATTCTTTACTCAAGGAAATCTACCACTACTATTCAAAGATGGCCAGTTAGTTCTAGATAAAGACTATAGTATAAAATTAGCGGCTGATGGAAATGGTTGTATATATAAAGCAATGGCTGAAACAGGAATAATCTCAGAAATGAGAGAAAAAGGAATCAAATGGATTTTTATAGGATCAGTAGACAATGTATTATTAAATATGGTAGATCCAATATTAATAGGACTTACAATAAATCAAAACAATGAAATAGCTTCAAAATCTATTGCAAAAAAAGATCCAAGTGAAAGAGTTGGAGTATTTTGTAAGGCAAATGGAGTACCATCAGTTATAGAATATAGTGAGTTACCAAAAGAAATGGCAGAACTAAGAGATGAAGATGGAGAGCTTTTGTATGGAGAAGCTCATATAATGTGCAATTTGTTTAGCATAGAAGCATTAGAAAAAATATCAAAACAAAACTTACCATATCATGTAGCAGACAAGAAAACAAATTATATGAATGAGAATGGAGAGTTTGTTGAGGTGACAGAACCAAACGCATATAAATTCGAAGCTTTTATATTTGATGCTTTTAATTACTTTGATAACATATCGATACTAAGAGGAAAAAGAGAATGTGATTTTGCTCCAGTAAAAAATAAAATAGGAAATGATAGCCCAGAAACAGCAAGAGAATTATACAACAATTACTGGAACAAATAGAGAGGAAAAGAATATGGAAAATTGTAAAATTGTAAATTTATATAATTTAGATGAAACAATAGCAAAAGACTTACTATTAAAATTCACATACCCTTGGGAAGCTTTGCCACACATAAAAGATTACATACTAGAGATTGGAAATACTCTTCCAAAAGAAGAATATGATAAAGTGGGTGAAGACGTGTGGATTCACAAAACAGCAAAAGTATATGAAACTGCATATATACATGGGCCTGCTATAATTTGTAAAGATGCAGAAATAAGACACTGTGCATTTATTCGTGCAAATGCAATAGTGGGAGAAGGAGCAGTTGTAGGAAACTCAACAGAATTAAAAAATGTAATATTGT
>OHWZ01000457.1_pt1 | contig 11719 bp, 9 predicted proteins | sample 1579781 | NCBI WGS metagenome assembly OHWZ01 (sample SAMEA3882545, study PRJEB24775) | human gut metagenome | biome: human-associated habitat; feature: intestine environment; material: feces | place: Netherlands | collected 2009/2010 | reverse complement strand
TGGCTCGTAACTGTGAAGGTACTGAACAGTTACACATTTTCCATATCACCGGAATTCTCCGTAGAAACAGCCGGGACTGTGATCGTCACAGTTGTCCCCTCGCCTGCTGTACTTTCAATATGCAGTCCGTATTTCTCTCCGAAAAGCCTCTTCAGACGCGCATTAACATTCAGGATTCCAATGGAAATGCCGGATTCCACACGTTTCATATCATTCTGATCCAGCAGACGGTTCATAGATTCCGCATCCATTCCCGCACCATTATCCTGAACTGTGATCACCAGATTCTCATTCACATGTTCTGAACGGATCAGAAGCTTTTTGTCCTTACGGCGGACGTTTCTGAGACCATGTGTAAGTGCATTCTCCACAACCGGCTGGATGCAGATACGCGGCATCTGATCTGCCAGTGTATCGCTGTCAATCTGATAATCGTAAGCTATCGTTGAGCCATTTCTCACATCCATAACATAGAGATAATTTCTCACATGCGCCATCTCATTCTGCACAGTGGAAAGCTCATCTGTCATATTCAGACTGTAACGGAAAATTGCAGACAGTGAATGACACATACCGCTTACCATCGGACAGTTCTGAGCATTGGCAATCCCGCTCATGGTATCCAGTGTATTATAGAGGAAATGGGGATTGATCTGCGCCTGCAGCATTTTGTATTCCGTACGCTCTACCAGCATTTTATGCTGCAGTTCTTCCTGCGCCATGACCTGCATACGGTCAAGCATTTCATTAAATTCCGTACCCAGCGTAGTCAGCTCCTGGGACCATCCTACGGGCTGCACCCGAAGCTGGGTTTCTCCGTCCTTGATCCGCGTGATCGTGCTGCTCATCTCTTCTACAGGCTTTGTCATCCACTGAGACACAAACAATACGATCACCATAATTGCAAGGATCATGGCTCCCATTATAATAAGAAGTGTTCGGATCAGTGTCTTCTGCGTTGCAGTGAGAAGAGACTGGGAGACAAGCACAAATGCCTCCAGATTATAATTCTCCTGAGATACCTGGATCAGATAATTCCCATCATACTCCTGTTCCAGTTCACCGGATTTATAATGACTTTGTACAACCTTTGCAAGCTGTTTCTGGATTCTGCACTGACTCTCGGAAGCCTCCCCGGTCATTGCAATCACCCGGTCATTTAATGGCTGCAGCCACAGACATACCTGCTCTACATCTACATATTTAGCCATAATAGAAGTAAGTGCCGCACTGTTAATATCACAGACCAGATACCCCAGGGCATTCCTGTCTGCATCATAATTATGCAGTTTCAGCACAAATCGCACAATATCTTTCTTTGCAGCAGAATTGTGGTATCCGGAAATCATCAGATCTGTACGTTTTCCATGCACATAATCATAAACCCGGTCTGAATTATCATCATACTCTGCCTTGTAAATATCTTTGGGATATGTAACTGAATTGTAGCGGTAGCTGCTGATCAGATGATCCTTTGTATCATAAAGATACATGGCAAGAAGCTGATCCTCCTTTGTAAAACGCTTCCTTGCAAAATACCAGCTTCTCCAGTAATAATCCTTCATGTCTGTATCTTTTTCCGCAGCTTCACGCATAGCTGCGATAAGATCCTGCTCACTGTAGATCGTAAGCATTTCCCCTCGTATTGTGTGGATAAAATTAGACAGATCTGTCTGCATTTTATTCAGAGAAATCTCATGATCTGAAATGCTCTCTGCCCGAATCTGTCTGCGCAGAGACTGATGAAACAGAAATGTCTGCAGAAGAAGTGCGAACACTACACTTGCAATGCACAGAACAAGCAGTGCCCTCCGCATTGTCCACCTTTTTTTCATTATTCCTTCCCCCTCATGTCAAGCGGATAAAAATCATCCGCTTTGTTACGCGGCTCTACATCGAATAACTGCTCCGCAGTTTATTCGGTTAGATACCTGATAATTCTGTAGCAATTCCTGTAAATTTCACATTCTGATAAACAGATACAAAATGCATTATCTACAAAAAATCACCATATATCCTTATCATAATTATACATTATCACAATTATAATACAGGAATTTTGCATTGAAAAGCAAAACAGGAAACTTCCATCAAAAAAACAGCAGTAAAGTGTATGTCAATCCAATCCACCTTACTGCTGCCTGTTTTTCCTGATAACATCTAACTCAATATTTGTCAAACAGATATTCACAATCCGCTTCTCTGGCTGCTCATAATTTTATGTTCAGTAACACCTTTTGCGGCATATTTACTTTTCAATATGTACTGCACCTACTGCGCGGATATTCATTGGATATACGTTCTCTTTTCCGGCAAATTCAGAAATATAGGAAACATAGTTCTCTGTTTCTTCTTCCGGCACTACGCACATGATAACACCGGCAAATCCGCCTCCATGGATACGGCAGATACCTTTGCCCAGTTTCTCAAGGAAGAGATCTGTAAGAGCAAGCGCAACAGAAATCTTCTGCTCTGTATATGCTTTGATCGGATAGCAGTTCTGAAGTAATTCCCAGGAAGATTTTCCGGATTCACTAAGAAGCTTCAGTACAGTCTCACCGTCTTTCTCTTCAACTGCTTTTGCGGCTCTCTCTACACGTTCGTTCTCTTTGAAGAAATGAATCGCTCTTAAGATTGCTCTGTCATTATCGATCTTATCCATGTTTGCAAGCACTTTCTCAAGAGTTGTCTCACAGAGAAGCTCTGCTCCTGCTGCCTTGGCTGCTTCTTTCATTTCCATAGGAATCTCAGAGTATTCTTCACTTAAATCAGCATGACCTTTTCCTGTATTAACGATTACAAGATGATGATCATAATCATGGAAAGAGAAGTTTACTTTCTCATATTTAGGATTCTCTCTGTCTGAGAAGTCCAGAAGGATCGGTCCGCCAACTGCACATGCAAGCTGATCCATTAATCCGGAAGCCTTCAGCCAGTAAACATTCTCAGCATACTGTCCTGCTTTTGCATAGTTGATGTATGTCATTGCACCATCATTAAAGAAATAATTGATGATGGAACATACCAGCATTTCGAAAGATGCAGAAGAGCTTACACCTGCTGCGCGGATTACATTTGTGGTCACATACGCATCAAAACCAGCTACTTTAAAACCGAATTTCTGAATAGCTTCCACCATACCTGCTACCAGAGATACAGTTCCCTGAGCCTTCGGTACGCTGGCAAGATCATTGATGTCTACGACAACTTCCTTATCATATCCTTCACTTGTGATACGGATAACACTGCTGTTGTTCGGGTAAGCTGCACCGATGGTATCCATGTCAATACTGCCTGCGATTACGCGGCCGCCATTATGATCTGTATGGTTTCCGATGATCTCAGTTCTTCCCGGTGCTGTAAAAAATTCTGCTATATCATGATGGTAAATTTCTGCGAAATGATCAGCTACAGCCTGAAAACGTGCTGCTGATTTCTCTGCTTCGCCGTAAATACGTGTCAATTCATTTTTATTTGGAATATTCATTGTAAAAATCCTCCGTTCATTTTTCCGGTCTGACCGCTGATACATAGTTTTATGAGTACTATGTACTGACAATTTTCACGATTTACAGTGGCAGTGCAGGTGTGAAAACCAGCGGCAGACGGGAATATGTGTATGAAAGTTTGGGAGCAGCCTTATCAGCTACACTCTTGAATTAAAGTATACCCTGCTGTGTCATAAAATTCCTTGATAATCTAAGGGGAAAATAGTAAAATCTTGCGTTTATATCTATATAAGTGTACAATATATTATATAAGTCATCAACAGCAATTTCGCATAACGGTCTTTCTCTGATGCAGCAGGTTGTCTGCAATATTTTCCGGAATTGCTATAAGATAGGATAATTAAAAATCATCATATATTCTCAATGGAGGGAATTAACAGTTAAATATAAATTATAAAATCATATAAGTATATGTTGAGTTTTATAAGATATTAGAGTAGAATATTATTGAAAGGAGTTGATACTTTGAGTAAATATTATTCTATACATGAATTTTCAAAAATTATAGGCGTATCTGCCCAGACATTACGAAATTGGGATGCCAATGGAAAACTTCATCCGCATCATACTACAGTAAGTGGCTATAGATATTATTCTGATGAGCAACTCAACCAGGTAATAAATGTAAAGCCTAAAAACCGCATTACAATTGGATATTGTCGTGTTTCCAGTCATAAACAAAAAGATGATCTGGAACGACAGATTGATAATGTTAAAACATATCTTCTGGCAAAAGGACAGCCGTTTGAGATAATAAGTGATATCGGTTCCGGAATTAATTATAAGAAAAAAGGGCTCCAGGAATTGATCAGGCGAATATCTCAAAATCAGGTTGAAAAGGTTGTTGTTTTGTATAAAGATCGGTTACTGCGATTTGGTTTTGAGTTGATAGAATATATCGCTTCACTTTATAATTGTGAGATTGAGATCATTGATAATACTGAAAAATCCGAACAGCAGGAACTTGTTGAAGATCTGGTTCAGATAATCACTGTATTCAGTTGCAAATTACAAGGAAAACGAGCAAACAAAGCTAAGAAACTTATCCGGGAATTGATACAGGAGGAAACAGATGGTAAAAGCCATAAAAGTAATGCTGATACCAAACAATGTACAGAAAACTAAGATGTTTCAGTACGCAGGTGCTTCAAGATTTGCTTATAACTGGGCTTTGGCCAGGGAAATAGAAAACTATGAAAAAGGCGGAAAATTCCTTTCAGATGCAGAACTCAGAAAAGAATTTACAAAGCTTAGACATTCTGATGAATATGCATGGTTATTGAATATTTCAAATAATGTAACCAAACAGGCGATCAAAGATGCCTGTACTGCTTATAAGAACTTTTTCAGGGGCTTGCAAAAGTTCCCAAGATTCAAGTCAAAAAAGAGATCAATGCCGAAGTTCTATCAGGACAACGTTAAGATACGCTTCAGTAATACACACGTTAAATTTGAAGGCTTTTCTTCCAGCAGGAAAGCAAATAAACAAAAAATGAATTGGGTAAGACTTGCAGAACATGGACGTATTCCGACAAATGCTAAATATATGAATCCGCGAATATCCTTTGACGGATTGAACTGGTGGATCAGTGTATGTGTAGAATTTCCTGACTGCAGGGAAACACTTAATGATGACGGAGTCGGCATAGACCTGGGAATCAAAGATCTGGCTGTCTGCTCTGATGGGACTAAGTATAAGAACATCAATAAGAGTCAGAAAGTAAAGAAATCAGAAAAACAGAAACGCAGATTACAGCGTAGTATCTCTCGTTCTTACGAGAAAAATAAGAAAGGGGAAAGTTACTGTAAAACAAATAATGTAATCAAAAAGGAAAAACTTTTATTAAAACGAAATCACAGATTAACAAACATCCGTAAAAATTATTTAAATCAGACCATATCGGAGATCGTAAATCGAAAACCAAGATTTATATGTATTGAAGATCTGAATGTCAGCGGAATGATGAAAAACAGACATTTATCCAAAGCAGTTCAGGCACAGGGATTTTTTTGGTTTAGAAAACAGCTTGAATATAGGTGCAGCGATAAAGGGATCCAGCTTATTGTGGCTGATCGGTTTTATCCATCATCAAAGCTTTGCAGCTGTTGTGGAAACATCAAAAAAGATCTGAAGTTATCTGACAGAGTTTATAGATGTGCGTGTGGGAATATGATTGACAGAGATTTCCAGGCATCTATAAATCTCAAGACTTATGGAGAAAAATTTGCAAGCTGACACTGAAACGTTAATGCAAATATGTACGGATACGTTAGTCCGGAATTTACGCCTATGGAGAGTACAAGAACTTGTGAGTAGATAGATATTTATATCATCAAAAGCATACTCGTTGAAGTAGGAATGAAACATAGAAGTTTATAACTTTTTATAAGTTTTCAGTAACGGTATTAAGGGTGGCTTGAGGATATGACAGTACTGGAACAGTTAAGAAAAACAATTGAAGACGGACATCCGGGGGAGACAGAGAAGCTGGTGAGGGAGGCATTGAAGCAGCATATTCCTGCAGGGCGGATTGTGGAAGAGGCCATGACTCCGGCTATGCGAACAGTGGGGGAGAATTACAAATCCAATGGTGCGGATATTATTAAAATTCTGGCAGCAGCCCGAAGTGTGCGCAAGGGTTTTGAATTGTTGGAGGAACAGGACTCGCAGTTTGGCAGGAGGAATATCGGAACTGTAATCCTTGGAACGGTGGAAGGTGATCTGCATGATGTAGGTAAGAATCTGGTTGCGATCATGTTTCGTAGTGCCGGATTTAAGGTGATCGATCTGGGAGTGGATATTTCTGAGAAGCAGTTTCTGCGTGCAGTGAAACAGAATCCGGATGTGTCGATCGTGTGTATCTCCTCGCTTCTGAGTACTTCAATCCCGGAGATGGAGCAGGTGGTGAAGTCTCTGAAACGAAGCTGCAGTAAGCATAAATTTAAGATTATGGTTGGTGGAGGTGCAGTAACGGAGCAGCTGGCGAAGAATATGGGAGCAGATGCCTATACAGAGAACTGTATTGAGGCTGTGGAAGTTGCGAAGACGTTTATTGTGTGAGAACCGGGCTGACAGGTGCGTATGAGAAAGACATAGTGTGAGTTAAATTGCTATAGAATTGACTGGTAAAATAGGTGCTTCAATTATGTGACAGGAGGATTGTAGACTTGCAGCTGTCATCAGTTTATTTATATGAAAAAATAAAAGAGAAATATGAAATTACGGAAAGGGGAACTTTATCCGGTTCAGACGGATATCTGCGCCCCTTTTTGTGTTATGAAAAAAAAGAAACATTTCGACATGGGCATGTTTATGTGGTACAGAGATATGACAAAGAGTGGGAATCGGCAGTTCTGACTGCTGAAAATATACTCTGGGTATTTTGTGGGAGAGAGAAAATTGATGCTGCATCAGAAGAGTTTCAGCAGATTCCGTATATTCATATTGCACTTGATAGTCTGAAAGAAATAGCAGAATTTATGAATGATGTGCAGGAGATTTTTGATGCGGCTGATGAATGGGAACGGAAGATTCATGATCTGATGTTAGAACATGCCGGAATGGACAGGCTTTTGCAGGTGACATCGGAATTTCTGCAGAATCCGATGACTGTAACAGGACTGGATTTTACCTTCGTGGCGGAAGCGGGAAGCGAGTATCTGCCGCCGAGGGCGCGGCTGTATACAGATGACGGGTTGAATATGGAATATGTAAATGCGCTTCTGCAGAATGAAGCTTATCGAGATATGGCAGATACACATGAATATGTAATGTTTCCGGCTTACATCAGTGGATGTCGTTCGATGAACAGAAATCTGTTTGTGGATGGGAAAGCAACTCACAGGCTGGTTTTGACTGAGTGCAGATCAGAGATTACACTGAGAGTTATCTGTGTACTGGATATTCTGGTGGAGAAACTGGAGTATCTGCTTGCGCATGAAGCGGAGGAAGAAGATCCGGACAGAGATATGGAGCAGATTTTTGTCAGGATTTTGTCGGACAGAACTGCGGATTATATGCAGGTGAGTAGAGAACTGAGTGAACTGGGATGGAGTGGAAATCATGAATATATGTGCCTGATCCTGCAGATTACCTATCTGAATCAGCAGAATCTTTCCACAAAGGCAATCTGCCGATATATTAAGAAGAAATTTGAGGATTCTGTGAGTTTTCTTTATCAGGATGAAATTGTGGCATTTTTTGACCTTACCAGACTTGGAAAAAGCCAGGAGGAAGTAGCCGGAAAACTGGTTTATTTTATCAGGGATACTTATCTGAAAGCCGGATACAGCAGGGTGATGACAGGACATATGAATCTGAGACGGCAGTATGTGCAGGCGAAGACGGCTTTGGATGTAGGAAGCCGTAAGAAGCCTTATCTGTGGATTCATTATTTCGGTCAGGTGGCATTGACTTATATTCTGGAACAGGCAACAAGAAGACTGCCGGGAACAATGATCTGTCATGAAGGGCTGCTGGAATTGAAGAAACATGATAAGGAGAATCAGACTCAGTATATGGAAACATTGAGAGTGTATCTGGAGCAGCATCTCAGTGCAACCCAGGCGGCAAGGGAATTGTTTATCCACCGCAGTACGTTTCTTTACAGACTGGACAGGATTAAGGAAATCCTGCAGTCGGAGCTGGATGATCCAGAGGAGATTTTTTATCTGGAATTGTCATTCAGGCTGCTGGAGCAGGAGCAAGAGAAAGAATAGTACGGGAACAGAATAGTGCAGATATCTGGAAAGGTCAATTATTTGTTGAGGGAGATGTTTTGATAAAAAAATTCAGGTACGCCTCTGGGCGTACCTGAATAAATGTTAAAAGAGATATTATGTTATTTAGCTTCTTCTTCGGCAGCAGCCTCTTCTTCAGCTTCCAGAGCCGGGTCTACGTGAACGGCGGCTACGGATACAACTGCAGCTTCAAGGTCTGTCTTTAAGTCTACATCTTTGTCCTGGGCGATGGCGAGGTCTTTGACTTTGATTACGTCGCCGACTTTCATGTCACCGACATCTACCATAATTTTGTCTACCAGTGCTGATGGGAGAGCTCTGAAGGAGATTTCTTCCAGATGCTGCTGTAATACACCGGCTTCCAGTTTGTCGTGGTTTACAAGTACGATCTCTGCTACGGAATGTACTTTCTCGTTGCTTACCAGTGCCTGGAAATCTATTTCATCCACCTGTCCTTTTAACGGATTGAACTGAATCTCTTTGATCAGTACGTCATATGACTGACCATCTACATCCAGCATAATCTGGCTTCCTTTGTTATTTGTCTTGAGAAGTTTCTCGACAGCAGATTTCTCGATTTTAACAGGAAGAGAACCTTCCATCTCTCTGCCAAATACGTTACCTGTAACGTAGCCTTCTCTTCTTAATCTTTTGGCCTTTGTGTCCATTGTTCTTTTTTCAGCTTTTAAAGTATTCATTTGACTTTTCCTCCATTTTACAGCTGAGGTGACACGCTTGACACTATCTTTAATTTATGAGCATCCGAAATGCTCCAGGTGGTGTTAAGTATTTTTGAGTATTCAGTTGTTTGTTCTTTATCTTTGTTACAGCTGTATTATAACACGCTAGAAATAAAATGCAAGAGGAAAATGTGAAGAGTTTGTGAAATTTAAGTAAACACAAACAAAGCCCTCCGGAAGTGACCGCTTCCGGGGGCTTTGCATTTAATCTAATTAATCATTAATTACAGAGTATCATTTCTTCTGATATAACCAGGCTGTTCAGCCGGGGAAACGATTTCTTTTTTATGAACGAGTTTCGCCCATTTGTCGACTACTTCATTCTCTACGTGAACACCCTCACCTACAGTAACTTCAGCGAGAACAACACTGTTTCTTACAACAGCACCTTTTTTAATGACACATCCACGACCGATTACGGAATTCTCAACAGTACCTTCAATCTGGCAACCGTTGGAGATTACGGAATTCGTCACATCTGCAGTATTGAAATACTGAGTCGGGCAGGAATCATTGGTACGTGTATAGATTGGCCAGTTATCATGGAAAAGTTCCTGAGCTGACTTGTAATTAAGGAGAGCCATGTTTGCAGCATAGTAACTTGGGAAGTCTGTAATGCTTGCAAAGAATCCCTTGTGTGCAACGCCGCGGATGTCCAGAGTTTCGCATTTATCATTCAGGATATCTGCCAGTGTATACATGGAAGAAAGATTCTTGGCTTCTTTGATCAGGCTGATGAAAAGCTCTGTTTTCATAACACAGGTATCCATATAAACATACTGATTCTTCTTATTACCATGATTCGGTTCGATGGATTCCACACCTTTCTGGCGGTTCAGTCCCAGAACATTACAGGTAAGATAAGCCTCTTTTGCATTATCAACAGCGTGATAAAGGAGAGTAACATCTGCACCGGACTCAACGTGTGTATGTAAAAACTGGTCAAAATCAATTGAATAAACCATATAGCTCGGGGCAATGACAACATACGGATGATTCATTCTGCTGAGGGACTCCATGTTGTCCAGATAGCAGGAGATATCAGTATTGTAAATATCATTGTCATTATTGTGCTCTGAGAAGAGAAGCTGAAGTTTGCCGCTCTTGGAGTTGATATTGTAATGACGTCCTGTTCCAAGATGTTCTACAACAGAACGGGGTTTATTATTGATATAGACCTGAATACGTTCAATGTTGCTGTTGGTCATATTGGAGATAGGGAAGTCAATGACTCTGTATCTGCCAAGGAAAGAAAACGCACCGATTGGGCGATAATCCTGCATACCATCTACATAAATATTTCTCCCGGAAGAGCTTACGATTCCAAATGCCTTATACATATTATTCTGCCCCCTTTACGCGTTTCGCTACAAGCTCAATGTGCTCACTGTCTGCGGCACCGACAACTGCACCTTTACCGATGCGGACACCGTCAGCTACAAGTGCACGCTGAACAACGGCACCCTCTTCTACAACAACACCCGGCATCAGTACACTGTCGATAATTCTGGCACCTGCACCAATCTTAACACCTGTAAAGAGAACGGAATGCTTAACTTCGCCCTGAACAACACAGCCCTGTGTGATATATGCATCTTTAACATCTGCTTCTGCGCTGATGTACTGTGGAAGTGCGGTAACATCTTCTGTATAAATCTTCCATGACGGATCACCCAGATCCAGTTCATTCTTGGAACTTAACAGATCCATGTTTGCTTCCCAGAGAGAGTCGATGGTACCAACATCTTTCCAGTATCCTTCAAATTTATATGCATAAAGAGTTCTGTTATCGTTAAGCATAGTAGGGATGATATCCTTACCGAAGTCATGGCTGGAATCTGGATTCTTGATATCAGCCATCAGCATCTTGCGGAGGAGTTTCCAGGTGAAGATATAGATACCCATGGATGCAAGGTTGCTCTTCGGATGCTCAGGTTTCTCTTCGAATTCTACGATACGTCCGGATTCATCAGTATTCATGATACCAAAACGGCTTGCCTCTTTCATCGGAACTCCGATAACTGCGATGGTTGCATCTGCCTTTGCTTCTTTGTGGGCTGCAAGCATCTTGTCATAGTTCATTTTATAAATATGGTCACCGGAAAGAACAAGAACGTATTCAGGATCAAATTTATCAATGAAATCAATATTCTGGGAGATTGCATCTGCAGTTCCGCGATATACATTCAGATTCTCATCTGCTTTCTCACGTGGAGGAAGAACGGAAACACCGCTGTTTTTAGCATCAAGACCCCAACGTCCGCCGGCTGCCACATAACTGTTCAGCTGGATTGATTCATACTGTGTAAGTACACCTACAACATCAACGCCACTGTTGGCGCAGTTGCTTAAAGGAAAGTCTACGATACGATATTTACCGCCGTATGAAACGGCCGGCTTTGCCACTTTATTGGTAAGATCATGCAGACGGCTGCCACGACCGCCGGCCAGGATCATGGCCAACATACTATTTTGTTTCATAATAGTGAACCCTCGCTTTCATTTGTTAGGTAATATTATACATTTTTTCCTGACATTTTTCCATAGGTTTCTGAAAAAAATATGTAAAAACTTTGCTATAAACTAAGTAAAATCGACGAAAAATTATACATTATATACAAATATCGAGACGAATCGCATGACAGGGGATTAAAGATATTTGTAAATTATGCTCATAACGTAGCCAAAATTCATTCCAGATTGCCTGCGGCAATGGAATTTTGGCTTGTA
>OHWZ01000427.1_pt1 | contig 12557 bp, 7 predicted proteins | sample 1579781 | NCBI WGS metagenome assembly OHWZ01 (sample SAMEA3882545, study PRJEB24775) | human gut metagenome | biome: human-associated habitat; feature: intestine environment; material: feces | place: Netherlands | collected 2009/2010 | reverse complement strand
CCGACACCGCCCAGTACGGCGACTACACCAACACCTGCATCGACGAGCACGTGCGTGAGCGCATGGAATACCACCTGAAGCGCATCCAGGACGGCTCCTTCGCCAAGGAGTTCATCGACGATCAGGACGCTGGCGCTCCGAAGTTCAAGCAGCTGCAGGAAGAATATGGCAACGTGCGCATCGAGACCGTCGGTCCGAAGCTGCGCGCCATGTTCTCTTGGAACAACGGCAAGGATGACGACGCCGACATGGCCACCTTCACCGGCAAGATCGCCCGTGGCTGAGTAACGTCTCGCATTCATTGCGATTAATCGCATTAACTGCGATTGAAGGCCGCCGCCCAAATTGGGTGGCGGTCTTTCGTTATGCCGGAACGTACGCAACCGTCGCACGCACGACGATATGCAAAAAGCGCCGTCCGCATGAAGCGGGCGACGCTTTCTAATTCGCTAAATAGCTTATGCAGCTAGCGAAGCAATCTCACTGAACCTGGGTACGAGCGATCTTGCCGTTGAAGGACTCGGCCATATCGGCATCGGCGTCCACCTGGTTGTTCCAGGAGAACATGGCGCGCAGCTTCGGGCCAACGGTCTCCAGGTGCGGGTGGCTGTACTCTTCCTGCAGCTTCTTGAACTTCGGAGCGCCAGCGGCCTGGTCATCCATGAACTCCTTGGCGAAGGAGCCGTCCTGGATGCGCTTGAGCTGGTACTGCATGCGCTTCTTGGTCTCCTCGGTGATGACCGTGGAGGTGTAGTCGCCGTACTGGGCGGTGTCGGAGCAGGACCAACGGGCCTTGTTCAGGCCACCCTCGTTCATGAGGTCGACGAGCATCTTCAGCTCGTGGCAGACCTCGAAGTAAGCGATCTCCGGCTGGTAGCCAGCCTCGGTCAGCACATCGAAGCCCATATCGCACAGGTGGTTGATGCCACCCATGAGGACATCCTGCTCGCCGAACAGATCGGTCTCGGTCTCCTCGGTGAAGGTGGTCTTGATGGCGCCTGCGCGCAGCGCGCCCAGAGCCTTGGCGTAAGCCAGGCACAGCGGCCAGGTCTTGCCATCCGGATCCTGCTCGACGGCCACGACGACCGGGACGCCACGGCCGTTGGCGTACTCACGACGCACGATGTGGCCCGGGCCCTTCGGGGCGACCATGAAGATCGGGTGGTCCTCGGACGGCTTGATGTAGCCGTAGTGGATGTTGAAACCGTGGGCGAAGGCCAGAGCAGCGCCCGGCTTCAGGTTCGGCTCGACGTCCTTCTTGTACACGGCGGCCTGGTACTGGTCAGGCAGCAGGATCATCACCACGTCGGCTTCGGCAACGGCGTCAGCGACGGACTTGACCTCGAGGCCCTGCTCCTTGGCATACTCCACGGACTTGGAGGTAGGACGCAGGCCGACGACGACGTCGACGCCGGAATCACGCAGGTTCAGCGCATGGGCGTGGCCCTGGGAACCGTAACCGAGGATGGCCACCTTCTTGCCATCGAACACGGACAGATCGGCGTCCTTTTCATACCAGATAGTTGCTGCCATAATTGGCGCTCCTTTATTGTTTTTTGCGATTCGGAACTTGCTTTTTCCGAACAAACTCGCTATTTTCTATTCTTTTTTCGGTTGTTATCACGGCGAGTGATTCCTAGGATGTTGCTCCCCCGGATTGTGTCCGAGGAACCACTCCGCCTCTCCTGCGGAACTGTTCTAGTACCGCTTTCTTTATGATGTCTGTTGGCGTTCACATAGTGGCTATATTCACGTCAAACGTTTTTTCTAAGGCTCCGAGCCACCCCAAGCGAAGCAGCCCGGCAAGCCGGTCGGCGTCACTTGGTGAAGTCGACGTTCTTCGTTTCCTTGCAGCTCAACACCGCGATGAGGCAGCACAGGGCCATCACACCGAGGTACAGGCCCACGGAATGCACGCCCCAATGATGGGACAGCCAAGTGGCGATGGTCGGCACGAAGGCCGCGCCGACGATGGCAGCCAGGTTGTAGCCGATGCCGGAGCCGGAGTAACGCACGTTCGCGTCGAACAGTTCCGGCAGGAAGGCGCCGATCGGACCGAACGCGGTACCCATCAGAGCGAAGCCGATGCACAGGAACAGCAGGTTGGTGGCGAAGTTGCGCTGACCGACGACCGCCGGGTCAAGCAGGAACGGGAACAGCAGGGCGAAGGCGATGAGGCAGCAGGAGGAGATGATGATCACGCGCTTGCGGCCGAACTTGTCGGCGTTCACGCAGGAGATCACGATGAACGCGGCGAACACGCAGACGGCGATCATCAGCATCAGCAGATACTCCTGGTTGGTGAAGCCCAGGTTGCCACCACCCTGCTCGACGGTCTTGGTGCCCCAAGCGAGGGACCAGGTTGCCAGCGTGTAGAACAGCGTGTAGGTGACGGCCACCAGGAACGTGGCCTGGATGACTTCCTTCCAGCTCTTCTTGAACACTTCGGTAAGCGGGGACTTGACGACCTTCTTCTGCTCCTGGGCCATACGGAAGATCGGGGTCTCCTCCATCTGGACGCGGACGACGAGGCCGACGATCACGAGGATGGAGGACAGCAGGAACGGCACGCGCCAGCCCCAGGCAAGCATCGCGTCATTGTCGTTGAAGGTCTCCAGCAGGAAGTAGGTGCCGTTCGACAGGAAGAAGCCGATCGGGGCGCCCAGCTCCGGGAAGGAGCCGTACAGCGCGCGCTTGTCTTCCGGAGCGTTCTCGGTGGCCACCAACGCGGCGCCGGACCATTCGCCGCCAAGGCCGATGCCCTGCACGAAGCGGCACAGGCACAGCACGGCGACGGCCGCGACACCCCATTGGTTGTAGGTCGGCAGGCAGCCGATCAGGAAGGTGGCAATGCCCATGGTGAGCAGGGAGACCACCAGCGTGGTCTTGCGGCCCATACGGTCGCCGAAGTGGCCGAACACCAACGAGCCCAGCGGACGGGCGATGAACGCGATGGCGAAGGTCAGCAGGCTGGCCAGCAGCGCGACGGTCGGATTGGTGGTGTCTCCGAAGAACACCTTCGGGAAATAATTCGCAGCGGCGGTGCCGTATGCGTAAAAGTCGTAGAACTCGATGGCGGTGCCGACCATGGATGCTGCGATCACGGTTTTGACCGAATCGCGGACCATCGCCTGCGCTTTGCCAGCGGCCGCTTCGACTGTACTCATTGATGTACTCCCTGTACGTCCTGTTACCGGTTCCCAACTTCCGCCGATAACGATGTTGTTTGTAGTTTTTCTGTTTTCTGTTGTGCGCTATGCCGGCCGGCTTCAAAAGGTTTTCGCTGCGTCTGCCTTGTGGGCTGCAACAAAAAGACCCCGCATCATGCAGGGCCATCAACGTGTGTGTTACGCGCGCCTCAAACCCTGCCTTCGTTGGCGAGGGATTGAAGCCGCTATGCTCGAATCAGTCCGCCAACGAAAGCGGAATAATAATTCGTGCGGACAGCAGTACGTGTGCGACCATTCCGTTCATCGTGGCGAACCTCCTTTCGCAAAGTCATTTCCCCGGGCGGGATTTCCGCTCGAACTAAGCCGTAAACATAGGCGCGTCCATCTCCCCTATCCACTAAAGGTTCACTATGTGGACGCGCCGTTTCGCTTTATTTTCCAATCATTGGCGATCTAGCACCGTCATAGTCGCCGTCATTGTTGCGATTTCAACCGCAATGTCAGCAGACCCGCCAACAGCATCGAAACAGTGGCGACAGCGAAGATCAGCACGGTGGCACCGGTCGCCACAATCACCGCGGCGCAGGCAGCGACGCCCAGTATCGTGCCGAACGTATTGGCCAGACTATAAGCGGCAAGCGATCGGCCCACGGAACGCACATCCGGCAGCATCGCAAGATCCAAGCTTTGGCTGGCGCCATCGAACACCACGTATGCGAAGCCGGCAAGCAGGGCGTACAGCGCAACCGCCAGGAAACCGTCGTCCATCAGCAACGGCAGCAGCGCAGCGACCATGAACAACACGGCGGACGCGACGGCCGGAATACGCAGATCGCCGAACAGGCTGACGATGCGGCCAAGCAGCAACGCCGCAATCAAAGCACCGACAAACGTACAGATGGCCATGACCACAACCACCGATCCGGCACCGGCAATGCCGAACAAACCGGCCTCATCGGTATTGCCGACGATATTCGGCGCCAGATACCACTGATATACGGCGATTCCGGCTGTGGCCGCAACGGCGAACATGCGGGCCGCGAATGCCACAGAAAACTTCGGCGCGTTCTGCGGCGGACGGTATTGCGAGAAGAAATCGCCTTTCTCAACATCCCTACGCGGCAGGTAGCTGCTGGCCCCTTCGAACGGCAGTACCAACAGCGTAACGACGGCCGCGACGACAAGCCAACCCGCGAATACCAGCATCGCGAAACCCGTAGTGCCATCCCAACCTTCGCCACCAGCATGCGGCGTCAGCGCAACAGCCACGGCGACGCCGACCAGCTGGCCAAGCGCCAGCCCCTTGCCGTGCCAGGAATCGGCGCGGTCGCGGAACTTGTCAGGCACACGTTCGCCGAACGCGGCGGCGAACGGTATGGCCGCCATCGCATACGCGGCCTGCGTGGCCAGCCAGAAGAACACGGCCCACGGGAGAAAATCGCATGCGGAAAGAATCGCCATGCAGATAGCCGCCAATACGCTGCCGCTGACGATCCATGGCGTACGGCGCCCGAACCGGCAGTAGGAATGGTCGGAACCGACGGCGATGCATGCGTTCAGCAGGAACGTCATGATGGCACCTGCGATGACGAGCATCGCCAAATCCGTGACGCGGTTGATTCCCGACAAACGGCTGACGGTTTGCGGAATGAGCACCGTGTTGAACGCCGCCATCGGAGCGGACAGCAGCATTGAGCCAAGCGCAAAACCCGCAACGAGCCGGTTGGCCTGCATTGCGGTCGGCTTGGTGCCGTCCGGAGCGGTCATCGGGTCGCGCAGGTCGAGGAAGGACGATTCGAGGTTCGGCACAGCCACGTCAAGATGCGCGGCCGCGGTTAGGGGCGCTCCACCTTCCGAGGCGATGCGCGCGGCCTGGGTTTCCGGACGCTCGTTGGACGCTTCCGGAATACGCGGATGCTGCTGCACCGACAGCCGGCGCATGGCCGCCTTCGCTTCGGGAGTCAGGGTCTTCTCATAATCGGGGCGATCGTCGATGCCCGGGCGGATGAACACCTGGCCGGGCAGCGGCTGCGGTTTGAATTCGTTATTCTGATTGTCTTCGGTCATATCTGCTGTTTTCTTGGCTTATCGCGTTTTCTGCTTGTCGCGTTTCATGTGCTTCGATACTCCACGCATGCGCCCGCCCGCTACGAGCGACACATACGAAAATCGCCCGGACGCATTGCTTCAGCGCATTCGGGCGATTCTTCAACGCAACTTACGATACCAACACGTGCGGCCACTGCCGTCCGCCCGACGAACGGGGTGCGACGAACCGGATGCGCGACCGCAAGGTGGAACGCAATCGCAAGGCCGTACGTAATCGCAAGAAAATACGTAATCGCAAGAAATTTTCCGTCAGGCGACGACAGGCGGATTGGCGATCAGATCGTCCGAACGGTGGTCTCCCGCGGAATCCTCCCATTCCAACATGGCGACCGGCGTAGTGTTGTCCACACCGAGACCGCGCTTCGGCTCGAACGTCAGCGTGGCCTGGCTGGTTTCGCCGCGCCAGGTGAAGCTGATGGACGTGTCGCCGTCGGTGGTGTACGAGAACGTGCCGTCGAACGCGTCGAGCTCGTTGCGGAACTTCGCGAGCGCGTTCAGCGCCTTGACCACCGGACGCTTGAGATTCTCGTCGATTTCCGCGGTGGAATAGTAATGGCGGTTGATGTCGCGGCCGTTGTTCGTCTTGCGCAACAGCTCCATGTCGTTCCTGCCGGCAAGCGCGCCGACATAGTAGACCTGCGGCACGCCCGGCAGGAAGAACTGCACCGCGCGGGCGGCGATGTAGTGCTGGTCGTTGCACCCGAGCGCCGAATAGTAGGTGCTGTTGACCTGGTAGAGGTCGAGATTGGATGCGGCGGCGCCAGTGGCTGCCTGGGATTCGCCGTGGGTGTTGGCGTGGATGGTGTTGACGAGGTTGTCCACGTCCTCATCCGGCACCAGGCCCTTGAGCGAGCGGTCGAGCTGGTCGGAGCCGATGTCGATCACGCCGATGCCGTCGTGCGTATCGAGCACGGTGACGGCGTTGTTCGGGCGTATGTCGGTCCAGTGGGCGACGGGCTCGACGTGGCCGGTGCTCAGCGCGTGCAGCAGCAGCGGAGGCAGGGCGAAGTCGTAGACGCGGTCCACCTTGGATGCGATTTCGACCTGCTTCTTGTAGTAGGAGTGCACTTCGATGAGGATTTCCAGACCGCGCTTGACGCCTTCCTCACGCAGACGGGAGATCAGCTTGAAGGTCTTCGGGGTCATGAAGCAGCTGGTGCCGGCTTCCTTGGCGCCATAGCCGACGGCGTCGAGGCGGATGTAGCTGACGTGAGAGGCGGCCATCTGGTCGAAAATCGACATGAGGTATTCCCAACCCTTGTCGGAATCGGTGTCGATGTCCACCTGCTGCGGGGTGAAGCTCACCCAGACCAAGCGCGTCTTGCCGGCGAACTTGTAGTGGGTGAACGGCAGGCCCGGACGCGGACGGTAGATGCCGGCCAGGTCCTCTTCGGTGGCGCCGTTCGGGAACACGGAGCTCATGGTGAGGAACATCGGATAGTATTCGGACTCCTCGCCCTTGGCCAGCACGTCCTGGAACTGCTTGGATTCCCAACTCATGTGGTTGACGATGGCGTCGACCATGATGTCGTGGGTCTTGGAGAGTTCGGCGACGTCGTCCCAGCTGCCGAGACGTTCGTCGACCTTGGTGTGATCGATCGGGTCGAAGCCTGCGTCGGCGCCGTCGAACGGGGTGAAGAACGGCAGGATGTGAACGCCGTCGTACACGCCGTCGAAGCGGGTGCGCAGGATGTCGGTCATCGACTTGATGGTGCCGTCGCCAAGGCGGTCGGCGTAAGTGATGAGCTGCACCTTGTTTTTCATGGAGCCTCCTTCGGTTCCAAAAAGTCGTTGCGAGATTCTTTGCGGGAGTCCTTACGGCCATTCCCACGGTTGTGTCGAACCGGTTCGATATTACCGCAAAATGGGGCTCGACACCAAAACCGCAACCGGTGTTCGGGCGTGTCGAACCGGCTTTCGGCCGAATCGCGGCGCATGTCTCCGGCGCCCGATTCGAAAGCGACGGACATGCGGGGGCAGCCGCGAGCGCAGGGCCCTCAGCCTTGGGCACAGGACTTCAGCTGCGGGCGCAGTCCGTAAGCTGGCCGACCTGCTTAAAGTAGCGGTCGGGTTCGAGGCCGTCGACGGTCGCCACGTTCGTCATATGCACGCCGTCGAGGCCGCCGTATTCGACGATCACGTCCAGCACGCGCTCCTGCCACGTCGGCTCAAGATACGGGTCGACGGCACTGCGACCCAACGCGCGCATCGCACAGACAAGCGCGTGCGCGCCCCAATTCGACGTGCCGGCCACCACCAGCTGGTCGGTCGGCACCGTGCAGGCGATGTTCTCGCCGTGGTCGACCACCCCTTCGATGGCGTAGTCCTCCACACGGCCCATGCCGATCTCGTTGCCGCCGTCGCCCACGCCGATCGTGTGCAGGCCGAGCAGCGTGAGCTGGCTCAGCGGCGCGGTCCATTCGGCGATGTCGATGCCGCGCATGTTGTGCGGGCTGCCGTCGCGCGCCGGGCCGACGCGTTCGATGTAGACGAGCGTATCGATATGTTCGGTTTTGGCAAGGTCGATGACGCCGTTGAGCCAGGCGTCAAAACCGCCCTTGGGATTGGCATTCGGCGCGATCAGCACGTGGTCGTCCGGCAGGAAACCCAATGCGGACGGGCGAATCACCGGCGCGCAGCATTCGTCGCTGACCAGCCATGCGTCGCCGCCAATCGCACGCAACGCCATGCATACTTCCAGCGCACCCAACGGGCCGTCCGTTTCCGCAGCGGGTTGCGCGGCCTTCGGAATGTAGAAGCCGGTGACCACCAGCGCGCGGGCAGGCCGACCTTCCTTGCTGCCCGACAAGTGGCGTGCGGCTCGGAACAAATCGCCACGCGAATACGTCATCAACGTTTCGGAACCGCGTCCGACGTCGGCTCCCGCCATGCGTGCGATACGCGCGATTTTCGGATAATACCGCCAATCCAGCATGCTCATGTTGCGTTCCTTCCGTGGTCTGGGTTTTGTTTTTGCGATTGCGATGCGTTGCGTGTAAGGGGCGTGCGGTTCACCCGACGGCCGGCAGCCGTGTCAGCCGGCCGCCGCGTTAACTGATGGCGCCGAGGGGGTCGCCGTATTGCGCGGTGTCGCCGACCTGCGCCGATCGGTGCAGTATGCCGGCAACGGGGGCGGTGATTTCGGTTTCCATCTTCATCGCCTCTAGTACGACGATCGGCTCGTTTTCCTCAACGTGCGCGCCGTCATCGGCGAGCCAGCGGACGACCGTGCCGGTGATGGTCGATTCGATAGGGGTGTCTTGGGTGCTTGCGATATCCGAGTTTGCGGCGGTCTGCGTGCCCGATCCTGCTGGAACGGACTTTTGATAGGCGTTCAGCAGGGCTTGGATGACCGATTCGCCAGAATCGGACGTGAGGGCAGGGTCCCCCGTTGCGCCGGCTCCAGCCAATCCAGCCAGCCCCGCGCCCAGCGCGGCGACGGAGGCGAGCGAAGCGGGCAGGCCCAATCGCACGCGTTTGCCATCGACCTCGACCCAGCTTTCCACCGGTTCAGGCGCTGCGGCCCGGCGACCCGGTTTGCCGTCGGCCAGCGTGCGCACGTCCACGGAAGGCAGGAATTCCTCTTCGATCCAGCGCGTGTAGACGCCGAAATCGCCGTCCGTCGCCACGAAAGCTGGCTGTTCGAGCACGGCCTGGTCGAATTTGCGGACCGTTGGCACGCCGGCAATCGCCAGCTCATCCAATGCGTGGCGGGCGCGCGTCAGACAGGCCGAACGCGACGGCGCGGAGACGATCAGTTTGGCGATCATCGAATCGAACTGCCCCGGAATCGCGCCGCCTTGCGCAACGCCGGAATCGAAGCGGATGCCCGGTCCGGTCGGCACGTTCAGCCGCTCGACGATGCCGGGGAACGGTACGAAACCAAGGGATGGATCCTCCGCGTTGATGCGGAACTCGATCGCATGCCCATGCGGAACGGGGGTGCCGTGTTCCAAGCCGGGAATGTCGGTGACATGCGCGCCTTCGGCGATCGCCAGCTGAGCGGCCACCAGATCGACGCCCGTCACCTCTTCTGTGACGGGGTGTTCGACCTGAATGCGCGTGTTGACTTCCATGAACGACATCGTGCCGTCCGGATCGACCAGAAACTCAACGGTTCCGGCGCTTTCGTAGTGCGCACGGGAGCAGATGGCGACGGCCGCGTCTTCCAGCGCCCGGGTGGTTTCAGGGGGTAGGAACGGCGCTGGTGCCTCTTCGATGAGTTTCTGATTGCGGCGCTGCAGCGAGCAGTCGCGCGTGCCGACGGCCACAACGTTGCCCGCGCCGTCGCCGAGGATCTGCACTTCGACGTGGCGCGGGCGGGCGAGGAATCGTTCGATGAAGCAGTCGCCGTTGCCGAACGCCAGCTCGGCCTCGTGCGTGGCGGATACGAACGCCTCGCGCACGTCTTCCAGCCGGTGCACCACTTTCAGACCTCGACCGCCACCCCCGTAGACGGCTTTGATGGCCAGTGGCAGGCCGTGTTCCTTGGCGAACGTGATGACTTCGGCGGGGTCGTGCACCGGTTCCGTGGTGCCGGGGGCCATGGGCGCGCCGACTTCGGCCGCGATGCGGCGCGCTTCGACTTTCGAGCCGAGCGCGCAGATGGTGGCGGGCTGCGGACCGATCCACGTCATGCCGGCGTCGATGACCGCCTGCGCGAATTCCGCGTTTTCGGCAAGGAAACCGTACCCGGGGTGGACGGCGTCGACATGCGCCTTGTGCGCGGTTTCCACGATGGCCGCGATGTTGAGATACGTGCTTTGCGCGTCGGATCCGCCCAGTGCGTAGGCCTCGTCGGCGGCGTGCACGAACAGCGCGTCCGCGTCGGGGTCGGCATAGGCGGCGATGGCGATGCGGCCGGTGTCATGGCAGGCGTGGATGACGCGCATGGCGATCTCGCCACGGTTGGCGATGAGGATGCGCCGTAGTTTCGGGGTTGCGGGCGATGACGACGACAATGATGGCGACGGGGATGGGAGCGCCGTTGCGGATGGTGCAGTCGATGCGGATGGCATTATCGAACCTCCTTGGTGGGGTACGCAGGTTGCGGAGTAGACGTGGCATGGGCGGAAACGACGTGGAAGCGGACGCATGCGCCTGGTGGCAACTGCCCGGCCATGTCCAACGATTCCGGTTCAAGCACGGCGATTACCGGATATCCGCCGGTTACAGGCTGGTCGCGCAGAAAAATGACCGGTTGTCCGCTGGTCGGCACTTCGATTGCGCCGGATGGCGTGGCCTCGCTGGCCAGTTCGCGCGTGTCGGTGCGTTCCACGGGTGCCGCTCCCGAAAGTCGCAGGCCAACACGGTTCGACTGCGCGGTCACTGTCCACGTTTGCGTCAGGAATGCGGACAGGCCGGCTGCGGTGAACCAGTCGTCGCGCGGCCCCAATCGCACGTATAAATCCGTAGGTCTGCCGGGTTTCGGCAGGTCGGTCGGCCATGGCTGCGGCAGGCCGACGCCGGCATCGCACGCCGTGGACGCGGTACGTATGGCGAGCCGCTGTTTGGCTGCGATCGGGCGCGGGCCGATGCCGCTCATCGTGTCCGTTGCAGCCGAACCGAGGGTTGTCGCGACGCCGAAACCGCCGCGTACGGCCACATAATCGCGCAGGCCGCTGGTCGGCGGGGCGATTGACAGCACGTCCCCGTCACGCAGCAGAACCGGTTGTTGCATGGCGATTGTGGTGCGGTCGGCGGCATCGTTCGATGCGTTCAAGACGGTCCGGCCACTGCATCCACCGGGGGAATTTGGGGTGAACGTGCCGTTTGAGCCGCCTTGACTATCTTGCGATTGCCGGCTTCCGGTAATCGTCACATCCGCCGAAGCGCCCGTCACCGCCACGACCACACTGCCGATGGCACGCATGCGCACGCCACCACCGGTGATTTCCAACACGGGGGTATTAGCGGGGTTGCCGACCAGTGCGTTGGCCAAGTGGGAAGACGTGCGATCGGCGGCGCCGGAACCGGTCACGCCCATGTTCGCGGCGACACGGCCATCATCTTGGAAGGTGGTGAGCAGGCCCGAGCGGAGGACTTCGAGAGCCGGAGTCGAGGCCGAGACGGACATGGAATCTGGCGCCTGCGAAACTTGAACGGAATCGGACACAGAGGCAGAAACAGAATCCGAACCGCCGGAAACGGCGTCACGCACGGGCGTAAAACGCACGGTGTCGCCGGGCTGCAACAGCGCGGGCGGGTCGGCCCGCTCGTCCCACATCGGCGTTTCCGTGTGGCCCAGCAACTGCCAGCCGCCCGAGCTGACGCGCGGATACACGCCGGAAAACGTGCCGGCAAGCCCCACCGCGCCCGCGGGCACGCTCAGCCGTGGCACTTTGCGGCGTGGCACATCGAATATCGGGTCGCCGCCGGTCAGGTATGCGAAACCGGGCGCGAAGCCGACGAACGCCACGGACCAGGCGGTATCGCAATGCCGGCGCACAACCTCGTCAACGGAGATGCCCAGCAGGTCGGCTACGTCCGCCATATCCTCGCCATCGTAAATCACCGGAATTTCAACGATTCGGGAATGCCGTTCCATGTCGGCGGCAACGTTCAGCGCGCGAATCGCGGCGGTCAGTTCGACACGCGACGAAAGCAGCGGATCGAAGGCGACGTAGACGGTGCGCGCAGCGGGAATGAGTTGTTTCACGCCGGCGAAAACGGAGGTCGTGCTCGGCTGTGCGGCCCGCTCGGGCGATTCCGCAGTTTGTTCCACGGCATGTTTCACGGCGCTCTGCAACGCGGCGAACACCCGCAGGGTCTCGTCCAAATCGGCGAGCTCCACGAGTATGCCGTCCGCGCCACAGGTCAGGAATCGCATATCGCCACCGCCTTAATCCCGCGCGGCCGATGCGGCTGCGTCGCCTGCGAACGCGCGTATCGCAACGCCTTCCGACTCCAAGCGGGCGCGGACGGCACGCGCCATCGCCACAGCCGAGGGCGAATCGCCATGCACACAGACGGAATCGGCGTTGAGCGGCACCACGGTGCCGTCGATTGCCACCACCTCATGCTCGCACACCATGCGCAGCACGCGCGCCGCCACTTCGGCCGGATCGGCGATCACTGCATCCGGCAAACGGCGCGACACCAGCGTGCCGTCCGCGTTGTACGCGCGGTCGGCGAACGCCTCGTGGAACACACGAAGCCCGGCCTGCGCGGCCAGGCGGCCGACCACGGCGCCCGGCTGCGTCAGTATCGCCAGCGATTCGTCCACGCTGCGGATAGCCTCGACCACGGCGGCGGCCTGCGCTTCGTCGCGGACGATCC
>OHWZ01000421.1_pt1 | contig 12868 bp, 13 predicted proteins | sample 1579781 | NCBI WGS metagenome assembly OHWZ01 (sample SAMEA3882545, study PRJEB24775) | human gut metagenome | biome: human-associated habitat; feature: intestine environment; material: feces | place: Netherlands | collected 2009/2010 | reverse complement strand
TTTTGGTCAGAATTTTATCATCTTCATAGCGTTTGCAGGCTTCTAACTGCTCGTCCATAAAGGTCGTGACCTGATCCATATATAAACCGATATTTGGAATGTCTTCCGTTTTGATGTAATCGATTGAAACCAGTTTCTTCTGCAGTGCAGCAAGAAATTCTTTTACTTCGTTGTCCATATTTTCACCTCATATCACATTATATAGTAATAAAAACTAGATGACAAGGCATTTTCATGCTTTTTTCAAAAAACAAAAGAATGTATGTTCTATTCGGACTATCTATGATATAATGAGACACACGAATAATGAATTATGGAAAGAGACGGAGAAACGATATGAGCTTATTAGATGCACTGAACGAACCACAGCGGCAGGCTGTGATGGCAACCGACGGACCGCTTCTGATTCTGGCAGGTGCCGGGTCCGGAAAAACCAGAGTATTGACACATCGTACGGCATATCTGATTGAGGAATGCGGGGTTAATCCCTACAATATCATGGCAATCACGTTTACCAATAAAGCGGCAGGGGAGATGCGGGAGCGTATTGACCAGATGGTGGGATATGGTTCGGAAAGTATCTGGGTGTGCACATTCCATTCCACCTGTGTGCGTATTTTGCGCAGATATATTGACAGGCTGGGGTTTGGCACCAATTTTACCATCTACGATTCCGATGATCAGAAATCGATACGAAAATGTACAAAGAGAAAATGTTTCTTTCTGCTATTTCCTCCGCAAAAGATGAGCTGATCGATCCGATCGAATTTGAGACGCGCGCAGCAGGCGATTATGTGAAACGGAAACAGGCCCAGGTTTACCGGGAATATCAGCAGGCGTTAAAGCAGAATAATGCATTGGATTTTGATGATCTGATCATGAAAACCGTGGAACTGTTCAAACTGGACAAAGAGGTGCTTGCCTCGTATCAGGATCGTTTCCGCTATATTATGGTGGATGAGTATCAGGATACCAATACCGCACAGTTTGAACTGATCCGTCTGCTGGCTTTAAAATACCAGAATCTTTGTGTTGTAGGTGATGATGATCAGTCTATCTATAAGTTCCGGGGAGCGAATATCTACAATATTCTGAATTTTGAACATCATTTTCCGGATGCCACAGTGATCAAACTGGAGCAGAATTACCGGAGCACGCAAAATATTCTGGATGCAGCCAATGCTGTGATTGCCAACAATCAGGGGCGAAAGGAAAAACGTCTGTGGACGGACAATGGAGCCGGGGACAAGATCACCTTTGAGCAGCTGGATACGGCGGCAGAGGAAGCGGATTTTGTGGCAAGGGATATTGCCCGGCGGGTACGCAAAGGAGAGTATCAGTATAAAGACTGTGCCATTCTCTATCGTACCAATGCACAGTCCCGTCTCTTTGAGGAACGTTTTATTACAGCAAATATTCCATATAAAATTTTTGGCGGCGTAAATTTCTACGCCCGTAAGGAAGTGAAGGATCTGCTGGCATATTTAAAGACCATCGACAATGGGCAGGATGATCTGGCGGTGCGGCGTATCATCAATATCCCAAAACGTGGAATTGGTGCGGCATCGATCAACAAAGTGGCATTGTATGCCCAGGAGCAGGAGATCAGTTTTTATGATGCGCTCTGTGTGGCAGAACAGGTACCGGGGCTGGGCAAAGCGGCAGCAAAGATCCGGCCGTTTGTGTTGTTTATCCAATCTATGAAAGCAAAGGCAAAGCTGCTTTCCGTGGCAGATCTGCTGCAGGAAGTTATTGAAACGACCGGTTATGTCAGAGAACTCGAAGCAGAGGGAACGGATGAGGCAGAGGCAAGAATCGAAAATATTGACGAATTGATCAGCAAAGCTGTGGATTATGCGGAGGGGGAAGAAGCTCCGACCTTAAACGGCTTTCTGGAAAATGTCGCTCTGGTTGCGGATATTGACAGTTTTGACGAAAACAGTGACTATGTGGTACTTATGACTTTACATAGTGCGAAAGGACTTGAATTTCCGAATGTCTATCTGGCAGGACTTGAGGACGGACTGTTTCCGAGTTATATGTCTATTACGAGTGATAACTCCCAGGCCGAGATCGAGGAAGAACGGCGTCTGGCATATGTGGGAATTACCCGTGCAAAGAAAAATCTGACAATCACTTCCGCGCGTGTGCGCATGGTGCGGGGGCAGACACAGTATGGAAAAGTATCCCGTTTTGTCAGGGAAATTCCGCCGGAACTTCTTTCCGGAAAGATTTATGAGCCAAAGACAAAGGAAGAACCCATCGAACAGTCCACATTTCAGAAGGCGCGTAAGGTATTCCGGACGGTGCCGAGTTATGGTGGAAGCGGGTATGGAAAAGAAGTGGGAGAGGGATATGGATCGACCTTCCATTCCTCCAAAGCCACAAAACCGGTATATACAAAGGTGGAAAACCAGCGTGATTTTGGTTCCGCGGGTGGAGCATTGTCCTATCAGGTGGGAGATCGTGTCCGCCACATCAAATTTGGCGATGGAGAAGTCATGGCAATTGTTTCCGGGGGCAGGGACTATGAAGTGACCGTAGATTTCGACAAAGTCGGAACAAAGAAGATGTTTGCAAGCTTTGCAAAATTAAAAAAGATATGATAAATTTTTTATAAACGCAAATTTTTCATAGGAAAACAGGGAAAGATATGCTATAATGGATGTAATTAAAAATGCAGGAAGGAGAAGTGCCATCATGAGTAAAGTAGAAGATATTTTAGCATCTACCAAAGTGGGGGATGTTTTGGATGCAGCAAAGCTTAATAAGTTTTTGAAGAGACAGGAAGAAGAGGAGAAGAAACCTTCCAAATTCGTGATTGTATTCGCCGTGATTGGAATCGTTGTCGCAGTTGCAGCAGCAATCTATGGAATTTATCGTTTCTTTACACCGGATTATCTGGATGATTTTGAGGACGATTTTGAAGATGAGTTCGACAATGACTTCTTCGAGGATGAGGATGATGAGCCGGCTGCAGAGTCTAAGGATGCTTCCGCAGACAAGACAGAGGACTAATCATTGTCGGAAGCGTGAGAACTTTCAGGCAGTTTGAGCGGTGCGCAGAAAAAGAAAACCGAACGAAGAAAGAAGGGACTGCAGTTGTGTAGTCCCTTCTTTCTGTAAGAAAATAAGATTCAGAATAATGAATGAGGAGTAAAAGAATGAAAAAAGGGCAGATTGCAGAAGGAAACGTAACAACCGTAGAATTCCCGAACAAAGGGATTGTGATGACAGACGAGGGAGAACGCGTCATCGTCAAGAATACCATTCCGGGACAGCGTGTTTCCTTTGCAGTAAATAAGGTACGAAAAGGAAAAGCGGAAGGACGGCTTCTGGAAACCGTGAAGAAATCGCCACGGGAGACCGCAGATACCTGCCGGCATTTCGGACAGTGCGGAGGATGTACGTATCAGAGTCTGCCTTATGAAGAACAGTTAAAGATCAAGGAGACACAGGTACGCGGCATGATAGAGCAGGCGATCGGGGATGCCTGTGCTTATGAGTTTCTGCCAATCAGACACAGTCCGCGTGTGCTTGCTTACCGTAACAAAATGGAATTTTCATTTGGAGATGAATACAAGGACGGACCGCTGGCACTTGGAATGCACAAGCGCGGCAGTTTTTACGATATTGTAACGGTAGAGGACTGCCGGATCGTGGATGGCGATTTCCGTGCGATTCTCATGGCAACGCTCGCTTATTTCAGGGAGCAGGAAATCTTCTTCTATCACAGACTGCGTCATACCGGGTATCTGCGCCATCTTCTTGTGCGAAAGGCAGTAAAGACCGGAGAGATTTTAGTTGATCTGATCACTACGACGCAGGATTGGAGAAATGTACAGGAGCAGGAGCCGGACGAGCGTGCAAAGATAGAGGCTGCATTGCTGGAAAAGCAGGGCAGATGTCCACATGCCGGAACGGTAAACGAAGAAAAAGAAAAGCAGCTTTTAGCCGGATGGAAAGATGTACTTCTGGCACTTTCCCTGGAAGGAACCTTAAAAGGAGTACTCCACACAAAAAATGACAGCGTGGCGGATGTCGTAAAAAACGAAGGAACGGAAGTACTTTTCGGACAGGATTATTTTTATGAGGAGCTGTTGGGACTGCGTTTTCAGATTTCACCGTTTTCTTTTTTCCAGACAAACTCTCTCGGAGCAGAAGTGCTTTATTCCACAGCCCGCGAATTTATCCTCGGGGATAATCCGGACATGCTGGCAGACAAGACCGTTTATGATCTGTACAGCGGTACCGGTACGATCGCACAGATGCTCGCTCCGGTCTGCAAAAAAGTTGTGGGCGTGGAGATCATCGAGGAAGCGGTAGAGGCGGCAAAAGAGAATGCGGCACTCAATCATCTGGACAACTGTGAATTTTTGGCGGGTGACGTCTTAAAGGTGCTCGATACGATTGAGGAACGGCCGGATTATATTGTGCTCGATCCACCGAGAGATGGTATTCATCCGAAGGCATTGGAAAAGATTATCAATTATGGTGTGGATCATATGATTTATATTTCGTGTAAGCCGACGAGTCTGGCGCGGGATCTGGAGGTGCTGCTGGCGCGGGGGTATGTCGTGGATAAGGTGCAGTGTGTGGATATGTTTCCGAATACCGTGCATGTGGAGACGGTAGTCAAATTATCCCTCAAAAAAGATACACCTAAGATTGAGGTTACAATGGAGCCTGATGAAGAGAGTAATTATACACCAGAGGAAAAGGCTACTTATTCAAAGATTAAGGAATATGTGAAGGAAAAGTATGGTGTGAATGTGCATACTTCTTATATTGCACAGGTAAAGCGGATGTGTGGTCTGGACATGGGTGAGAATTATAATAAGTCCAAGAAAGAGAATCCAGAGGTAAAGCAGTGTCCGCAGGAGAAGGTGGAGTATATTAAGGATGCGTTGAGGTATTTTAAATTGATTTAGTAAAATTGATCGTGTGTCACGGCAATATCAATAGATACTCCCGCAAAGCCTGTAAATAAGCCATTCCTTAGCTGAAAAAGTGCTCTACTACACACTTACTACACGTTTTTTAGAGAAATAGGTAGGTATGATTAGATTAAATGGATAATTGACAATATGGTATATGTGCCATATAATAACTACAAAGGAGATTGCATGGCGGACTTTAAATTGATTGCATATGAAAAAGAAAATGGAGAAGTTCCTGTAGAGGAATTTCTTGACTCTGTTAATCCTAAGATGAGAGCTAAGATATATGGTTTGATGGGAATTTTGCAGGAAAAAGGAAATATGCTTAGGGAACCATATAGCAAGCATCTGGAAGATGGTATTTTTGAATTGCGATGCAAATTCGGAAGCGATATTACCAGAGTATTATATTTTTTCTATTATGAGGGAAAAATTATAATGACGAATGGTTTTGTTAAGAAAACACAGAAAACTCCCAAAGAGGAGATACAGATTGCAAAAGATAGAAGAAAAGATTTCATAGAAAGGGTGATGAAGAATGAGAACATTTGATGATATGCTTTCTAATCAGTTGAAGGATGAAGAATTTAGAAAAGAGTATGAAGCGATTCAGCCAGAGATGGATGTTATCAGAGCTATCGTAGATGCAAGAACATCACAGAATCTTACACAGAAAGAACTTGCGGAGCGTACTGGTATTAATCAGGCTGATATTAGTAAGCTTGAAAATGGAACAAGAAATCCTTCTGTCAATTTACTGAAAAGATTAGCGGATGGTATGGGAATGGCTCTTAAGATTGAGTTTGTACCGAAACAGAAAGCGTAATTATGTGACCTCACTGGATTTTGTCTGGTGAGGTTGTTTTATCAAGTTATATTAATGTATGATGAAAAAGATTATCTTATAAAATAGAAAGAATGTAAATTGATAAGAGATAATGGCAGAATAGATATATTTGCATAGGAGAACTAATTATGATAGCTAAAGATATTATTGCAATTGCAACATCAATAATTATAAGTGTGGGTGGCTCTGGAGTAATAATATGTGCATTAGCAAATTTTATTTCAGAGAGAATTGCAAAACGTATTGATGGAAAATATCAGCAGAGATTTGAGCAAGAATTTGAAAAGTACAAAAGTATAATGGAACATCGTAGATATATATCAAAAACTCAATTTGATAATGAATACCAGATATATAAACAACTATCAAAAGCATTTTTCTCTGTAGCAGTTAAGTTATCATCATTTGCATATAAGAGAATAGGCAATCGTATTATTTCTATTGAAGAAGATGATATAATTTCTATGGAAGAAGTTAGTAGAATACTGCTCAAAATTTGCTTTTTGAAAATGCACCATTTATTCCTGAGGAAATATATAATGAATATCTTGCGTTAAATGAGCTGGCAAATACCTTGTTTTGGGGAATTATTGCTAGAATAAAGGAATATGAAGCAGAATGCGTGGAAATTAATAAAATTATAACAGAAGATGAAATTGGTATGTCAGAAGATTTCCAAAATAGGTTGAATGATGTTAATAAAAAAGTAAGAAAATATTTAGAAACATTAACGATTATTGCTGATTAATATTAAGGAAGGTGGAAATACACCTTCTTTTTTTATACCCATTTTTTAAGTAGGTGGTGCCAAAAAACATACAAAAATACTGGGACGTTTCGTAAAGGGATGTCTATACATTTCGGGACTGTTTATCAGTCCTTTTTTAGTAGTTTCAAAAAGTACACATTTGGTGTATATTTAAAGCGTGGAAAGCTCCTTCGGGAGCTTTTTGCTGTTTATAAGGTAAGCGATGAATAACATACCGTTCCAAATTTAATTGAAGATTTGGGATAATACAGTCAATAAACAGTAAACGACTACTTTATCTATTTTCAGATCTGGATGCGGACGTATCATTCTTCTTTTCTTAAGCAAAGGTAGCCGTTTACGGTGTTTAACTACTTTAGCTAACAGGAGGAGCAGCTTATGCGTAATAAGAGAAGAACAGACGAAGAATGGCTGTCATTGATTCAGCAATGTCGCAGCAGTGGATTTTCTGACCATGTCTGGTGTGAGCAGAATGATATCTCTATCAATACGTTTTATAATACTGTCACAAGGCTGAGAAAGAAATCATGTATGATTCCGGAGACAGACAGGCTAATCGTGGATGCCACACATGAGATCGTACCACTTTCCATTACAGAAGAATCGCATATACCGATATCGAATCCAGTCAGACTGCTGTCAACAGATGCAACATCAGAAGGCGAAGCACTGACAGTTATCATAAACGGCTGTAAAGTTGCAATCAATAATCATGCAGGCAGGGATGTGATCTATCATACGATATCTGCCCTGTGGAAACTTTGATCGGTGATCTGCCCAGAGTACAGAAAATCTATCTGGTTACAGGAAGGACTGATATGAGAAAATCCTTTGACGGACTCATGGCAGTCATCCGTGACAATTTCCAGATGGATCCGTTCTCCAATGCGGTCTTTCTGTTCTGTGGACGCAAAAAGAATACGATGAAAGCCCTCTATTTTGACCGGGATGGATTTGTACTCCTGCAGAAGCGCCTGGACAATGGAAAATTCCAATGGCCGCGCAATGCTTCAGAAGTCAGACCCCTGACAAGGCAGGAATTCCGCTGGCTGATGGAAGGACTTTCCATTGACCAGCCGAAAGCGATACAGCCTGCGAAAGACAGGGATTACTGATTTGTGCAATATGTAGATTTTGAAAAATTTTTCTACAGCCGGAGCAGGCTGTTGGCGAAAGATATCCACAGATGTGAAATCATGGGGTGCGTTGTCCGGGGATAGTTGAGCATGACATCATCATGATGTGCATAACTTTACGGAAAATCCCGGAAACTGGCTGATTTTGAGAAAAAAAGGAACTATCTGGCTTTCGGCATAATGCCAGTCTGATTTTGGACGGCATTTGCAACCATGCCTTCCTTTTCGTACAATAAAGGTAACGAAAAAAGAGGGAGGGATTCACCGTGGATTCAAAGGGACAGGACATACTTTTTAACAGTGAGATGAAGCAGAAGGACCTTATGATCCAGATGCTTTCTGAACGGTTAGATGAAAAAGACGAAACCATCACAGAACTGAAGGAAACCATCAATGACCTGAAAGATACAATTGCCGGTCTCAGGGAAACACTGGATGAATTCCAGCGGAAACTCTTTGGTACAGGCAGTGAGAAGACAAAACAGGATAAGAAAACGGAAGAAACTGTGACAACAATCGTCAAAAGCCACAAACGGACAACACGCAAAGCGAAAGCAACACGTGAAGACCAGTATGGAAATCTTCCGATCCATAAGGAAGTCATCCCCCTGCCGGAAGAAGATAAGTATTGTCCTTATTGTAATTCCAAGATGGAGTATGTGACGGAAATGTTTGTCCGTGAAGAACTACGGATCACCCCGGCAAAGGTGGAACGAATCCACTATTATCAGGAGAAATGGCAGTGCCCGGAATGCAGAAAAGATGGTGACGGGACATTTGCTGAATCCAGGATACCTACAGCATTGATTCCACACAGCCCGGCTTCCCCATCCATGGTCGCATATGTTGCAATGGAAAAGATCGGCATGGCAATGCCTTACTATCGTCAGGAATTTCTGATGAACCAGTTGGGATTTACCCTGCCACGGGAAACCATGGCGAACTGGATCATTTATACGGCAGAAAACTATTTCTATCTGATCTATGACCGGCTACATGAAGAACTTTTAAAGCGGGACCTGGTACATGCAGATGAGACAATATGTCAGGTGCTGCGGGAAAAGGGACGTACGGCGGAACAGACCTCTTATATGTGGTTATATACAACCGGAAATGATGGTCTTACACCGATTGTCCTTTATGATTACCAGCCAAGCCGGAAAGGATCCTGTGTGCAGGAATTTCTGGAAGGATTCCATGGAATGGTACAGTGTGACGGATATCAGGGTTACAACAGGCTTGAAGATGTCATACTGGTCTGCTGCCTTGCACATGCAAGACGTAAGTTCTTTGAAGCAGTCCCGGCAGCAAGACGTAAAAAGCTGAAACTTCTGGATGTGAACTCTGATGAAGCGATCGAGGATACCGGTCTTCCGGATGAAGAGAAGCTGGAACAGCTGCTCCCGGCAGAAATTGGACTGCTGTATTGCAATAAGCTCTTCTACCTGGAGCGCACATTAAAAGAACTGGAGGCAGAAGAACGAAAACAACAAAGAACCGTTCTGGAACAGCCTGTATGGGAACAGTTCTGGAACTGGCTTGGCACACTGCATCCAACTGGCGGAAGCAAGCTTGGGAAAGCGGTGAACTATGCCCAAAATCATCATGATACCTTGATGAACTATATGATAGATGGCCGGTGTGAAATTTCAAACAACCGTGCGGAACGGAAAGCCAAAAGTTATGCCGTTGGGCGGAAAGCCTTCCTGTTCCATACATCAGAAGCAGGAGCTGGGGCAAGTGCGGTAATGTACAGCATTGTGGAAACGGCAAAAGCAAACAATCTGAATATTTTCCAATATCTCTATATGGTACTGCTGTATATGCCGGATTATATGAACTCGTCCGCAGGTATAGAACAGCTGATGCCATGGAGTGAATTTATCAAAGAGCAGTGTTCGGGGATCATTGATGTGGAATCCAATGTCCCGGAAAACAGAATTCCACTGCCATGTAGATAGCAGGGAAAACCTAAAGTAAATGGTAGTCGTTTACTGTTTTGGGTAGGCGGTGTGTTATTCATCGCTTACGAAAATCAAATAAGAATGGAGGTTTACCATGAGAAAATATAAATTGATTTCCGCACTGGCAGAGGAAACAGCAAAAGAAGTCGTGCGGAATGAAGAAAACTGGAGGAGATACCTAAATACTGCTTCCGGACTGTATAAATATTCGTTCAAGGAACAGCTTTTAATCTATGCTCAAAGACCGGATGCAACCGCCTGTGCTTCCATAGAGATATGGAATGAAAAGATGCACTGCTGGGTAAACAAAGGTGCAAAGGGCATTGCGCTGATTGATGAGGATAGTTTTTCCGGTTTGAAATATGTCTTTGATATTTCAGATGTGCATAAGGCAAGAAGAATCGGACAATTCCCTAACCTCTGGGAAATGCGTGAGGAACACATGGAATCGGTGATTTCCCGTTTGGAAAAGATTTATGGGGACACCGACAGGGAAGCCGGGTTTGTGGGACGTATCCGGGAGATTGCCGGACGGATTGCAGAGGACTGTTATAAAGAGCTTGCTTCGGATATGGAATACTTAAAGGAACATTGCTTTTCTGAAAAATGAATATGGTACGGGTGGCAGCTCCCATGCACTTCCGGGAAGTGACAGAGCGCACGAGGATCACGATGCCAAAGGTATAGGCAACCGTACCTATACGGACAAAAAGGAAGCGGGTTCGGCGTTGATTGATATGTGCCGGAGTGCCAAACAGCCAAACATGGCAGTTACAATCGGGGAATATCAGGGCTTTAAGATGAGCGTGTCCTTCGATTCGTTTTTCTCCAAGTTTACGATCAGCTTAAAAGGAAGCTTGAGCCATGAGGTGGAAATCGGAGCCGATTCCCTTGGAAATCTGCAAAGACTTTCCAATGCGTTAGAGGGAATGACCGGAAAAATGACAGACGTGGAGCAGAAGCTTTCCAACGTGGAACATCAGATTGAAACCGCAAAGGTGGAAGTCACAAAACCTTTTGCACAGGAGCAGGAACTGGCGGAGAAGCTAGAGCGCCTTGCAGAGTTAAATGCACTTCTGAATATGGACGAAAAGGGCGATAATGTGCTGGATATGGGCGATGATGAGCCGGAGGACGAAAATGGAGAGCAGAGCACACAGGCACAGGAGGGCGAGTCGGACAGGGCAGAAGATATACAGGAGGTGGCTGATGAACCGTTAAAGCCTGTTGCAAGTTTTCTGATGTCGGAGCGTATCGCAGAGCATGACAAGGAGCGGATGTTAGCAGACGGTTCCAGAGGGCGGGTATCCGTTAAGGAGAAACTTGCCGAGATGAAGCAGAAAATTTCCGATCAGAAGATGCCGGAGAAACCAAAGACCAAGAGTCAGGAAGCAAGTTTATAAAGTTTTATGGAAAGAGCAGGTAGCAATCTATCTGCTTTTTCCTGTTATGTGGTTATCGTAAGCCAAGAAGATTAAGTGACGAGCAGAGGAAACAGGAAAGGTTACGGATAGAGAAAAACAATTCAAGCGATAATAATCGGGAAATATAGAGCGAATATAGAGCTGATTTTGATAATTATTTCGGTTTCGTTCCATTTCAAAAGGGTTTCGTTCCATTTAAGAGAAAAAATATATTTTTTTGCCGATAAAATAAATGACAGATTATATATAAGACTTGTCAGGATTAGAGGTGTGAAATTTATGGAGGTAGCAATCGTCGATGACGAAAAAGTTATCAGGGAGCAGATAAAAAAATTGGCTGTAAAATATGAGCCAGACTGCAATGTTAAATACTATGAAACAGGAGAGGAGCTGTTGGCAGAGGGAAAAAAGTTTGATGTGTTATTCCTTGATATTCAGATGGAGGGCATGAATGGCATTGATACTGCCAGAGCCTTGAGGGAAAAACAGGAAGATATGGTGGTTATTTTTATTACCGGGGTAAAGGAATATGTGTTTGAAGCCTTTGATGTATCGGCGTTTCATTACCTGTTAAAGCCTGTAGAAGAAAAGAAGTTTTCGGAAGTTTTTGAACGGGCAAAAAAGGAAGTGGAAAAGAGAACCACGCAGGGACAAAAAAACATTTTTATCAAAACCAGAAATCGGAGCTTTACCATTAACCATGACAATATCCTGTATATTGAAAACCGAGGAAAAAAAGTGGAAATACATACCAGTAATGAAATAATAGACACCTATGCTTCCATGAACGATCTGGAAAAGCAGTTAGGTGGAAACTTCTATCGCTGTCACAGGGGGTATCTAGTAAATATGGCACATATCGCAGAATATGAAAATGACAGCATAAGCCTGAGTAATGGAGAGAACATATTCATGGCGAAGGAGCGTTATAACGAATTTGTGAAGGAGTATATGCGGTATCTGCGGAATGGAGGTACAGCCGGTGTATGATGTGATAAATGTATGTTTGGATGTAATCGTTGCTTTGGGGCAGGGGTATTGTCTGCAATACTTTTTGGGAAGTTTTCTGGAAGGCAGGGAGAAGGACAGACGCATAAACGGACTGCTGGTTATGGTTGTATATGGAGTGTTAAGATTGGGTATTAACTTTATCCTGCCAGCTGATAATGAGAGCATCAGAACGGTTGGAAAAATTACATTGATGTTTGTAATTATCGTCCTGCTGGCACTTCTGTTTTATAAAGGAGTTCAAGCAATAACTGCTTTCCTTGCAATAACTTTTATGGCAGTAAGTGAGATTACTTTTTTCCTGTCCTATATGCTGATGCAGATTGGTGGCAATCTGTTTGACCTCTGGGTATGGCTTCTAGAAAAAGGCTATATTGCTGTTGATACTTTTGAATGGATTGTGCAGATATCTGCCACTTTTCTACAAATAATTTTTTATGGCATATTTCTTGTATTATTGTATTTCGCTTTAAGGAAGATTATCAGGAGTTTTAGTGATAAGGATTATAGGATACAAAGAACAGAGTTGTATTTTCTATTAGTACCGGGAACGGTTGGGTTACTGGTTTGTTTGCTTCTTAGAACGATTATGATAACAATAGAAAATGATATGCCGAAGCTATTATGTGACAGATACCCGATTTTAAGCATTATTGTTCCGGCAATTCTGATTTTGTCCCTGTTGTCTATTCTCTATGTGGTAAAGACATTTCAAAATATGATTGTATTGAACCGAGAGAAGAACAGCCGGATTATTTTGGAAAAGCAGATAGGCAGTAT
>OHWZ01000372.1_pt1 | contig 14019 bp, 15 predicted proteins | sample 1579781 | NCBI WGS metagenome assembly OHWZ01 (sample SAMEA3882545, study PRJEB24775) | human gut metagenome | biome: human-associated habitat; feature: intestine environment; material: feces | place: Netherlands | collected 2009/2010 | reverse complement strand
CAAACAGCTTGCCCCGCTCCTTTACAAGATATTCGGGGTTGAGTCGAAGGACTGCTACCGTTTCTACACCGATATCAAACGCCGGAAGAACGAAAGCCGCACCTACTTCCTTGACAGAATGCAGGAGAAATTGAACGAGAGGATGCTGCGCGATGATGAGTTGGATCGTATGAGGAGATAAAAAACAAATTCATTAGAATAAATCACATCAATTCAATTCATTATTTTGTTATATTAGAAAAAGATATTAACTTTGCATTGAAATTGATATAGTCATAATTCAGATGAACTCAATACACGATATAACAGACTACATTATCTTACGAGTAAAATCGGAAGATAGATTTGCGTCTTTAATAAATTTAAAGTTGCAGAAGTTATTGTATTATGTTCAAGCATGGTCTTATGGTATCAATAAAAAACCTATGTTTGACGGCGAGTTTGAAGCATGGATTCATGGTCCGGTAAATCGAGAAATCTACAATCGATTTAATTCTACAAAATATCTCTATTCAGAAATCAATATTGATGATTGCATGAATCACAATGTGAGTTTATCATCAGAAGACGCTGAATTCATTGACTTTATATTGGAGAATTATCTTAAATATAGCGGTGCTGAATTAGAACGATTGTCCCACAATGAGATGCCTTGGATTGAAACACGTGGAGATTTAAATGTAAATGAGCGTTGTGACAAGGTTATTACTCCAGAACTAATGATTGAGTATTATGGGAAAAAATGGGAAACTATTAAATCTTAATTCAGATTCTCCTAAATACGGAAACAAATCATTAGTTACCAAAGAACAAGAAAATGAGTTAAAGAGAAGGAAGATAACTTTTTCCTTCTCTTACTTTAAGCAGATACCTAATTTTCAGATTGGAGAGTGTTCTAAGGGATGGCATATTGGGCTTCTTGAAAGATTAGGTGCTTTGGGTACTATGACACCGCAAGAAGTATTAGAAGAAAATAGAGGTAGTATTGCATTAAGATGTCATCCAATAGATTGGAGTGCTAAAAACATTCCTATTCAACGAAAAGATTTAGATTGGCTACCAAAAGAAATATTGGACAATGAGACAGATTTTCCAATAATGCAATTTTCGATAACAAAAAGTACGGGGCGTATTGTAGGTTATTTTGATCGGGATTCTTCTATATTTCACATAGTATTATTAGATCCTGAACATAATATACAACCGGCAAAGAAAACTAATTATCAAATACAACCAACTACAAAAGGGTTATCTCAATATGATGATTTATTAAATAAGTTGGAACGAATTAAAAGTATCGTATCAGATTGTTCTGATAAAAAGTGCAAATTGCATTCACATATTAGTGTTATAGAAGAATTACATGACAATATTGTTTATATAGGACTTGATAATGACTTCTATAGCACTTATCAAGAAATCTTAAAGAAAATTCCATTGCAAAAAATTTTGGAAAACGGAATCTTAGTAAGTATGGATAATGCTTAAGTTCTAAAAAAATGAAGAAAGGTTTATGGTAAGCCTTTCTTCATTTTTTTATTTACTTCTGCTGCAACAGATATTTCAGGTTATCATCGCCCGCGATGCGCTCCAGTTCCTCCTGCACAATCTGCTTCACCTCTTCCTTGATACGCCGGTAGTTCGCCTGCACCGTTTCCTTCATGCGGTCGTTGCCGTCCTCGTCCGTGAAGTTTGTAATGACGGGAATTTTCTTGTAGGCACTTTCTTCCCGTTTCACCTTTTCGGCATCCACCACAATCTCGCAATGAAAAATCTTCTGCTCGATACGCTCGTTGAAGTTGTCGGATACAGAACCGACAAACATTCCCTGCGTAAGCCCGGAAATCTTACTCGGTGGAATGAGCGCGTCCATCTGCGTGTTGATGGAGGTGGAAACATCCTGCCGGTTGATGGAGATGGACTGCCGTTTCTGCAACACCTTACCGAACCGCTCGGAGAGCGTCTTGGCTGTTTCCCCCACCACCTGACCGGAGAAAATATTGCCGACAGTGTTCATCACCACTTTCGCCTCTTTGTCCCCGTAGTCACGCACTAACTGGCTGAAATCCTGAAAGCCCAGACACACGGCAACCTTGTTGCTTCGGGCGGTAGCTATAAGATTGTCCAACCCTTTGAAGTATATTGTGGGCAACTCGTCGATGATGACCGATGACTTCAGCATCCCCTTCTTGTTGATGAGCTTCACGATACGGGAATTATACAGACCGAGTGCCGCACCGTAGATATTCTGACGGTCGGGATTGTTACCCACGCAGAGGATTTTCGGCTCTTCGGGATTGTTGATGTCCAGCGTAAACTCGCTGTCTGACATCACCCAGTAGAGCTGCGGTGAAATCATCCTCGAAAGCGGGATTTTTGCCGACGCTATCTGACCCATGAGCTGCTCCGCAGCCCCTCCAAGCCACGCATCCATGAACGGCGAAAGGTAGTTCTCCAGCTCCGGATAAGAGGTCAGTATCGGAAATATATCCTCGTAACGGCGGTTCAGAAACTCGATAGCATGGGGAAACGTGCAAAACTTCCCGTTCTGATAGATTTTGAGATACCAGATAATACTGGCAAACAGAATGATAGGTGACTCCACGAAGAAGTCGCCCTGCTTTTGCACCCACGTTTTATTGAGGTTGAGCATTATTGTGTAGGCACTCTCATAGGCATCCGTAATATCTTCCATAAAATCCGGGTGAATGGGATTGCACCGATGAGAGCGTCGCGGGTCGTCGAAGTTGATCACATAGAACTTCGGCTTTACCTTGTAGCCGTCCGGGTGGTTCAGCAAATGGTTGTAGGCAATAGTAGATAGGTCGGGATACTTGAAATCGTAGATGTATTGACTAAAGCCCTTTTCAATCTGTTGCTTGATAAAATTGTTTACCACGGCATAGGACTTGCCGCTGCCCGGCGTACCCAACACGATGGACGCACGGAAGGGATTAACTACATTGATCCAACCGTTGTTCCAGCGTTTCCTGTAATAGAAACGTGTCGGCAGATTGACCGAATACTCGCTTTCGATAAGCCTCGTTTCCTGCATGAAACTCTCGTTCTCGTTGTTGAAAACATCCTCCATCAAATTGTGTTTCAACAGGCGGCTCATCCACAGACCACCCATCAACAGGCAGACATAGCCCGTTCCAATGGTAAGGACATACAGTCCCGTCACCGCTTCAAGCGGCAGCGGCAGGGGCAGCAACCACCAGTTCAGGAAAAACAGCACGAACCCGACGGCAAATGCTGTCCAGATTCTCCCCCAAGTGATTTTCTCACCCTTGACACCCTTCGTACCCAGACAGGACAAGGCAAGCAAAAGGACGGAAAACAGCTTCGTGTAGAGAATGGAATGGAACAGCCCCGCCGTGCGGTCGAAGTTCAGAAGGATTTTGTCCACCACGCCGATGTTCACGCCCCACAGCCGGATGGCTTCGTAGCAGAACCAGTACACGTTCATGACCACTAAAATGATACTCACGGCACGCAGAAAATCCATGATTTTCGCCAATGCCCTCAAATCGTCTTCTTGTTGTGACATACATTGATTTTTTAATTGTTGATACTCTGATTACATACCCAAGCCCTTGCGTTTTTTCTTCTTTTTGCGCTTCATCGCCCGGATGAAAGCCTCTTCCTCGGCATCTACCGCCGGACCTTCGGGAGTGAGCAAGCCCATACCGCCCGATATATCTTCACTGTCGTAGGCGGTCTGCCCGTGTGCCTTGTCCGCAGCATCCACAGGGATGGATAGCGGTATCGGCGGTTGTCCGGCGTATGGCAGGGTGAAGTGTTCCTGCAAGGCATTCGCCGAAAGCTCCTTGCCCATGCGCGAACCGTTCAGCACACTCCCCGTGCGGTGGTCGATGAAGGTAGCCCCATAGATGCGCCCTTCCTCTGTGTAGCGCAGTACGGTGTCGATGCCCTTCTCTTTGAGTTGGGATACAAATTTGTCCTTGTCATAAGTGCCTTGCAGCACGGAAAGGACGGTGCGTTTCGTCATGTCTGCCAGTTTCCTATCCTTGATTTCCGATTTGGAACGGACAAACTTCTTCTGTACGGCTTCATAGCCTGCGGACTTCCCGAAAAGCGAGGATTTGAACGGGTTGCCCACCTTGTTACCCTTGTCGTCCGTGACGGAATAGACCAGCCCGTGATACTCCCGTCCGCGCACGTTGCCCCTCGCTTCCTCCACCGTCATATTATATAAGGAAAGGAGCGCACGGTATTCGCCCATCGTCTGGAAACGGTACTGCCCATTCAGAGCCTTCACGGTGTTGCCTACCTGCTTCTTCACATCACCTGCCGATGCGGCCACCTTGCGCAACGGATTATCCAATCTCTGATTTTTACGTTCTGCCGGATGCAATCCGTACTTCTGTTCCAGTTCCCTGCGGATACGGTCGCTGCGGCGGTAGAGAAAATCCCGGTTGAGCCTTTTCCCGTTCTCGTCCACGTTGACCGTCACGATGTGCAGGTGGTGGCGGTCGATGTCCTCGTGCTTGAATACAAGATAAGGCTGGTTTCCGAAACCGAGTTTTTCCAGATACTCGCGGGCGATATTCTGCAACTCAATATCGGTCAGCACATCCTCCGGGTGCGGGTTGAGAGAGATATGCACCACCGGCTTCTCGATCTTCATCTGCGGTGGCAGGAAGGTGAGAAAACCCTCCATCGCCTTGCCTATGTCCACCGTTCCCGAACCGTCATTGTAGATGCGGTTGGTGGTGAGAAGCCGCCCCTGCGCCTCGTTAATCTTCTCCCCGTTGTAGGCAATCGCGCCGTACAACGAACTTCCTACACTGATTTTTGCGACCATTTTGCCTCCATTTCCCTTGAAAGTTCCACAATCCGGCGGCTCAGTTTCACGAGTTCGACGGTGTGTTGCTCTAATTTGTAGAGCAACGCCATCGCCTTTTTCTCTGAAAAATGCAGCCTCAGTTCCTTCACGACTTGGTTGTAATTCGTACCCACGGCACGGAATTGTGCATGAAAATCCGACAGTTTGGTGTAATAGTCCACCAGCGTCTTGTCCACCTTCAGCACCTTGAACGGTTGCCCGAAGAAGTGCGCTTTGAGGAAAACAGACCGTGCATAGACACCCGATTTTCCGAACATGGCGAGGAAACGGTTGTGTTCCTCCTCGTTGAAACGGACGGTGTACCGGTACACCGCCGGATCAAGTTTGGGATTTCTCCCTGATTTGCTTTTCCTTTTCTCTTTCATATTACTTTGGATTTAGCGGATTGACGGCATAAGCCGCCGCTTCGGATTACAGCACCGCAGTTCTGAAAGGCTTCCCGACTTCGGAGGGAAAGCCCGCCCCCTGCAAGGGCAAGTGCTTTTCGTGGCTGCTCAAAATATTTTGAGCGGCTGAAAAGACATCTTGCTATGTTCCGGCGAACATAAAAATCCGTCGGGGACGGATTGGGGGAATGCCTTTCAAACTCCGGGCTGCGCCACCTGCGGCGAACCCTGCCGTTCGGGTGCAAAGTTACGCCCTTAAAGCGGTATCGGACAGAGGCTTGACCCGGACAGTCAGTGCCAACCGGCGCAACATGCCGCCACTTGCCGGGGAAGTGGTACGGATTCAAAAATATCCTTGTTTATTTGCAGCATGATTCAAGAAACGAACGATTTGAAGATATGAAAAATGAGGCTTTCAAATACCCGGCAAACCGCTTTGGCGGCTATTTGCCTGACCGGATACCCGAACCTTCGGATACCCGGCTTTCCAATGACGCGGTGATTCACGGATTCAATGACTTCATGACGCAATGTCGTCATTCACCAGTTATCCGAATCCCTGCCTCACCGTTGAAGCGGATACGTGACGAACCGGACAGGCGGAGATTCGCTGACGCGGATATACATGTCACCGATTCCGTATCGGAGCAGGAAAACAATTCATCAACCATTAAAACCAACAGAACCATGAGTAATGAAACATTCGTTGCATTCGCAACACAGAAAGGGGGCATCGGCAAATCCACCGTCACGGCACTTTCCGCCAACTACCTCCACAACGTGAAAGGACACAATGTCGCCGTCATGGACTGCGACGCCCCGCAACACAGCATACACGGGTTGCGTGAACGTGAAACGGGACTTATCGGCGGAAGCCTCTATTTCAAGGCACTCGCGTGTGACCACTTCCGCAAGATAAGGAAGAACGCCTACCCGGTCATCGCAAGCGACGCCCTTAACGCCCTCGATGATGCCGAAAGGATGCTTGCCGCAGAAGAGGTGAAACCCGACGTCGTGTTCTTCGACATGCCGGGAACCCTGAAAAGCAACGGCGTGGTCAAGACCCTCTCGCAGATGGACTACATCTTCGCGCCCATGAGTGCCGACCGTTTTGTCGTGGAAAGCACCCTGCAATTCGCCGTGATGTTCCGTGACAACCTCATGACGACGGGACAGGCGAAAACAAAAGGGCTGTACCTGTTCTGGACGATGGTGGACGGCAGGGAGAAGAACGGGCTTTACGACCTGTATGAGGATGTGATCGCCGAGATGGGGCTGCCGGTGCTGTCCACCCGCCTGCCCGACAGCAAGAAGTTCCGGCGCGACCTTTCGGAAGAGCGCAAGAGCGTGTTCCGCTCGACCATCTTCCCGATGGATGCGTCCCTGCTGAAAGGGAGCGGCATCCGTGAGTTCTCGGAAGAGATAAGCCGTATCATCAGACCTCAATAATCATGGGCAGCAGGAAAGTGAACACCGAAGGCATCGACGAGGAACTGTTGATAGCCTCCATCGGCAGACGCAGGCAGGACGGGATCCTGTACCACGCGCAGGAGCCGCCCGCGCCTGCTCCCGAAGAAGAAAGCGTCCCGGAAACGGAACCGCCGCCCGTGCAATCCACGGCAAAAGAAAAACCGCAGAGGGACACCGTCCGCCGCAAACGGCAGGAGGACGACTATTCCGGGCTGTTCCTCCGCCGCAACGAGATAAAGACGCGCCAGTGCGTCTATATCAGCCGCGATGTCCACAGCAAGATTCTCAAAATCGTGAACGACATCGCCGGACGTGAAATCTCGGTAGGCGGCTACGTGGACACCGTGCTGCGCCAACATCTGGAACAGCACAAGGAGAAAATAAACGAACTGTACAAGAAACAACGTGAAGACTTGATTTGAATATGGAAAAGAACCGGAAAAACAGAAGTCCGCAGCATGACGGCGGCGGTATGCTTGCCCAAGTGCAGGCGAGTGTGGAAATCCTCTCTCCCGTGCCGTTAGGCGGCAAATGCGGTGAGAAGGACTATGAACGGCTGTTCATCCGTGAAGCCGAAGTGAAGGCACGCGAGGGAAAGATGGCGTATGTGCGCCCGGAGTATCACGACCGCATCATGCGTATCACCCGTGTGATCGGGCATGACCGGCTGTCGCTGTCCGCCTACATCGACCATGTGCTTACGCACCACTTCAACCAGTGCGAGGAGGCGATAAAGAGCCTTTACGCCCGGAATTACGACGCAGTATTTTAATCCTCAAAAAGTAACAGACATGAAAGGAAAGAAGAATGATTATCGCGCCTTCCTGAAAAAATCAGGAATCAAGGCGAGAGAGGGAAAGCAAGTGTACATCAGTTTGGCAAACCACAGCGTGATAACCGAAATCACCTATTTATTAGGTAAGGGAAACCTGACCATCGCCGACTATCTGGACAATGTGCTTAACGAACATTTCCAGACACACCGTGCCGAAATCAACCGTATGTTGGATTCAGTCCCCAAAGTAGAGCTATGAACATGACTATGATTCTGCTGACCGTATCGGTCGGCTGCAACCTGTGGTTCCTGTTCCTGCTCCTTTATGACAGGATCATGGAAACCAGACTTGTCCGCTTCCTAAGAAGCATAGCCGGACTGTGGCGGTCGTTGGGCGGCACGGCTGCAAAGCCCGAAACGGCAAGGGTAACACCGCCCGCAGAGACCCCAGCGGACATCATCGGCAAGAGCCGTTTCAGGATGGCATCGACCCGGACAACCGCTGCCATACCGACGCAAGAAGCCGCCACTTCGGAAAAAGGCATTGAGCTGTCGGAGGAAGAGGCTACTTTTGACGACGGAAACACGGAAACCGTATCCCGTCCCGCCCAAGTCCCGGAGGATAAACTCGACGAAACCTTCACGAGCCTCACGCCTTCGGAACTGGAGTTCGGGGAGGACGAGCCGGAGGAAGAAACGTCCGACGCACCGAGGGCATCCGGAAGCAGCTTCGACGAGATAGACGATGCGGTCAGAACCGCCAAGAACCCGGAAGCGACAACGGCAGAACGGGAACGTGCGGCAAAGGTCTTCTCCGATATGGAAGGAACGGAACTGTACGAGAAACTGATGTCCGGCTCGACGGAACTGAACATCCGCATCAAGGGGCTTATCGAAATCCGGCTGAAGAAACCGAAAAAGGATTTTGTAGTCCCGGACAATATTGAGGACTTCGACATCCGCAACTATGTATAACGAGTAAAAAAGAATGAAAATGAAAACGTAAGACGGCATCACCCACGCGCACGGCAGTACAAGGTACAGCCGGTCCGCAACGGACACACCCAAGTCCGTAGAAACAAACGGGCAATCCACTAAACCAAAGTAAAGTAACCGAGTATCAACTGCCCGACAAAGGACCATCCACTCTTTTGACGGCAAAAACAAGAACAGTTTATGAACAAGAACATCAGACAAAAGTTTATCCTCTCTGCGGCACTTATGATTGCCGCAACCGCCTCCGCCTTCGCACAGGGAAACGGCATCGCGGGCATCAACGAAGCCACCTCTATGGTGAGTTCGTACTTCGACCCCGGCACGAAACTCATCTACGCCATCGGCGCGGTAGTCGGGCTTATCGGGGGCGTGAAAGTATATGGGAAATTCTCGTCCGGCGACCCCGACACCTCCAAGACTGCCGCCTCGTGGTTCGGGGCGTGCATCTTCCTGATTGTCGCCGCCACCATCCTGCGCTCATTCTTCCTTTAATAAACAATGTATGGCTGAATACCCGATAAACAAGGGTATCGGCCGTCCGGTAGAATTCAAGGGCTTGAAGGCTCAGTACCTCTTCATCTTCTGCGGAGGTCTGCTGGCTCTCTTCGTCCTGTTCGTCATCCTCTACATGGTCGGCATCGACCAGTGGATATGTATCGGCTTCGGCGCGGCATCGTCTTCCGTCCTCGTATGGCAGACCTTCGCGCTGAACGCCCGGTACGGCGAACACGGGCTTATGAAATTAGGGGCAACAAGGAGCCATCCCCGATACCTTATCAACCGGCGGCGGATCACCCGATTATTCAAACGGCAACGAAAGGAAGAAACGACATGAGAAATACATCCAAAATGACAACACTGGAAAACAAGTTCCCCCTGCTGGCGGTGGAGCATGGCTGCATCATCTCCAAAGACGCCGACATCACGGTGGCTTTCGAGGTGGAGCTGCCGGAGCTTTACACCGTGACGGGCGCGGAGTACGAGGCGATACACGGCTGCTGGTGCAAGGCAATCAAGGTGCTGCCGGACTTCTCCGTCGTCCACAAGCAGGACTGGTTCATCAAGGAACGCTACAAGCCGGAATTACAGAAGGACGACATGAGTTTTCTGAGCCGCTCCTTTGAACGCCACTTCAATGAGCGTCCGTACCTGAAACATTCCTGCTATCTCTACCTGACCAAGACGACGAAGGAGCGTAACCGGATGCAGAGCAACTTCAGCACGCTGTGCCGTGGGCATATCATCCCGAAGGAGCTGGACAAGGAAACCGCCGGGAAGTTCATGGAAGCTGCTGAACAGTTCGAGCGCATCATGAACGACAGCGGCTTTGTCAGGCTGCGCCGCCTCTCCACCGACGAGATTGTCGGGACGGAGAAGTCCGCCGGGCTGATAGAGCGTTACTTCTCGCTCATGCCCGAAGGCGACACGACCTTGCAGGACATCGACCTCTCGGCAAAGGAAATGCGCATCGGCGACAACCGCCTGTGCCTGCACACCCTGTCCGACGCGGAGGATCTGCCCGGCACGGTGGCTACCGACACCCGGTATGAGAAACTCTCCACCGACCGCTCGGACTGCCGCCTCTCCTTCGCCTCCCCGGTGGGGCTGCTGCTCTCCTGCAACCACATCTACAACCAGTACGTGATTATCGACAACAGCGAGGAAAATTTGCAGAAGTTCGAGAAGTCCGCAAGGAATATGCAGTCGCTATCCCGCTATTCAAGGAGCAACAGCATCAACCGCGAGTGGATAGACCAGTACCTGAACGAAGCCCATTCCTACGGGCTGACCTCGGTACGGGCGCACTTCAACGTCATGGCGTGGAGCGACGACGCGGAAGAGCTGAAACACATAAAGAACGACGTGGGCAGCCAGCTGGCAAGCATGGAGTGCGTGCCGCGCCACAACACCATCGACTGCCCGACACTCTATTGGGCGGCTATGCCCGGCAACGCGGCGGACTTTCCGGCGGAAGAGAGTTTCCATACCTTCATCGAACAGGCGGTGTGCCTCTTCACGGAGGAAACCAACTACCGCAGCTCGCTCTCGCCCTTCGGCATCAAGATGGTGGACAGGCTTACGGGAAAACCGTTGCACCTCGACATCAGCGACCTGCCGATGAAGCGGGGCATCACCACCAACCGTAACAAGTTCGTATTAGGTCCTTCGGGCAGTGGCAAGTCGTTCTTCATGAACCACCTCGTGCGACAATATTACGAGCAGGGCGCGCATGTGGTATTGGTGGACACGGGAAACTCCTATCAGGGATTGTGCGAGATGATACGGCGCAAGACGGGCGGCACGGACGGCGTGTATTTCACCTACACGGAGGAGAAGCCCATCAGCTTCAACCCGTTCTACACCGACGACTACGTGTTCGACGTGGAGAAGAAGGACAGCATCAAGACGCTGCTGCTGACGCTCTGGAAGTCGGAGGACGACAAGGTGACGAAAACCGAAAGCGGGGAATTGGGCAGTGCCGTGAGTGCCTACATCGAGCGCATCAGGGCAGACCGGAGCATCGTCCCCTCGTTCAACACCTTCTACGAGTACATGCGCGACGACTACCGCCGGGAACTGGCGGAGCGTGACATCAAGGTGGAGAAGTCCGACTTCAACATCGACAACATGCTCACCACCATGCGGCAGTATTACCGGGGCGGACGCTATGACTTCCTGCTCAACTCGGCGGAGAACATCGACCTGCTGGGCAAACGGTTCATCGTCTTCGAGATTGACTCCATCAAGGACAACCGCGAACTGTTCCCGGTAGTGACCATCATCATCATGGAAGCCTTCATCAACAAGATGCGGCGTCTGAAAGGGGTGCGGAAGCAGCTTATCGTGGAGGAGGCTTGGAAGGCTCTTTCTTCGGCAAATATGGCTGACTACCTGCGCTATATGTACAAGACGGTGCGTAAGTATTTCGGTGAGGCAATCGTGGTGACGCAGGAGGTGGACGACATCATTTCCTCGCCCGTCGTCAAGGAGAGCATCATCAACAACTCGGACTGTAAAATCCTGCTCGACCAGCGCAAGTACATGAACAAGTTCGACCAGATTCAGGCGTTGCTCGGACTGACGGAGAAGGAGAAGTCGCAGATACTCTCCATCAACATGGCGAACAACCCCTCACGGCTCTACAAGGAGGTGTGGATAGGCTTGGGCGGCACGCAGTCGGCGGTCTATGCCACCGAGGTCAGTGCTGAAGAGTATCTGGCGTACACCACCGAGGAAACGGAAAAAGTAGAGGTTTACCGTCTGGCGGAGAAGCTGGGCGACGACATCGAAGCCGCCATCCGGCAGCTTGCCGAAAGGCGGAGAAACAAGCAATAAGTAATCAATAATCAGTAAAACAGATTTATCAACAAAAAAAGAAAAGCGTATGAGCATATCAAGAATGAAGATGCTGCAAGTCAGCAAGTGTTTAATCGGGCTGGCGGTCATGGTGCTGCAATCCTGCGACGTGGCGGAGAACCGCCGCGACCTGCTGTGCGGAAACTGGGAAAGCGTGGAGGGCAAACCCGACGTGCTTATCTACAAGGAGGGAGAAGCCTACAAGGTGACGGTTTTCAAGCGGAGCGGCATCCGCCGCAGGCTGAAGCCGGAAACCTACCTCTTGCAGGAGGAGAACGGCAACCTGTTCATGAACACCGGCTTCCGCATCGACGTGTCCTACAACGAGGCGACGGACATCCTGACCTTCTCGCCGAACGGGGACTACGTGCGTGTGAAGCCGCAGCCGGAAACTCCGGCAGAAAAATAAGAACCGCTAAAATCCAAAGAAACATGAGAACAAGAATAACATTCGTCATCTGCCTGTGCCTGCTTTTCGCGGGCAGGGCTTCCGCCCAATGGGTCGTGAGCGATCCGGGCAATCTGGCGCAGGGCATCATCAACGCCTCGAAGAACATCATCCATACCTCGAAGACCGCCACGAACATGGTGAACAACTTTCAGGAAACGGTGAAAATCTACGAGCAGGGCAAGAAGTATTACGACGCCCTCAAATCGGTGAACAATCTGGTCAAGGACGCACGCAAGGTGCAGCAGACCATCCTGATGGTGGGCGACATCACGGACATCTACGTGACCAGCTTCCAGAAGATGCTGCGCGACGACAACTTCACGGTGGAGGAACTCGGAGCCATCGCCTTCGGCTACACGAAGCTGCTGGAGGAATCAAACGACGTGCTGACGGAGCTGAAGAACGTGGTGAACATCACCACGCTCTCCATGACGGACAAGGAGCGCATGGACGTGGTGGAACGCTGCCACTCCAAGATGAAGCGTTACCGCAACCTCGTGAGCTACTACACCAACAAGAACATCAGCGTGAGCTACCTGCGTGCGAAGAAGAAAAACGACCTCGACCGCATCATGGGGCTGTACGGCAGTATGAACGAAAGATACTGGTAGCCTATGGAGTTCGACAACCTTCACCAGATTCTCCGCTCGCTCTACGAGCAGATGATGCCGCTGTGCGCCGACATGGCGGGCGTGGCGAAAGGCATCGCCGGGCTGGGCGCGCTCTTCTATGTCGCTTACCGGGTATGGCAGTCGTTGGCGAGAGCCGAACCGATAGACGTCTTCCCGATGCTCCGCCCCTTTGCCGTCGGTCTGTGCATCATGTTCTTCCCTACGGTGGTGCTTGGCACGATAAACAGCGTCCTCTCGCCCGTCGTGCAGGGTACGGCGAAACTGCTCGAAACGCAGACTTTGGACATGAACAAGTACCGGGAGCAGAAGGACAGGCTGGAATACGAGGCGATGGTGCGCAATCCCGAAACCGCCTACCTGGTGAGCGACGAGGAATTCGACCGTCAGCTGGACGAGCTGGGCTGGTCAACCATAGATACCGCCTCTCGCCTGGGCATGTACGTGGAGGTGGGGATGTACAATCTGGAGAAGAAAATCCGTGACGCCTTCCGCAGCCTGCTGGAACTGATATTTGCGGCGGCATCGCTGCTGATAGATACCGTGAGGACCTTTTTCCTTGTCGTGCTCTCCATTCTGGGACCGGTAGCGTTCGCCTTCAGCGTATGGGACGGATTCCAGTCCACGCTCGGGCAGTGGTTCACGAGGTACATATCCGTCTACCTTTGGCTTCCGGTCAGCGACCTGTTCAGCACCCTGCTCGCCAAGCTCCAGGTGCTGATGCTCCAAAATGACATTCTGGAATTACAGAACAACCCCGACTACTCGATAGACAACTCAAATAGCGTCTATATCATATTTATGCTGATAGGGATTATCGGGTACTTCACCGTCCCGACGGTGGCGGGCTGGATCGTACAGGCGGGCGGAGCCGGAAACTTCAGCCGTAACCTGAACCGCACGGCCACGAAAGCGGGCGGTTTCGCTGCCGGGGCGGGCGGTGCCGTACTGGGGAATATCGGGGGAAGACTGCGGGGCAAATAGGCTCTATGGCAACCCGTTTCCGTGAGTCGGGCAACTTGGATTACCGGGTTGGGCGACTTGTCGGAAGGAGCCGCCCGGTCATACCGGAAACATTTATTTAT